>Ga0187874_10002197_pt1 | contig 15355 bp, 17 predicted proteins | sample June2016WEW_16_1_3_FD_132993 | JGI IMG/M metagenome (GOLD analysis project Ga0187874, IMG submission 132993) | Peatland microbial communities from SPRUCE experiment site at the Marcell Experimental Forest, Minnesota, USA - June2016WEW_16_150 | ecosystem: Environmental > Terrestrial > Soil >... | reverse complement strand
GCAGAAGCGGAGCTTCCAATCCACTGTGTTCACATTTCCTCCTGCTCCGCAGGGGAAGCCTGCCTCCAACAGGTTGCCGAACTAACCGGTGGTTTGTTTATCAAATTCACCGACCTCGACTCTTTCGTAAAGTCATTCAAATACCTCTCACCCAAGCTGAGGCCTTTGATGTTGAGTGGGAGGGTTGGAGCTGAGGAACTTGGAGCAACTTCCCTGTTGGGACAAGGTGGGGCACAAGGCAAGGGAGCCCAGAAATGAACAACTGCCCTTTTTGCTCTCACATACTTTTGACGGGAATCCAGATGACCTCCATATCAACACCCGTTGATCCACCAAACACCTCGGACACCTTTACAGTCTCTTGCTCAAGCTGTCATGCTGGTTTCTTAATAACCAGGACTTTGGTAAAGAAACCAACGATTGAAGGTGAGGAATTGGAAGGGATTAGGAATAAAACAACTTAAAGGAGACGCTATGCCAAACCGATGTACCCATACTAGCGACTGGTGGAAGAACATGGTCCCGTGCTGCGGCTGCGGAGCTATCTATAGCGATGAGGAGGCCGAAGATATCGCTGCCGAGAGCTCCCGAAATCGTCCTACGTTGACTGCCGCTCAAGAATCCGTAATAGAACGAATTCGCAACGAACAAGAGAGGGAACATGACAACGAATGAACCAGACCCCATCGAGCAGGCAGCGAGAGCGGTTGTACTTCGTTTTTTCTGCGCACCCAGCCATCTCAATTCGACTCTAGTAGCCAGTATAGCCACGACAATTTGGGAGAACCTTCCCGAGCCGCGCCCGCTTACTAAGGAGCAGAAACAACTTATAATCGAAATGAGGAAACGATGTAGCGTTGAAACTCAAGGTTTGATTTCCCTTATCGACCAGCTCCGCTATCAGCTTGGGGTTGCCGACGTACTCTACAAAGCAGAGCTGAAAGCAAACTGCCATCTCGTCATCCATGTCAGCGATCTACAGGATGAACTCAATCAGCTTCGTTCTTCTCTGAAAGAGAGGTAGAAAAGAAAATGATGAAAGATCAACCTCCCGATCAACTAACCACACAGCAGAAACAGGTCATCGCGGTGATTCTAACAAGAGCTACAAGTCTCGGACTCACCGTAAAACCGCTCCTAAAAGTGACAATAGGAAGGAGGGTAGAATGCTTCCGTTTGATCCCTCTGGGATCAACCAGAGCTGGTCATCTTGAATCTATCTCAGACGACCTCGCTCTTGCTTTGCAAGTACCTTCGGTACTGGTTCGACCGATTCCTGAAGAGGGTTGCGTAGGAATCTCAGTACCTCGTCATGAAGATGAGGTCGAGATGGTTTTCTGGAAAGATAACCTCTCTTCCCCCGAAGCCTCTCTTGCATCTCGTAAGATGACCATTCCCCTGTCTTTAGGGGTGGATTGGCTTGGAAAGCCTATCTTTGACGATCTTTCCACCCTTCCCCACCTTTTAGTAGCAGGCAGTACCGGAAGTGGGAAATCAGTTTTCATGCGTAGCATAGTTGCTACCTTCGTTTTTAACAAATCAGCTCAATTGATTCTCTCAGACACCAAGGGTGTCGAGTTTACCGAATTCGAGGGAAATCCATCAATCTGGTCAGGAGTAAGCAGCGAAATTGCTACAACCCCTCTGCGAACAATCGAACAGATGGACCTGCTCTGCAAGGAAACCGATCGACGGCTTGAATTGTTTGGTCGTGCCGGTCATAGGAATATATATGAGTGGAACTCCCACACCTCGCAGAACAACAAACTTCCTTACCTCGTCCTTGTGATAGACGAGCTTGCTGATATTGTGTTTCTTCCTGGTGAGAAGGGCAGGGCCGCCAAAATCGGAGCAGACAAACTTGATTACCTTACTCGAAAAGCTCGCGCCGCGGGGATTCATGTCATTGCTGGGACCCAGAGACCCTCGGTAGACACTGTGAAAGGAGTGATTAAAGCCAACTTCGTTGCCCGAATCGCATTTAAGACAGCAAGTGCCATTGACTCAAAGGTAATCCTTGACGAAGTGGGTGCAGAGCATCTCCTCGATAAGGGAGATATGCTTTATAAATCTCCCAGCTTTGCCGGCCTACGGCGTATCCATAGTGGCTATGCTTCTAAAGGAGATATTAAAGGGGTTCTGGAATATACCAGCTTTGCCCAATCCCAGTTTAGTCATTCTCAGTCTCAGTTTGATCAAACCATCAATAGGCTCGATGCAGGTGAGGACTTGACAAAACAATAGCTTTATAAGAAGCAGTAATCTCGTGAAATCCACAGAGAATCCGCAAAGCGGAAGGAGAAATAAGATGGAACCAAAAGAATCAAAGGAACCAACAAAACGTGTTGTCCCAACACCAGCCAAGCCACCCAAAGGGTGTAAACCGTTTGATCTTGAGGCTGCCAAGAATGGGGCTAGCATTCTCTCAAGAGAAGGTCACAAAATGGAATTTGTGAAAGCCACTCCAGGAAATCCAGCCTTGGATTATAAGATAAGTCTGAGAGACACAGTAGATGGAGGCGAGATAAATTGTTGCGAGAATGGTTGTTATGTTCTCATATCTGAGGGACAATCCTATTACAACGGCACTGACTATGATGTCTTCCTTGAAGACCCTGGTTATGACCCCGACCATATCGACTTCGGTTGTCACGTTGGCCGTTCCTACCCAGTAGTGCCTCCCTCAACTGAGGTTGAAAATCCTCTCCCACCTCCGGTTAAACCTGAATTCCCAGGTGGAAGGCAGGGGATGGGGAACAAAGAATTTATTGGAATAAAACGATATATAGACGAAGACTCACCGACTTGGCCAGTTTGGTAAAGAAACACCAAATCGTGTATTTTTTACATAGGGACTTAGTAGGAGCTGTAAGAACTACTAAGTCCCTTGTTTTCTTATACTTAGCGACGAAAAAATACATCTTGACATGTAATATTGCATGTAATACACTAACAACATGAACACGAACTCCCAAATCTCAAACTATAACATAACAGCCAAAGGCGAAAGCAAGGTCAAACAACCAGCAGCTATAATCTTCCGAATTTCATCGGAGCAGCATACCAAACTCTCGATTAAAGTACCTAAGAGGGGGGAGCGTTCTGCTATTATGCGGGAGCTACTGCGGATGTACTTGGATGGTAAGATTAGTGTCCAACTGCCGAGGAGGACGATTCTAACCTAAGATGTAATAAGATGGGTTGATAAAAGAAAAAGATAGCATGAGTGAATTCTAGCAGTTCGATGGTCGAATAATTCCTAGAATTCACTGATGTTATCTTTTTGACCTTTCGGTCGGAAAAGAGTATGAAATGGAAGAACACTCAGATACAGAACATAGGTTCAAATGTAAGTTCTGTGACAACCCAGGGGATTCAGGTTTTATAAAATGCGAAATCTGCCGTTCCCCCATCTGTCCCCACCACACCTCCGACGCTGACCCAACCGTTTGTGTCGGTTGCTTCTCTGATTCAGCCCTAGCGGCTACCTCATCTCCCCTAATCGACGAGGATGGAGTGATCCATAAAGGGCGTGTCATCCAACCATTAGGTTTTACTTACAAAACTTTAATGCAGCGTCTTGTGGATTACACTGAGGACGAGCTGATTGTTCACATCCACCATGTGAAACAGCAAATCGACGAGGCACAACGAATTCTTGATTATCGCAGAATCGACATGAGCGCAAGCTCGGTTGAGCTAGAAGATCGCCAAATCTCTAAGAGAAAGAAACTTCGTCTCCAAGGGGTTAATTCACTTGCAAACGGTTCCAGGAGTATTGCCGGACCGGATAAACTTCCATCTGAAAAAGAAAAGCAACTCCGAGCGTTAGCAACCAGATTAAAAAGTGTTGCAGCTCTATTGGGAATCCCGTGTAAAACACCAGAAGACTTAACCAGAGTTGCTCAAGCAGTCAAAGCATTTGGTGAGATGAAAGCGAAGCAAGCTAGAGTTCAGAATCAGAATAAGAATGAGAAGGAAGGCTCTATTCAATGAATACCAACGAAAATGATTTAAGCAGTTTCATCCTCCAGCGGAGGCAGCCGCAGGCTGGTCAGCTTTTCCAAGTCCTTCCGGATGGACGATTCGCCTTCTGGTTTGACCACTCAACCTCTTCGACATTTACTGAGTGTCAGGAAAAGTTCCATCTGAAAAACATTCAGTTCGCCCCTTTGACCCTACGCCGTAAAGGCCCAGGAGGGTCAGCCATGAACATCGGATCGTGGTGGTCGAAAGTCAGTGAAACCTTCTACAAACAGATTGCTGCTGCGCAGCAGTTCAATTCCAATCAAGGAGCGGGAAGTCTCGCTGAGGAGCATCCAAAGCTACCAACCATCCAAGACATTATACTAATCGCCGCTAAAGCGTGGGTTTCTGAAGGAATGGACTCTCTCCAATTATCCCAACCTGACAAATACGACAAATTTGCCATTCCAGTCCCCGCGGGGCAACTTGGAAAGTATTTCCCTGCTTCGCAATCAGGTAATCCCGATATGGATGAGCTTTTCATCGGGATGTACCATCAGGAAGCGAAGCAACTTCGTGCCGAGGCAGCTTCAATTCGAGATAAATTCTGCGATTCATCATTACACGAAATGATGCTGATAGCAAACGAAAAAGATATCCAGGCAATGAAATTGGAACAACGTACCTCCCTCGCTCTCGGTCCCATCCTGATGGCAGCCGACTACTACCAAAGCTTCGCTCTCCAAGATATGCGAGACTGGAGAATCCTGGCTGCAGAGCAGCCGTTCGGTCGCCACGGCGAGGTCGTTGTTGGTGAAACCAACGAAGTAGTGGTCTACTGGATGGGAAAACCAGACCTTGTAATCTACGAAGATAAGACAGGAATTGTCGCTCCACTCGATCAAAAAACAAAGGACTACATAAGAAGCGATGTTCAGAACATCTGGAAGCCTCACTCCCAAACCGCCGGCTACATCTTCTCCATTGGCCAAATTTGTAAAGAACTCGGCTTCGACGGTGCCCTTGTTGATCGGTGCATTATTTCTGTCTGCGGTCGCTTGCGGCCTGCTGAACCCAAGAAAAAGGGTGATAGCCCTAAGCCTCGTTTTATCCGAGTTCGCCCTCATTATGCGGTTGAGGAGATTGCAGAATGGAGGCAGGGAATCCTCTGGATGGCGGAGCAGATGCGGTCGTCGATCCAGACGGGGCATTGGACTAGAAACGACAAAGCCTGCCATCTATATGCAGGATGTGACTACCGAGGAATCTGTTCCCGCCCGGAGGGAGTAAGACCTTTGGTAATCCAAAGTGACTACGAACTTAAGGAACCTTGGAGTCCGTTCGAGGATGAGGATTAATCCTATGACAAAGATCGAGACTGAGCTATCAGTGGTTGCTGATGAAACAGAAAAGTTGACTGAATGGGAGGTCATTTTCATTGAAAGTATTTCCGATCAGTATTTGCGTACTGGTAGTCTAACCCAAAAACAAGAGGAGATTCTACATAGGATTTATGAGAAGGTTGTTTGATTAATAAATTAATAAGCCATTGATCCTTCGGGTTATATTTTATAACTAAGATTTTGTGATACTAATCATAAATACAAAATCATGGTATAATCCGAAGGATGATTGATTTATTAATTCTGCGAAGCAGGAAAGAAAAGGAGGAAAGATGAAAATGGTTAATGATAACCATGGAGATATAGTTGAACTCGATCTTGAGAAACTCACGAATGAGGATTTAATCTATATACTCCGAAATTCCTTACCAAAAATTACTGTACAAAATACAGTGTTTATACTTGGCGAGTGCATAGCAAGACTTTTGACAAAACAGATTACTAATTAAGTTAGGAGAATCACGAAATGATCGAAGCCGCATCTTGTGAGGTTGAGAACCCTTTTGACCGACTCCTGTTAATTCTTGCAGGCAAGGAGAAGAGTGGAAAGTCCCGATGTGCAGCCACAGCACGTAAACCCGTCCTCTTCTTCGACTTCGACCGTCGCAGGCAGTCCCTCGCCGGTCTGAAAGATGTTTACGCAATAACCATCGCAGATGAAGGGGCGCCGAGGATGCCAACCGGATTCAACGACCTTTTGTCTATTCTATCAAAACTAGAAGGAGGTGCCACGATAAAAGACCTAATCCCCGGATCAAACGACACTCGTCGTCCAAAGACCCTCGTCTTTGACAGCCTTACTTCGTTTGGTAAGTGTGCTGGCGATCATGCGATGTACTCCAACCCTGCCTTATGCAGAGAAATCACCGTAACTGGAATGAAAATAAAGTTCCCTAACGGATGGGATACCTGGAATGCTGAATCTTCGATGGTCTACTCTGCTGTTATGAGGGCGATGGCAGTTAGAATGCCAGGACAGACTAAACCTGAGATGGATATTATCCTGTGTTTCCATGAACAAGCAGAAGAAACTCCTGACTCCAACCAGGAAAAGCGCAAGTTTACCGGAAGAGTCGAGCTTTATCCAGGTAGGTACCAAATCTTCAATAAATACTTCTCCGAAGTTTGGAGAGTATCTCGTGAGAGCGGAGGATTGATTCCAAAGATTCAGGTGATCCCTGACTACCGCTTCGCCGCATCTAGCGGATTGGATTTCTCGAAGATTAATGATAGCCAGATCAATGATCCTGCTAAGGGTCCGAACATCGAGAGGATGATTGAGTTGGTTCTTGGTAAGACTAACACCTTGCCTACTCAATTTCAATCATCTGCTGTATCGTCGCAGACGAAGTAAGAAAAAGATTTGTTCACAATGTGAACAATTGTACCAAAAGTGAAAACTCATTCACAGAATGTAAAATGAAAAAGCGCGAAGCGCAAGGAGAAGAACAAAATGCCGAAACTTAGTTTCTCAAAAGACCAGCTCGAAGGAAAGTCCTTCGCCAACCCACCCGCAGGAATCTATGAATTCACCCTTGACGGATTCAAGCCGAAGGCTGCTAAACAGAAGGATGGTAAGCAAGCCTCAGTGAACCTCCGTCCCACCCTTCGGATTGTAAATCACCCACAGTTGACTGGAACGGAGATTTATACTTGGTGTAACACCTCTTTCCCTGCCGAGCTGTATGATCTCTCCCATTCCCTCGGAGTTCCATTCGACGGAGATGGGACTGATAATGCCTCGATGCCTGGTGAATTCGTCGGCCCTGATGATGACCCATCCCAGTGGTCTTACATTGGCCCGATGGTTGGACAGGTTGGGAAGTTGGAGATTGGAGACACCACTGACCAGAAGGGCGCCCCTTGCACAGCAGTTAAGAAGTATTTCTGCCGTGTTCAGGGATGCACCGCAGAACACCGTGACTCGCTCCTGCGGAGCTAGGGGCTAGTTTGTAGGGGAGGCTACCTCTCTGTTAAGCAGGTGAAGTAAAAAGACAGAGAGGTAGCTTTCCTTATTAACTAGATAGAAGCAGGATAAAAAAAAAGGAAGGGAAAAAAGTGAAAACAGTAAAAACCACCACGTCTAAGCAACCACTTGTCTCAGTTCTAATGTGTACCCACCCATCAAGAGGTGACTTAGCAAAGCTGACCATTCCCATGCTTTGCTACAATTCCCAATTGTGGGAAAACAAAGAGCTTATCATCATTGGTGATTCAGATAAAAATCTGGCACAGAAGAGAAATCTTGGCATTCAACAAGCAAAGGGAAAATACATCATCCATTTTGATGATACTGGATGGTCGGGCTGCCGAAGACTGAGTGAACAGGTAAGTGCGCTTGAGCAAGCTGCTGAAATGTCAGCTACCTGTACAAAGTACAAAAAGACAATCCACGGGTATCATCAGTGTTACTGGTATGACACTGCAAAAATGCAGGCATATTGGTATAATGGAAAAGAGCCTTGGGGAGCTACCTTGTGTTATCTCCGTTCCTATGCCTTGGATCATCCATGGGATGAAACATTAGAAACCAACGAAGACCTGGAATTCCTGCGAGTAGCCTCCGAAGGAGGCTTGGTATTAAGTCACATCACAATGGAGAAGTTTGTCGCCTGCCAAACCCTATTCAACTCGCAGAGGGACTTGACAAAAGCTCCTTGGGAACGGGTATCAAATAGATATCTACCAGCCCAATTCAAAAAGATTTGGGGGTTGGCATGAAGAAACAGCACGAAGTGATAAATCCAAATGACATTTTAGTAGAAGATCGAATGCGCAAGGACTACGGTGACATAACCGAACTTGCCAACTCCATTCGTGAGAACGGGCTGATTCAGCCGATTGTACTCTCTCACACATTTTTTAGTAATCCAGGCGATCCCGGTCCCCAACCTAGGATGAAACTCGTAGCAGGCGGTCGGCGCCTCGCCGCCATCAAACTCCTAAAGTGGGGAAACTTGATTCACGGTGAGCACTACCTCGTCCGGGGTGAGGATGAATCAACCCCTGAAGGCAAACTACGCTTGGGTGCTATTGAGCTTGAGGAAAACCTTCGTAGGAAAGAAATGACCTGGCCAGAACAAGTTGAAGGTAAGCAAAGACTCCTCGAACTAATGCAATCAATCCATGGAACCACTGGGGCCGGTCGGCCATCCGGTCGTGAGGCTGCGGCAGGATCGGTGGATGGATTCGGAGTAAGGAAACTTGCCACCATGCTTGGTGAGAGTGCTGCTCTTACCTCAATGGACTTACAACTTGCTACTATCGTAAGAGCAATGCCCGAACTTGCAAAGCAAGAAAGCAAGGCTAGTGCCAGAAGAATTGGAACTATCAATCTGGCACTTCACCATATTAAGACACAGCAGGAGTTACAATCAGCAGTTAAAAGAGCTGTGATGACCATAACACCACTAATGGTAAAAGAGGCTGATGGAACAGTTCATTTTATTGAGTCTCTGAGTGATGACCCACCAAGACAAGAAAGATACAAACTTTACCATGGTGACTGGAAATCAAATATCTACCTAATTCCAGATGGATCAATTGACCTAGTTTACACCGACCTCCCCTACGGAGTCGATCTTGATAAGATGGGAGCTACAGAAAATGTTAGTGCTCACGGAGGTGCAATCTCATACAGCGATTCTCGTGATGCTATTGTGTCTGATTTGGCTAACCTTGCCACCGAAGCTTTCCGAGTCCTCAAGCCGCACCGATTTGGTGTGTTCTTCTTTGGTTTCAATTATTACTCTGAGCTTATCTCTGCTCTTACTAGTGCAGGTTTTTCAGTAAACCCGATCCCGGTGGTTTGGCTTAAACACCAGCAGTTCACTCAACAACCTAACTGCCGATATGCCAACGGATATGAACAAGCCCTTATTGTAATGAAGGGGCAACCAAAGTTTATTCGTCCTGGTCAAGCAAACATTGTTGATGTTCCAGGAGTCTCGACTGTTTCAAGGTTCCAAGTAGCCCAGCAGCCTGTAGAACTTGTAAAACGATTTATCGAAGATATGACGCTCCCAAAGAGCGGGGCCAGGATTCTCGATTTCTACGCCGGAACTGGAACCACCGGAGTCGCAGCCCTCGAACTGGGACAATTCCCAATCTTATTTGAAAGGATGGAAGACCAATGTTTGCTAGCGAAGAACAGGATGGAGCAAGTTCTGACGAAAGTAATTACACAGAACCAGATGAAATAGCAAACGCAATAGCCGACCTAATAGCCGACCTAGAAGATACAACATGTACCATTAAGTGGGCCAAGGAGTTTATAGACAATCTCCCAGTAGATACTCGTCTCCACGAAGCCTGCCTTAACTACGCCACCGCCTTGGCAATGTGCTCTATTTCAATCCACGGGTTGAACCGAAATCTATTTCTTGCGGAGCAAGCTGAGCGAGCAAGGCAATCTGCCGTGATACATCCAATCGAATGTAAGGAATCACCTACATTCAACGATCTTGCTGATAATCTCAAGGCAATGATGAAATCTCGCGGGATTACCACAGATCAAATTCTGCAGATGATTAAGGAGAATAAGGAGGCTAAAGGTGGGACCAGCGGAAACCGCTCTTAGGGAATTAGCGCAGGCTGTGAGGCAGACCTACGTCCCGTTGCGAGGGAATATAAAGGCATCTCTTTGTTTATGCGGTGAAGCCCCTGGTGAGCAAGAGGAAAAAGAAGGTAAAGCCTTTGCTGGACCTTCCGGCCGACTCTTGATGGACATGTGCCGCGAAGCGGGACTAAATCCTTCGGATTATTGGATTACCAATATCTTTAAGATTCGTCCTCCGAACAACGACCTCAGTCGAATTAGCGAAATTGGGATCCCAGAGGATTGTCATTACATGACCCTCCTGGAGGAATTATATGAGCACAAACCCTCGATCATTGTGGCGGTTGGAGGCACAGCCGGAGCTTATCTCTGTCCTTCTACCGTGGATCACAGAACCGGAAATTGCTCTGTTGAAAAATGGAGAGGCTCGCTTCTACGAAGTTCGAAGCTCAATTGGGAACACTACGTGGTTATTGCTCCACACCCAGCCTATGTTCTCCGTGTGTGGGGTGAGAAGTCGATTGCCACATTTTGTCTCGCTAGGGCAGCGGAAGAACTGGATTATTATAGAAACCACAGCCTCCGGCTTCAGCCTCTCCCGTCGTATAGTATCATAACAAATCCAACGACACAAGCAGCCTGTGATTGGATTAGTGATTGCATTGACCAACCCAATCCTGTCTCATTCGATATCGAACTGAAAGGAAAACGAATTGGAACCAAAAACTACTATTTCGGCCCCGATATGTTTGCTCTTGCCAAGTCTCCATGGGAATCCATGTGTATACCATTCTTCTACGATGATGATGACATTGGAACTGCAAAGATATGGAAACTTCTTGATAAGTTACTTTCAACCCAGTATATCATAGGTCAGAATGAGATCGGGTTCGATGCCCAGTGGATGCGCCGTTTAGGATTCTCTCCGTGCGTAGAACGGTGGATTGATACAATGGTTCTCCATCACACCCTGTGGATTGAGCAGCCTCACGGACTGCACTTCCTGGGGATGCAGTATAGTCGGCACCCTTACTGGAAAGATGATGGAAAACTGTGGAACCCCAAGGAATCCCTGGGAGATAATAAGGCTCGGTATAATGCTCTTGACACCCTGGGAACCTACGAAATCTGCATCCGTGAGCTTGAGGAACTTTCCGAACGAAATGGTAGTTTGGTAAAAATAATGGATGAGGAATCCCATTATATAAACCATCGTGCCTTACTTTATTTGGGGTGGGGGATTGCATGAATTTAAAATTACACCCCATAACGTGTCACCCACTTGACGCCCCACGATTAGCTATCATGTTAGGCATGGGAAAATGGTATGCGCTCAGACTTTGGATTAGTCTCCTGCATAAGCCATATATGCAGCCTTGGTGGAAGATTAGATATTTTCCATGGTGTGGCTGGAGGCAGTTTTGGGAGGCAAGACCATGGCGTTGATAGGTCCGCTAGAATTCGCCCACTACTCCCAAAGGCTTGCCCGTGCTTTCTACCAAATAGAGCAGCGCGGAATCCTTGTGGATCAACCAAAGTTGGAGAATCTCCGTGAGAAAATACTTGATGAAATCGACACTCACTGCAACACGATCGAGGGTATACTCGGTGGACCGGTCGCTTCGTGTGAAAAGGCTGAAAGCGGTCGCCGTAATGTTAAGGAAGTCGCCTCTTCTAAGAACTGCCGGAAACAAGATGTTATTAACATTGGAAGCCCGCAGCAGCTCATCGCTATTTTCGAGAGCCGCGGTATTAAGATTCCAAAGAAACGTGGGACGACGAAAGGCGGGGTTTATACTCCGGGGAAGCAAAGCCTCGACGAGGAAGCTCTTCTTCGGATTGCACTTGACAACCAGCAAAACAAACTTCCTGGCTTGATTCTCAAAGTTAGAGAACTTAACAAGATGAGGGGCACTTATGTCGATACCAAACTCTACAATAATCAACTTTTCTGTGCCTACAAAGTTACGGGTACGGAAACCGGCAGAAGATCCTCTCAAGAGAACTGCTTTGGATTTGGAACAAACGGCCAAAATATCCCAAAGCATACACACCTTGGTCTGCTCTTTAGAGAGTGTCTCCGTGCAAGACCTGGTCACATCTTTATCGAAGCAGACCAGAAAGGCGCCGAGGACTGGTTGGTTCAAGGTATCATTGTTGATAACGGTGGAACCCATGATGGACTCAACGATCTCCTCACCGGAGTCAATAGACACGCGAAGCTCGCCGCCAGACTCTTCAACCTAGACCCTCTTGAGGTGCGAAAGCATAAGGGTGCTGGTGAGAAATATGAGATCCAATATTACTGTGGGAAGAAAACCCGACATGCTGGGAACTACGGAATGGAAGCAGATCGTATGTCTATTGTCCTCCTCTGCGAAGCTGGACTTAACATGCCCCCCGCCTATACCACCTGGCTCCTCAAGCAATTCCACTCAATCGAACCGGACATCCAAGGAGTCTTCCAAGCCTGGGTCGAGCGACAGCTTAACACCACTCGCCGCTTGGTTACTCCTCTCGGAAGAGAGAGGGTGTTTTTTGACCTCCGGCCAGGCTCAGGCAATGCTGATACTTACCGTAAGGCATATGCCTACATTCCTCAAAGTTCAGTTGGAGACAACACAGGTATGGCAATATGCGAACTTGTTGAGGGAGGGTATCCAGTTATCCAAGATAATCACGATGCGGTCACACTTGAGGTTCTTGATAATGACGAGGAAATACTTAAAAGCATTCGAGCGATTGAGAAAGCGTTCGACCGAACGATGCGATTCCCAAACGGGACCGAGATCAAAATCCCACTTGAATTCCAGATCGGATACAACCTAAAGGACCTACGACAGTGCCCCGACAATTGCGACATAGTTGGATTGAGGAGTACGTTACAACCGTTGAGAAATACATTGACTCCCCAGACAACTACAATCTCTGGGTAGGAGCAACGGTTGTCGGAGCCTCTCTCAAGCGCAAGGTCTGGTTTGAAAGGGGCACATATAAATTGTTCCCCAATCTGTTTACAATCTTGATTGGGCCACCAGCGATAGGGAAGGGGGCAGCACTTGCACCGGGAGTTAAGGTTATTAAAAAAGCCCAGACCGCCAATGTCTTATCGGACAGGATTACTATGGAATGGTCGAAGGAGACGCTTGCTAAGGGGTTTTCCTCGCCGCCTCATACTGGCCCTGGTGGAATTACGATGGCTCAAGATGCTTCTTGCTTATTTGTGGCCCCCGAACTGAGTGTATGGCTGAGGCATCCAGAAGAAGACCTTCCAGACCTAACCCATCTATGGGATTGTGAGACTAACAACTATGCCACAAGGGGGAAGGGTTTATTTGTAATAACAAATCCGTGTCCATCTGCCCTTGCAGGATGTACTAACAGTAGTTGGCTCAAAGATTCTATCCCACAAGGAGCCATCGGTGGGGGGTTTACCAGGAGAGTAAACTTCGTCTTTGCCACGAAGCAGAAATACAACAATGTCTGGCCTTCCCCTATTAACTGGGATGTGATAGCGGCTCCTTTGATAAATGATCTTGTTGATATATCAAGGCTGAGGGGTGAGTATAAATGTGACACCGATGCAAGGGTGATCTTTGAGAAAATCTATCGTGAGTCTGAGACAGCTACCGACTTCTCTGATGAGGCAACCACAAATTACTCTGCCTCTAGATGGGCGAACACTATCAAGCTGGCAATGTGTATTGCCGCATCCAGAAAAGACGATCTTGTAATAACAGGGAGTGAGATCAAGGAGGCCGATGATTACACAACCGATGTGAGGAATGATCTAAAGCAGGTTTTCAGGGGCTGCGGGGCAAGTGATATGATGGGAGCTGCGGATAAAATCCTCAAATTTATTGAGAATAGTGGTTCCTGTACGATCAATCAGCTGATGGGGGCAGTCTGGAGGGATTGCTCAAGACCAGAGCTTGACGTGATTTTAGTTACACTTCGTGACGCTGGGTTGGTTAATGAAACAACCCTTCAGAATAGGACTATCCTGAAGTGTGTGGCAAGTTCCAACGGAAACGGCTCTCACAGTGGTGTTAAAACAAAGAGGTATGGGATTTACTAAGACTAAAGCCCAAAGATTAAAATGACAAACGACCTCTTCCAGTCAATCCTACATGCTGCCAGTGAGATTGATTACTGGATTAAATGGCAACAGGCTCGAAAAGGGCATCTCCATCGCTGTGACATGCTAGGGGAATTGGACTGGCGGGAAGAGCTAGATGATCTTTTACAGCAGATGAGTCAAATCAAAAAAGGAGAGACAGGGAAAATGTCTGACAATAAAGATCTCAAAGAAGTACGAGCGGTTGATCTCAAGGATTACCTTGAAAAGAAAGAACACAAAGGTGCCCTTCGTAAGAGCGATTGTATCCTCGCTCCTTTCCCCGGTAAGTGCATTGTTCGTCGGGATGATGCCCCATCGAAGTACGGTGCCCTTATCATTCCAGAGAAATATAAAGTCTATCCCACCGTTGGGATCGTTGTCGCAGTTGGTGATGCTGACCAACACGAACTGATGGGACGAAAGGTTCTGTTCCCCCACCTCAGCGGCCTCGACATTTCGTTGAAAAACCAACCATTCTACACCTGCTTTTCCTACAGCGAACTTCTAGCTGTGATAGAGGTTCCTGAAGGAGAGACCGTAGAATTTCGGGAAGAAAGTGACGAACTTTTGCCAGCACCATTACCACAATCAACACAGTCAGGTCGCTAGGCACGAGTGGTCATAAAAAGAAGAGCTATTCCTTCGGAATGTAATTCTAAAGGAATAGCTCTTGCTTTTGTTACCAAGTAACCTCAGGCTAGGTGTTATTCTTTTTCTTCCCACCTTTCCCACCGCCGCCACCCCACCCACTCGAAGAGTTCTTATTCCCCGCAGGACTCTGGATATCCGGTTTGGCGCAAGAGCCTTCGGCAAATTCCGACGGGCTCTTAATGAGTTTGCTTACCTCAGACTTAACTTCGTTGTTAGTCATGGAACCTCCGTTGTTTTTGTTCATTGTGGTGCGCCTCATTCTCCTCGGTCGATCAACTCCGAGGGACTTACCAGCCGAGGGCTGGAACTTTATTGTTCACTCTGTGAACGATAAACTTTTATTTCACTTTAGTTTGTTCCACCACCTTTAGGCCGTGGCTTAAACATTTCAGCCGCCCTCTTATTTGCAGCATCAAGACCTTCAGGTTGATGGGCACCAGGATTTTTCATCAAATCAACCTGCCCCCTCTGCGCAGCAGTATCAGCAGCCTGTTCTGCCGAACTTGTTTTCAAACCGTGCTTCGCATCAAGAGCAGCCCTTTGTTCTGGTGAGAGCATTACTTCTTCCTTAGCAGCAGCCCTTTCCTTATCAGTGAGCATCCCAGTAATCCTCCGCTTCTCAGCAGACCATTGCATCGCAGCTCCCTTTAGAGCACG
>Ga0187874_10002195_pt1 | contig 15386 bp, 9 predicted proteins | sample June2016WEW_16_1_3_FD_132993 | JGI IMG/M metagenome (GOLD analysis project Ga0187874, IMG submission 132993) | Peatland microbial communities from SPRUCE experiment site at the Marcell Experimental Forest, Minnesota, USA - June2016WEW_16_150 | ecosystem: Environmental > Terrestrial > Soil >... | reverse complement strand
TGCGGTCGTAGCGGATGCGCGCGTCGAGAAAACCTGCGTAAGGCTCGAACTCTTCCGGCTTCGGCAACAATCCGCCATTGCCAATGAAGAACGGTTTGAGCGCCGGCAAATCAAACGGGAACCCGCCGTTGACCACGTGGTCCGCCAGGCCCATCAGCGGGATGATGCTGAACAATTCGCCGTAGCGCACGTAATGCCAGTGCAGAATCGTGCCCAGCGGACTGTGATTGCGATGGCGCGCGTCGCGCAACATCCGTCGGATGAGACGGACGTCCGCGAACTGCACGAGCCGTTCCGTGCGCCCGTCGCCCTCGTAAAGCATGTTCAGCGTTTCCAGGTAAAGCCGGAACTGCGCCGCCGCGTCAATGCCCTCGGTGATGGGCGGATAAAAGCCGTGCAGACAATCCAGCAACAAAATCTGGTCCGGTTCCAGCTTGACCGGTTTCGTGCCCGTGCGCCGCCCTTCCTTGAAACTGTAAACCGGTTTTTCAATCGTCTGTCCGTCGAGCAGTGTGCGGAGGTGCTGGTTCAACAACTGAATGTCGAGCGCCTCGGGCGCCTCGTAATTCCGGTCGTTGATCCAGTCCGTCGGATGTTCGATCAGCGACCAAAAATAATCATCGAGGTTCAGCATCACAAACCGCAGACCCCGCTTTTTGAGCCGTTGCATGAGCTTGACGGTCGTTGTCGTCTTGCCGGATGAACTCGGCCCGCTTACCCAAATCATCCGCAACCGGTTGCCGGCGTTCAGCCGCGACGCCACCTTTTGCGCGGCCTCATCCAGCGACGCCTCATAAACCGCCAGCGATGCGTCCATCACCTCCTTGATGCGCCCGCTCCGGACCGCGTCGTTAAGGCCGTCCACCGTGTCCACGCCATGTTGGCGGTTCCATTCGAGAATCTGCGCCATCCGCTCGCGCGGGAAACCATTCCTGGAAAATTTTTCCGGCGTCAGCGCGCCTTCGCGCAGCCAGTGCCGCCCCCAGCGATAACATTCGTAGGCATCGGCGGTTTTTTGGAATCCGTGGCTGCGCAAGGCGTGCAGCACCTCGTCTTGAATCGCCTCAATCGTCGGCGGGAAATTGGAAATCAGGTGATGCGGGTCGGAATTGAGGCAGACAATCGCGACATCCGCCAGAAAAGCGGCAATGCCCTCGTCCGAACCATACGCGTTGAAAATCTTGTCGTTCACACCCGGCAGAAAATCCGCGCGAAAACCGCCGATGGACTCGGCCGCATGCAACATCGCCTTGCAGATGCGATCCGGGTCGAACCTCACCAGCGCACGGTTCCGCTTCTGAACTTTGACGATGCGATTTTGGACGGGCATCAATGCAAATTGTATCGAGACCGCACGCAGGCAAAAAGCCGAATTTGCAAAGGATTATCCTTCATTGAGGCCGCCACCGTCCGGGTTGGCAACTGTGGCACAGACCTCCGGTCTCCGTTCTGGATTCACAGGCCGGAGGCCTGTCCCATGAGCAGTCGCAACACGCCAACGCAACCGGCAGGAAAACGAATCCATCCCCGCACAGCCACGGAATTTGATTCGGGTTGTTTGTGGGAATACCATGCAAATTTGCGATTCCCATTTGCGAATTGCCCCAAAGTGGTGCTATATTTCCATGAGATATTTTTAATGCTGATGTTGTGAGTACAAAATCCACTTCTCCTGCAAAAAAGATCTTGGTTGTAGATGACAATCCGGTCGTTCTGAAGACATTGACTTCGGCGCTCGAACCCAAAGGGTACAAGGTGTTTACCGCCCTTGACGGTTCCGAAGCCTTCAGTATTGTGCGCCGGGAAAAGCCGGACCTGCTCCTGCTCGACATCTTCTTTCCGCCCGATGTCGTCGAGAGCGGCAACACCTGGGACGCGTTTCACATCATGCGATGGCTCCAACGCTTGGACGAAACCAAGGACACCCCGGTCATTATCATTTCCGTGGCTGAACCGGAGAAATATAGAGACCGTTGTTTGGCCGCCGGCGCACGTGCGTTCCTCCATAAACCGGTGGACTCGCACGAACTGCTGGAAACTATTGGAAAAATTTTCAACCCAAACCCCGCCGCCAAAACTCCTGAGCCGGCGATCAATTCCGAGCTTCGTTCATACCCGCCGGAAAATCCGAAATGGGCTTGGGGAGCGAACCTAGTCCGTGTTGCCGGGCGGCTGTTTCGATTTCGCCACTGACTTCTTGCTGCTCGCAGCCGCTTGGATTGCCCGTTGCGCCCAAGATACCAGTTCCGGCGCATTTTCCAGCACGTCCGGCGGCACTTCGTGATAACTCATCGTTAACACGCGGCCTTTTGATTCGTAGGTGAACGGCTCCATGCCGCGTGCCACGTAGTCCGCCTGTGAGGTTTCGTCTGTTTTGAAGAACAGCCGGCCCTCGTCCAGAATCGCGAAGAAATGTTCGCCCTGATACAGCCCGTGCGCGCCGAACATCGCCCTGGCCCGCACCTCCGGCAGCGCGCCCAACTGGTCCAGCACAAACTCTTTGAACGATTCATCCGCCATGATGCAAATCGTTTCCGCCGGTTGTTTCATTGTCGCTCTCCAGCAGCCGGGCGAAATAAAAACAGCCAGCCGCCATGAGCGCTGAGACCGCCACGATAAGGATCGCCTGGGTGCCCGGCTGTTTCAGGTCGTCGGACCATTTTTCAATCAAAAGACCCATTTTGCCGTAGAGCTGTCCCATCTGCCGCTGCTCGGCCCGGTTGAAGCCAACCATAGAAAGGTCGTCGTTCAAATTCGCGGAACGCGTCCTGAGCCAGTAAACCAGGCCCGCGCCGCCGACGCCCAGCACCAGCACGATGATGCCGACGATTCTGAGCCGCCTGGCACGCCGGGTGACTGAATCCGGGCCGGTGTGTATGTCGTCCGCCCTCATGGCGCCCTGTGTTCTACGTTTCCTGCAAACCAAACACAAGCCTGCAGCCGCGATGGTAGGTCTGTTTGTGCTGTAGCGTCGGCTGTCTCAGCCGACTGTGCGCCGAGGACAGCGCACACTACGGCAAAATAACCCACCACCGCCGTGCGCTGCCGGATTGCCAATCCGGCCCAAACCGGCAAAACTGTCCGCACATGAAACACAATTCGTATTTTGACGGGAAAGTCCAGAGCTTGGGATTGAACACGCCGGAGGGCTACGCCACAACCGGTGTGATTGAACCGGGCAAATACACCTTCAAGACCGACTCGGAGGAACGCATGCAAATTATTGCCGGCACGTTGAAGGCGAAACTTCCGGGCGCGGCGTGGCAGACGTTTGCCCGGGGTCAGACCTTTGTCGTTCCGGCGAAGTCGGCGTTTGATGTCGAAGCCGCAGCCGATGTGGCCTACCTCTGCCATTATAAAAAGTAGCAGCCACGAAGCGTTGTGGGGTGCGCTGGCAGGGCGAAGCGGCGACAGCCCATTTGGCGGGACGGGTCAGCTGCTGGTTATTGCACACAGAACGGTGCTGGTCAATTTTGACCATTACAAACAGAGATTTAGCCCCCGCAAGCTGATTCCCGTCAATGTCAAAACCTTGGGTGATTACCTGCTTTTGAAACGAATCCAAGCCGACCTTTCCCAGCCGGAATTGGCTGTAAATACAGGTCTTACGGTACGCAAGGTCAGAGCTTGGGAGCATGATCAAAGCACTCCCACGGAAGCCGAATGGCAGGTTTTGGCCGCCGTCCTGACGCTGAAATCGTGGGCACCGAGAGCAAAAGGATAATCGCCAGAGTCCAGTGCTGGGTTTTACACATTTTTGTGCATAACTAATTGCTGGAAGCCTGATTTGAGGCGTTTTCCTTTCGTTGGGCCAATGGATGGAAACCGGTCATTTGCGTTCCGTATTCCATTTGAGTTTTGATTGAGGAGAGGCGGCCCTAAAGCGTCGAAAATGTGACAGTGAGTTGGTCGATGTTCTCACGGGTTTTGGAACAGTAACGGTGCGAATTGGTAGAAGCTTCGGCGCCAGCTCTGCCATTCGTGTGCCGTCCCCGGCGACTCGCAATAGGTATGGTTGATGTGAACGTCCGAGAGGAGCTTGTCCAGGTTGCGAGTGGCAGTAAGGTTTTCGGCGGTTCCCATGCTGAAGAACATCACCGGAATTTGTTTGTTGAAGGCTTCGGCATCGGCAAACAGACCGTTGTATGCCGTTTGCAGATTGGTGATGCCGCCCGCACCTCCGCTGAACGCACCCATCGCACAAAACGTATCGGGATGGTTCAGGACAATTTGGTACGTCTGGAAAGCTCCCATCGAGAGACCGGCCATGGCGCGATGGTCGCGGTCGGGAATCGTCCGATAGGTCGAATCAATCATCGGAATAATCTCGTGCAACAGCGTGTCGGCAAAACGGCTGGTAGCCGCACTCATTAATCCGAAAGCACCGCGGCCCAATGCCGGCTGATTGGTTGCGGTGCTCGCAATTGCCAGAGCATTGGTCCCGGTCGGCGCGTTCGTCCCGGCCGGCGCGCCCGTGACTCCCGCCGCGGCAGGTCCGCGTACGCCCCGTGCGCCCGGTGCGAATAAGGCGCTGCCGCCGCCGTTGTCCATGACCACAATCATCGGTTTGGCTTTCCCTGCGGCGATGAGATTGTCGAGGATGAAATTCACGCGGCCTTGCGTGGACCAGCCGCATTCATCCTCACCGGCACCGTGCTGGAGATAAACCACGGGATAGCGAATCGTCGGATTGCTGTCATAGTCCGGTGGTGTATAAACGAAACATCGGCGCCACGCGCTGTTGGTTTTGGAATAATACCAATGCTCGCGCACTTCGCCGTGAGGCACGTTCCTGGCGTCGTAGAAATCTTCGCCCGGTGATGGCACCTCGATGCCGCTCATCATTTTGCTCACGCCGAAGTAACTTTCGCTGGCCGGATCGGCCACAGAGACGCCATCAACGATGATGGCATAATAATGGAAACCCACGACCAACGGCGGCGTGACGACCGACCACAGGCCCCGATCGTTCCGGGTAAAGTCGTATTTATGGCCGCCGATATCGAGTTGCACTCTTTGGGCACCCGGTGCACGGAGCCGGAACTCCACGTGGCGCTGGGAATCAATTTTGGGATATTGCTGCCCGGGGACATTCGAGCTGGCGGATTTGGCGTCGCTGCCGAGCTGATTGGTTGAGGAAAGTGAATTGGTTTGGGCAATGGCAACCAGGCTGCCCGCTGTCAGAGTTAGTGTGATAATTAATTTCGTTCTCATGGTTCTACTCCAGGTTTACTGATTGCCGTCTTGCGTGGTTTGAAAGAGCAACGGGGCAAATTCGTGCAGGCTCCGGCGCCAGGTCTGCCATTCGTGCGCCGTGCCTGGTGATTCGTAATAGACATGCTTGATGCCGGCTTGCCCCAGCGCATGATGGAAATTGCGACCGCCGCCTGTCATGCCTCCTTCGGCGGTGCCGACGCTGATGAAGACCACTTTGACTTGTTTGGCGAAAGCCGCCGGATCACCCAGCAGCCCGTTAAATCCGCCGGGGATTTCCGGAAAACCGAATGGCGCACTGAACGATCCAATGTAGGCGAAAGTGTCGAGGTGCGCTTGTGTGATTTCCCAGGTTTGCGTGCCACCGAGCGAAAGCCCCGCCATGGCCCGGTGCTCGCGATCAGGGATGGTGCGATACGTTGCGTCAATCATGGGAATGGTGTCGTCAATGAACACCTCGGTAAATTTGTCCCAAAACATAGGCGCCCCGCTTCTTCTGGGACCACTCATGGCGCCGGGAGTGATACCGCCGTCATCCATCACCACCAACATGGGTTTGGCTTTGCCCTCGGCGATCAGGTTGTCGAGGATGAATCCAACCCGGCCCTGCGTAGCCCAGCTGCGGGCGTCTTCGCCCATGCCATGCTGCAAATAAAGCACCGGATACCGTGCCGTCAGATTCGTGTCGTAATCCGGCGGGGTGTACACGAAGCAACGCCGGGTCTGGCCGGTGGTCCTGGCAAAATAATAGTGCGCGCGGACGTCGCCGTGCGGCACGTCCTTGGGCAAATAAAAGTCTTCACCGGGGGACGGAACTTCAATGGCGCTGCTCATCTTGCCAGTGCCGAAGTAGCTGTCGCTGGCCGGGTCCGCCGCTGTGGCGCCATCAACCGTAATCGTGTAATAATGAAACCCCGGCGCCAGCGGGCTGGTGGTGATGGTCCAGACGCCGTCGTCCCCTTTCGTTCCGCTTACGCCTGGAAGGCTGACGGAGACATTGGTCGCGTTAGGCGCGACGATGCGGAAGTAAGCGCGCCGCCCGGAATCAATTTTGGGAAATGGCACGCCCGGCACGTTGGACGCCGCCGATTTGGCATCTGCCGGCGGCTGGTTTGTCTGCGGCAGCGCGGTCGAACTGGCAACCGCCGGATTCGGGTTTTCCCGTCCGGATGGTGCCACAGCGGGTGGGGGTTGGACGGGGCTGTGATGCTGAGTCTGGCAGCCGGTCACGAAAGCGAAAAGGCAAGCAGTTGCGCAAATGCAAGCGGCTCGGGAAAGAGCGTTTTTCATAATATCTGGTTCTGGTTGTATTCTGGTTTCACGGGGCAGTGATTGTCACTGGCAATCTTAGCCGGATGTCGTCCGAAGCCGCCCCGACGAGGAACTCATAATTTCCCGGCTCAATGATATATTTGTTTTTCTCGGTGTCCCAATAGCGCAGGCGCGCGGCGGGGATTTCAATGGTGACTTTCCTTGACTCGCCGCGTTTCAAGTGCGCCCGGGCAAAACCGCACAGTGCCAGTTTCGGCTGTGTGACACTGGATTTGATGTGACGGAAGTAAACTTGCGCCACCTCATCGCCATCGCGGCCGCCGGTGTTCTTCACCGTGAACGTCACTCTCACCGTGCCGTCGGCGGAAACTTGTTTCGATTCCAGCTTGCCGCTGCGGAACTCGAACCGGGTGTAGCTTAAGCCGTGGCCGAACGCGAACAAGGGCTTGCCGCTGAAATACCGATACGTGCGGTTGCTCATCGAGTAATCGGTGAAACTCGGCAAGTCCGTCGTGGCCTGATAGAACGTCACCGGGAGGTGACCCGAGGGATTGACCTCGCCGAAGAGGACCTCGCCAACAGCGCGTCCCCCTTCCTCACCCGGATACCAGGCCTGAAGAATCGCGGGTAGATTTTCGGCTTCCCACGGCAGGGCAATGGCGGAACCGCTGCAATTGACCATGACCACCGGCTTTCCGGTTGCATGGAGCGCTTGCACGAGTTGTTCCTGCACTTCGGGCAGTTCAATCGAATCACGATCGAACATTTCGCCTTCCTGCGCCGGAGTGATGCCGCCAACATAAATGATCAGGTCCGCCTTCGTCGCATTGCTGAGGGCTTCTGCATTGAGTTCCGGCAAGGGACGGGTCGTATCGTTATCCTGGCGACTCCATGCAGCAATCCCCCTGTTGGTTTTGGTGGTAATCGGACATCCTTGTGCAAAAGTGACCTCGATGTTCGTCCCGGCCAATTGCCTGATGCCGTTCACAATGGAGATCGAATGCGAAGCTGACCCGTGGTAATTGCCATGCAACATGGACGTCGAGTTACCATTAGGCCCAATGACAGCGATCCGCTTGATCCTGAAACGGTCAAGCGGGAGGATTCCGTCATTCTTCAGCAGCACCAACGATTCCCGCGCCACTTGCAGGGCCAGTTGCCGATGCTCGGGCGTGTTGTTCTGGTCAAGGTCGATCCGGGAATACGGGCACTTGTCCGGCGGGTCGAACAGGCCGAGCTCAAAGCGCGTCCACAGCGCGTGATACAGCGCCTGGTCAATTTCCTTTTCGGTGATCAGTCCTTGTTGAACCGCCCGCACTAGGGCGTTGTAATCCCCGCCGCAACAGAGATTGCAGCCGGCCTTCACCGCGGCAGCGGCGGCCTCCTCGGGGGTTTTCACATAGTGATGATCTTCCGGGGCCCAGATGTTACGGATCGCGTCGCAATCCGAAACGACGTAACCTTCAAATCCCCATTGCTTGCGCAACAGATCGTCCAGCAGGAAGGAATTGGCGCAGCACGGCACGCCGTCGATCGAATTGTAGGCGCCCATGACCCCGCCCACGTGGCCCTCGCGCACCGCCATCTCAAACTGCGGCAGATATGTCTCATACAAATCGCGTTCTGACGGTGTGACATCGAAGCGGTGGCGTTCCGCTTCCGGGCCGCTGTGGACCGCATAATGTTTGGCACAAGCCATCGCCATCATGTATTGCGGATCGTCGCCCTGAATTCCCTTGATAAACGCCACGGCAATCGCGCCCGTGAGATAAGGGTCTTCCCCGTAGGTTTCCTGGCCGCGGCCCCAGCGCGGGTCGCGGAAAATGTTGATGTTCGGCGTCCAGAACGTCAGACCGGTCCACCATTTGGAGTTCCCATTGTGTTTGGAGGCGTAATAGTTGAACTTCGCGCGACCTTCGATGCCAATGACGGTTCCTTCCTGATGCAGCAATTCCGGGTCCCAGGTGGAGGCTCCACCGACCGGCTCAGGAAAAACGGTGGCGACGCCGTTGTTGGCGACACCGTGCAACGCTTCGTTCCAATAGTCATAGGCGGGCAGGCCGAGCCGCGGAATCGCCGGCGTGCCGTTCTGCAACTGCGCGACTTTCTCGGCCAGCGACATCCGGCGGATCAAATCGTTCTCCCGTGCCGGCAGTGGTTGTGACGGGTCCCGCCAGATTGGGGGTTCTTTGATGTCCGGTATCTGAACTGCGGCGGCGGAAAAGGGTTCCGCCAACTCCGAAGCGTTGAAAGCGATGACCGACCTACCCGAGGCGTCCTTTACCTCGAACGTGTTGAATTTCGCGGCGCCCTTGCCTGCCAGGAAAGAGAATTTCAGCGGCCCTTTAATCGAATCATCTTCATGCTCGACCGTGCCGGTGATGTAACAAACTTTTCGCGCGCTACCGGCGGTGGCAATGATGTCGAAATTGGTGGCCAGTGTGACATCACCGGAGGTCACGTCAAACAACCTTTCGCCCGGTGAATCCGCCAGCGTTTCCACTTCGCCGATAACGAGGGTGTATTTGCCCGCCGGCAAATGCGAGATAGTGACAGCGAAATTCGTTCCGTTGATTTCTTCATGAAATGCTGCCGCATTGTTGGTGGCGTCCTGGATGGCGACCGATGCGTCGTCCTTGCGATGCGCAAAATCTCCACTGACGCTCACCTGCTGTCCGCAGGCGGCGCAGATTTCATCGGCTGCAAACGCCGCGGGCGCGCACACCCACAAGCCTGTCAGCGACATTACGGAAACGGCCGCTAATGCCATGAAAATTCCTCCGAACCTCTGCAATCCAGTTCGGGTCAATTGCCGCCATTCGAGCTCAGTCACGCAGCAAACTGTTGGAATACCGATCCGAGGGGAGGGCGTTTTTTTGAGTTGAATCTTCATTTCTATATGATGGTCATGGTTTCAGAGGTCCAAGCCAGTATGTCATTTTTCAAACAGGGTTTAAGTTATACGGGGTAGGCTCATATTGCATCTCATGCAGGCAGATGGCTGTTTCGATTTGGCGTCGCGCAAGCGGCAGAGATGGTTGGTTCATAGGCATTTGTTTGTAAGGCGTGGGAACGAAGCTGTCAACGTTGCTAACGCCATGTCATATCTATCTTACACAGAGAGATTTGACGCCGCTTAACACAGCAAGTTCAGGCTCGGACGCTGCGTTAGGTGACAATCAGCCGACGCCTCGCGTTGCGCCTGCGGCTGCGCGGCAGCTCAGAAAAAGGGCGGTTCATTTCCTGGCCACGGCTTTGGCCACGGCTGCCGTCAATGCCTCGCCGCGCAAATCCTGACCGATGATTTTGCCGCTGCCATCAAGCAGAAAGGTGGCCGGGATGCTTTCGATCCCGTATTTCATGGCCAGTTTGTTTTCCCAGCCTTGGCCGTCGAAGAATTGTGGCCAGGTCATTTGCTGCTGTTGGGTGTAGGCCAGCAGTTTCTGCCGGTCGTTATCCAAACTGACCCCGATGATCTCGAAACCCTGGTTGTGATATTTCTGGTAGGTGGCGACGACATTGGGAATTTCACCCCGGCACGGACCGCACCACGTGGCCCAGAAATCAATCAGCACCACTTTGCCCTTGGAACCGGCGATGGACAGCGGTTTGCCGGTGACGTCCTTTTCACTGAAGTCGGGGAAGGTGGCGCCGCTGACCAGGCTTTTGCGAATTTTCTGCGCGGCATTCTTGCGTTCGGCCAGTTGCCGCAGCCAGGCAACGAAGGCTGTGTCCTTGTAATCGCTCTCGAGTTGCTTTATCAATTGCTCGGCCTTCGGCTGGTCATTCAGCACTTCGACATACAGTTGTGCCTTCATGTAGAGAATTTGGGCCACGGCATCGGTCTTTTCCCCCTTATGTTCCGCAAGCAAAACGTCGAATTGCTTGAGATCGTCCGCCAGCGCGGCTTCCGTCCGTTTGCCGGCTTTGATGTCGGCATTGATCTGTGTGACGAGGGCCTTGAGTTCGTTGGTGGCATCGCCGGCAACCGCCCCGGAAACAAACAGGTTCGAGGACAACAGGGCAGTAACGGCCAGCGAGATCAAAAGTGTCTTTTTCATATGTCATTAATTAGAATAATTCAGGTAATGAGTAAGAGAATAACATTGTGCCAGGCCCGTTACAAGCAAATTCTTTTGCGCCCGGATGACGGGAATCCGAACTTCGCGGGTATGCGTTCCGCCGCCCAGCATAACCTTGGCACGCGACTCCGGTAACGCGTTCAACGGGTCGAGTACAAATTCTTTGAACGAGTTGACAGCCGTAAATTTGTTGTAGCGTCGAGCCTGTGGCTCGATTTATTGCAGTGTCGAGGCTGTCTCAACCTGTCGAACGAGTCTTGGGGTCTTATCTTTACTGGTGTTCACTATGATCCATATCCCCCGGATATTCCTCATGATGCACACCGGACGAATGTTCATCATTGCCTCCATTTCCCGGACGATTCCGATCGTTCGAATTATCCCGGCCTCCGGCGAACATTGCACACCCGTTAGTAGTGAGCAAAGTGATGACGATTATCAAATGAAGAATAAATTTCATATGTCGATTGGCAGTATTTGTTCAGCATGGGCTTGCCGCGCCAGACAAGGCACAGCAGTTGCCCCAGTGAGAACCCTCCCACATTTTGAATATGGCCGCCATGGGGTGTTCACCCCACCGAAGGTTTCATGAATTGCGACTCAACTGATACTGCGCAGGACGCGGAACGTTTTGGAGTGCGCCGGCATGACGGCGCTTTGGTTTGACGCGATCCCGCCTTGCGGGACGTCGTTGGGAACTGTGGCATAGACCTCCGGTCTGTGTTTTGGGCCGGTGCGCGAGTTGTCCCAACTCGCAGCGGATGGAAGGATTGGAAACGGTTCGGGATAATTTCAACATTGATTTGTCTGGCGACATGCTGCGGTTTGAGACAAACCGCGCTCCGTTCAAGCGGTGCGTCACTTCGGCAACGCGCTCAACGGGTCAGGACAAATTCTTTGAACGAGTCACCAGGCGTGGCGTGAAATAGCTTGCTGCACCTATGTGACAAAATCCAACGCAAATACAAATCGAAGCAGGTCACAATTGGAATTGCTTGTCTGGTGAATTTGTTTATCATTGCCCCTCAAGCATGAGTTTCACTGCTCCAAAGGACGCACTACAACGAATTCAGATTGGACAGTCTTTTGCGGAATACGATTTTGTTCGCGAAGACCCATATGTGTTCGTGTCAACGGCAGCGTCTCTCGTTGCAACCCAACCCGACAACAAAAAATGCTTTTTCGTTGGGCGACGAGGTAGTGGCAAAACTGCGATTGTTTACCATATTCTTTCAAAGAATCGCAGGGCGGTTTCTCTCGCTCCACAGGTTTTTGATTTGGTTGAACTCCCACTGGATCACGAAAAATTCCACGATACGCGGCAACGCCCCTTCAAATCTTTGGTGTGTTCTTTCGAGCGCGCTTTGCTCGGTGAGTTGGCGAAGAATTGGGCAACGCATAAAATTTGGCAGTTTTCAGACAATTGCCCTAGCTTTAACAAGGAACGCGGATTGATTGAGACATGTGATTTCGACACACGAGTAATTAATTTGGTTGATGAGATCTTCGACGCATTTAGCAAGCAAAATGAGAAACTTTGGCTGAGGCAAATACGCCGTTCACAAGATCTCATTTCGGAAGTTACGGTCATTCGCGAAAACGCCAATTTCGATTACGTATTTCTGATTGACCGCTTGGATGAATCTTGGGATGGCTCTGACTCGGCAATAATTTGCCTCATGGCTTTGATGCATGCTTGTGTTCACTTGACGGCTGCATGTCCTAGTCTGCGTCCGTATCTCTTTATACGAGAAAACATCTTTTCCCGCATCCGAGCGATGGATAATGAGTTTTCCCGACTTGAGACGTCGGTAGTTTTTTTGGATTGGACTGTGGAAAAGTTAACCGAGTTTGTTGAGCGAAGATTTGTTCGTCCATTCAACACCAAGCCAGCATTAGGTGGTGATGCTTGGTCCTGCTTTTTTGACGACTCGGAATCCTTTGATTCACGGAAAGAAATATTCAGTTACTGCCAAAATCGGCCTAGGGATGTGCTGACTTACGTCAGCTTCGCTCTTGAATTGGCAATTTCTAAAACCCACCGAAAAATAACTGCCGAAGACGTTAAAAGTGCGTGTGAGAGATTCAGCACCAGCAAGCTTAAGGATTTAGGTGATGAATTTGCTGAGAACTACCCCAATATAAAACTCGTTCTCGGGCTGTTCTACGGATTGTCAACAGAATACACACTCACTGCCATCGAAAACTTTATTCAGAAACTCTTGGTAGACAGGAATGTGGCGAATTACTGCAAGGATTGGTTCTATGAAGTTTCGACGCCACAACAATTTGTTAACCTGTTTTTTTCCATTGGATTTTTCGGCATCAAGGAAGGGAAGCAGTGGATTTACAAAACTACAAGCGGAGACGCAGCATTCATGCCGTCGCTAAAGTCTCCCACAACAATTCGCATTCATCCCGCATATCACGCCGCTCTCCATCTTCGGGAAATGATTCTTCCTGAGATTTCTGACGACACGATCTTAAAGATCACAGGCATACTTGAAGACCTTCCTGAGGGCGTCACCTTCGATGGCTATCATCAGAACCTTCAAAAACTTTTGGACCGGCTTGAACACCTTCCCAGAGGCACTAAAGGAGCTACCGAATTTGAAGACATTGTCGGAGAAATCATCAGGCTTTGCTTTTTCCGAACCCTGACCAACGTGCAACCGAGAGTTCACAATAATCAGACTGTCGTAATTCGCGACTGGATTGCATCAAATAGAGCGGCTGGCGGCTTCTGGGAGGTCGTTCGGTCGAAATACGATGCGACACAGGTTGTCTGGGAATGTAAAAACTACAATGAACTGAATGCTGATGATTTTCACCAAGCCGCCTACTACATGAACAAAGTGTGCGGACGGTTTGTGGTGATGGCATATAGAGCACAAGAGGTCGATGTTTCGTATTATCGACACTTGGAGCGTATCGCGAAGGATAAGCATGGGATGGTATTACTCCTCACGGAAAAGGACCTGCGAGTTTTCATCCGACAAGCGCTCAAAGGGAAAGTCAAAGAGGATCACATCAATGAAATCTTTGACCGGACAGTCCGTGCTGTTGGGTAGGAAGTGGGACAATTCCCGCTCTTCCCTCAAGTTTTTATCTTATGTTTGAGCAGCGGGCAGCGTGGGCAACTAACCCTTCTGCGCTTCCTTCGCCCACGCATCCTTCAGCGTTATCGTCCGATTAAGCACGAGCTTGCTGGGAGTGCTGTCCTTGTCCAACGCAAAGTAGGCGAGGCGCTCGAACTGATAACGGAGTTCTGGTTTCGCATCTTTCAGGCTCGGCTCGCATTTGGCCGTCACCACTTCGAGGCTGTGCGGGTTGAGCACGGATTTGAAGTCGCGTCCGTCCTTTTCCGGTTCGGCTTCAGTGAACAGGCGGTCGTAGAGACGACATTCGGCGTCAATGGCGTGCGCGGCACTCACCCAATGTATCGTCCCCTTCACCTTCCGGTTCGACGTCGGTCCGCCGGTCTTGCTGTCGAGGTCGGCGGTGCAACGCAGTTCCACAATCTTTCCGCTCGCGTCCTTCACCACTTCGTCGCATTTGATGATGTAAGCGTATTTCAACCGGACTTCGCCGCCGGGTTTCAGCCGGAAAAATTTCGGCGGGGGCACTTCCTTGAAATCGTCCTGCTCGATGTAAAGCGTGCGGCTGAACGGAATCTTGCGCGTGCCGGCGTTCGGGTCCTCGGGATTATTGACGGCATCCAGTTCCTCAACTTTGCCTTCGGGATAGTTGGTGAGGACGATTTTGATTGGGTGCAACACGGCCAGCCGGCGCAACGCGCGTTGGTTCAAGTCTTCGCGGATGGCATATTCGAGGACCGCCACGTCGGTAATGCCGTTGTATTTCGTGATACCGATGTTGTAAGCAAAGTTGCGCAAGGCTTCAGGCGTAACACCGCGCCGGCGAATCCCGGAAATGGTCGGCATCCGCGGATCGTCCCAGCCGCTCACGAAATTTTCATTCACGAGTTGCATGAGCTTGCGTTTGCTCATGACGGTGTAACCGAGGCTGAGCCGGGCGAATTCGTATTGATGTGGCAGGGGACGCGGCAGGTCGAGGTTTTCCAGAATCCAATCGTAAAGCGGGCGATGCACTTCAAATTCCAAAGTGCAAATCGAGTGCGTGATACCTTCAAGGTAATCGCTCAGGCAATGGGCAAAGTCGTACATCGGGTAAATGCACCACTTGCCGCCGGTGTGGTGATGTTCGGCGTGGCGGATGCGATAAAGCAGTGGGTCGCGCATCCAGATGTTCGGCGATGCGACGTCAATTTTCGCGCGGAGCGACCGCGCACCGTCAGGGAACTCACCGTTCTTCATGCGCGTGAACAGGTCGAGGTTTTCGGCGACGGGCCGGTTGCGATACGGGCTTTCCCTGGCTTGGCGGCGGTATTCGTCGGTTTCGTCCGGTGTCAGGTCGCAGACAAAAGCCTTGCCCTTTTTGACAAGCGCGACGGCGTATTCGTAAAGCTGGTCGAAATAATCGGAGGCGTAGAAGGGCTCTAACGTAGCGCAGCCGTCCCGGCTGCTCCCGTGTGCAGGCGAGACGCCTGCGCTACCTTGAAGAACAGGTGCAAGATAAAAATCGGGTTTGCCATTGCTGGTAATCGTGTCGGGCGTTTTACCTTTTGGTTTCAAGCCCAGTTTGTCGTCCGCCCAGCCGGCAATCAGCCACTGAACATCCTCGAGAATGGAATCCACATATTCGACCTCTTCCTTGGCGGGATTCGTGTCGTCATAGCGCAGGTTGCAGATGCCGCCGAACTCGCGCGCGATGCCGAAGTTCAGGCAGATGCTCTTG
>Ga0187874_10002194_pt1 | contig 15386 bp, 8 predicted proteins | sample June2016WEW_16_1_3_FD_132993 | JGI IMG/M metagenome (GOLD analysis project Ga0187874, IMG submission 132993) | Peatland microbial communities from SPRUCE experiment site at the Marcell Experimental Forest, Minnesota, USA - June2016WEW_16_150 | ecosystem: Environmental > Terrestrial > Soil >... | reverse complement strand
CCACGCCCCCGCGCGGGGGCGAACGACGTGTAGACACCCGCCGTGCCGGACCCCTGCTGTTTCAATCCACGCCCCCGCGCGGGGGCGAACCGACGCTAACGCGACATCGGCACTACCGTAGAGTTTCAATCCACGCCCCCGCGCGGGGGCGAACGCGGTTGGGGAATTAAGACCGTGATTTCAGAGATGTTTCAATCCACGCCCCCGCGCGGGGGCGAACGTTCGATCGTTGGGCGCAAGATATGCGCCAAAGGTTTCAATCCACGCCCCCGCGCGGGGGCGAACTGGGAGTCCGCAGGATGCCCATCTCCTTCAGCATGGTTTCAATCCACGCCCCCGCGCGGGGGCGAACGAATGTGAACGTGACGCCCGTAACGGCGAATGTGTTTCAATCCACGCCCCCGCGCGGGGGCGAACCCGCGCCCTTGTAGATCGCAGCGTCATAGACCCGTTTCAATCCACGCCCCCGCGCGGGGGCGAACCGCGCGCCGCAAACGCCGCCGCCGCGTTATCCAGCGTTTCAATCCACGCCCCCGCGCGGGGGCGAACGGCTGCCGCGCTATCGACTGCGGACTTTGCGGAGTTTCAATCCACGCCCCCGCGCGGGGGCGAACCGTAGCAGTGGGATAAAGCCGGCCGGGAGTTTCCGTTTCAATCCACGCCCCCGCGCGGGGGCGAACACGCGGCTGCAAAGCACGCGTCCTTTGGAAAGGGTTTCAATCCACGCCCCCGCGCGGGGGCGAACCCAGGCCTGAGCGCGGTCATTAGCACCTCTAAGGAGTTTCAATCCACGCCCCCGCGCGGGGGCGAACGGGATCACATGGCGAAGTTAACTCCCGGAGAATGTTTCAATCCACGCCCCCGCGCGGGGGCGAACAGGTAACATGTACCGCAATTTAGGGCAAGACGATGTTTCAATCCACGCCCCCGCGCGGGGGCGAACGAGGGGCGGAGCAGCTTCCTAGTGTACGAGAAGGTTTCAATCCACGCCCCCGCGCGGGGGCGAACCAGGGCCAAGCTCCGCCTGCGTGCCCGGTTGAACGTTTCAATCCACGCCCCCGCGCGGGGGCGAACATAGCTGAGCAAATGGTGGGGAAAAAACAGAAGTTTCAATCCACGCCCCCGCGCGGGGGCGAACAAGGCCGCCTCGATTCGTTCGCACCGCCGTTTTAAGTTTCAATCCACGCCCCCGCGCGGGGGCGAACTAAGACTTCCAAAACTCGGGCAGGTTCGCTTCAAGTTTCAATCCACGCCCCCGCGCGGGGGCGAACGTTTGGGTCGAAGGCAAGTTCCTCGTCAGTATAAGTTTCAATCCACGCCCCCGCGCGGGGGCGAACTTGCAGGCAGGCACGAGCAGTCAATCTTGAAAGGGTTTCAATCCACGCCCCCGCGCGGGGGCGAACGGAGATATCGTCAGGTCCATGAAGCCCGACAATGTTTCAATCCACGCCCCCGCGCGGGGGCGAACAAGCGACGATGCGGCGGACCCCTCAACCTATAAGTTTCAATCCACGCCCCCGCGCGGGGGCGAACACACAAGCGCGCCGTCATGGTCAATGATGTAACTGTTTCAATCCACGCCCCCGCGCGGGGGCGAACGACTTGACCCCGGCGTCTGCCCGCCAAGCCGTGGTTTCAATCCACGCCCCCGCGCGGGGGCGAACCAAGTACCGCCAACTCCATGGCCAACGATTGAGGTGTTTCAATCCACGCCCCCGCGCGGGGGCGAACAAAGTTCGCCGCTCTATGTTTGCCCGGTGGATGTTTCAATCCACGCCCCCGCGCGGGGGCGAACAACGCCGGCAATCTAGCCCTTCAAGTCGGCAAGGTTTCAATCCACGCCCCCGCGCGGGGGCGAACTGGTGCCGGCATCGATCAGGTTGCCATCGTAACGGTTTCAATCCACGCCCCCGCGCGGGGGCGAACGTCTGGAATGCCCTTAACATGGGCGAGGTAATCAGTTTCAATCCACGCCCCCGCGCGGGGGCGAACTGCCGCGCAAGGTTTCCGTGCGGCTGTTGCATGAGTTTCAATCCACGCCCCCGCGCGGGGGCGAACATACCCCACCGCCATGCCCACCGCCGCACCGATGTTTCAATCCACGCCCCCGCGCGGGGGCGAACCTTTGCCCGCGCGGTAACGCTGGTCTGCGGATAGTTTCAATCCACGCCCCCGCGCGGGGGCGAACCTTTGCCCGCGCGGTAACGCTGGTCTGCGGATAGTTTCAATCCACGCCCCCGCGCGGGGGCGAACCCCACCCAAAAGCCCCTTCACCCGCGCCGCAACGTTTCAATCCACGCCCCCGCGCGGGGGCGAACCGAGAGTTCAAGCGATGAAGGGCCATACTAAGAGTTTCAATCCACGCCCCCGCGCGGGGGCGAACACAATTCGGAGGGAGGTTAGACCTTGCGAAGCTGTTTCAATCCACGCCCCCGCGCGGGGGCGAACAGGGCGTGCATCGCCTCTATTTGGAAACTGAGGATGTTTCAATCCACGCCCCCGCGCGGGGGCGAACTTCGGGCGTGACTCCTTCGTCCGATGCCGTTGACGTTTCAATCCACGCCCCCGCGCGGGGGCGAACCTCGGTTACAAATTCAGCTATCATTTGGTGTCAGTTTCAATCCACGCCCCCGCGCGGGGGCGAACGATTCCTATTGAGATTCGCGTTGTGGATTTGGGGTTTCAATCCACGCCCCCGCGCGGGGGCGAACGCGTAGCCAAATACCACTTCCGACTTATTAGGAGTTTCAATCCACGCCCCCGCGCGGGGGCGAACCAAGCGGCGTGGAGTTTCTACACACGAGGAGGCCGGTTTCAATCCACGCCCCCGCGCGGGGGCGAACCGGCGGGGAACCTGACTACTGAATTCTCAGTAGCGTTTCAATCCACGCCCCCGCGCGGGGGCGAACGGCTCCCAGCGCGGCAAGCCAGCAGCAAACGGAGTTTCAATCCACGCCCCCGCGCGGGGGCGAACGTTGCCGCCTTGAAGTAAGGTCGCAAAACAAAAGTTTCAATCCACGCCCCCGCGCGGGGGCGAACGCTAGCGCCCGCGCGGTCGGGGAACGGCTCGGAGTTTCAATCCACGCCCCCGCGCGGGGGCGAACCTCTTACAGGATGGTATTATGAAAGTCAGCGTAGGTTTCAATCCACGCCCCCGCGCGGGGGCGAACATGTTGACTTTGATTTGTAAATCGAAAAATACATTGTTTCAATCCACGCCCCCGCGCGGGGGCGAACCTGGGGGCTATAACGTACTCAGCACGGGGAGCACGTTTCAATCCACGCCCCCGCGCGGGGGCGAACGACCTGCGGAAGCGTGCTAGGTGCGATGGTGGAGTTTCAATCCACGCCCCCGCGCGGGGGCGAACGTGAAAAACCACATGCATCAGATTCTTCGCAAGGTTTCAATCCACGCCCCCGCGCGGGGGCGAACGCAGGATAACTCCCTGCGGGAGCGCTGCGATAAAGTTTCAATCCACGCCCCCGCGCGGGGGCGAACCCAGGCGCGGACCTGAGAAGCGCGAATCTAGGAGGGTTTCAATCCACGCCCCCGCGCGGGGGCGAACGGCAAGCTTGCAAAATAGCGTACAGCAGGCTACAGTTTCAATCCACGCCCCCGCGCGGGGGCGAACCACGCCTACATCACCGAAGAGCCGGGGATGCACGTTTCAATCCACGCCCCCGCGCGGGGGCGAACGGCGACCGGAGTGCTGGAAATCTGGTGAGTGAAGTTTCAATCCACGCCCCCGCGCGGGGGCGAACCTGTAACTGCGGTTATCATCGCTCTTGGTATTGTGTTTCAATCCACGCCCCCGCGCGGGGGCGAACGTTAATGCCTAAAACGTTTGTCGCGTCAATGAAGTTTCAATCCACGCCCCCGCGCGGGGGCGAACTTAAGATTAGGTGCTTGCTCCGGCATGAATTGAAGTTTCAATCCACGCCCCCGCGCGGGGGCGAACCGGGATCGGGCGCTTGCGGCTAATACCGGATTGTGTTTCAATCCACGCCCCCGCGCGGGGGCGAACGAGAGGCGCGGACCTGGGAGGCGCGGACCTGAGAGTTTCAATCCACGCCCCCGCGCGGGGGCGAACTTCCTCTTTCTTCTTCCGCTTACGTTCTGCTTCGTTTCAATCCACGCCCCCGCGCGGGGGCGAACGCTTAGCCAGCGGGTTGCGGTCGTAGAGGTACCAGTTTCAATCCACGCCCCCGCGCGGGGGCGAACAAACCACGCGCATCTTGTGGCCCAGGGCAACCTGTTTCAATCCACGCCCCCGCGCGGGGGCGAACTTCGAGCCCGGGGTGTTCCGCCATCTCGAGGATGGTTTCAATCCACGCCCCCGCGCGGGGGCGAACCAGGCAGCACGATCCGAAATCGGCATTGAGCTGAGTTTCAATCCACGCCCCCGCGCGGGGGCGAACATTACAAGCGCAAACTAGGCATTTTGGGTGTGGAGTTTCAATCCACGCCCCCGCGCGGGGGCGAACGACTGCCGGCAGGGTCTCAGCTCTACGAAGAGATGTTTCAATCCACGCCCCCGCGCGGGGGCGAACCTGCGGACGTCCTCGCACAAGGTTCGGCTTCAAAGTTTCAATCCACGCCCCCGCGCGGGGGCGAACACCATTCCCCCACCAAGAATCAACGACTTAGCAGTTTCAATCCACGCCCCCGCGCGGGGGCGAACTCAGATCGCGCCACTGCACTGCGCGCTCGAGCAGTTTCAATCCACGCCCCCGCGCGGGGGCGAACATTTACCGGCAGCTTTAGCGGATCGGGCCATTGTTTCAATCCACGCCCCCGCGCGGGGGCGAACGCCTTGGGTGACGCTCAACCCCGCTGATTTGCAGTTTCAATCCACGCCCCCGCGCGGGGGCGAACGCCGCGCAATCCTCGATTCGAGTTCCTCCATCATGTTTCAATCCACGCCCCCGCGCGGGGGCGAACTGTTCACAGCTATCTTCCTAGAGAAAAAGGGGCAGAATGCTTTGCAGCGCGGAGCCTCGACTTTCCGCTTGACCCGTCGTTACGCTCTTCGCGCAGGGTCGCTGCAAGTGATTCAGCCACCGGGGCTTGACATCGCCCGCGAGTCCCCCAGGGAAAATCTGTTTGCCTGAGGTTCGCGGAGGAGGATCACGAGCAATTAGCAGGCCTTCCGGGTCGTAATCCTGTTCGTCCGGTAGTCCACAGGCGGGACGCCCGTGCTACGCAATAAGAGGCCCTTCGGGATCGTAGGATTGCTTGGCTCCCACCTGTTCGACCCTATTCCTCCAGTTTTTGCCAAGGAAGTAAAACCGCAGGCTGTCTTGTTCGGGGTTGATTTCGTCAATCAAACCCTGTCGAAGCTGCGCCCACTGGGCAGGATCTACCAGGCATTCGAAGACAGATTTCTGAACGCGCTGGCCCAGGTTTCGGCATTTCTTGGCAACATGGCGAAGTCTTTTCCTGCTCTCGGGAGTTTCGGTATTCACGTCATAGGTCACAACCACAAGCATGGCCGCCTCATTTCCAAAAGAACGGAGGGTAGCCGTCCAAGTCCCCCCTCAAGTAGCGGGCCAACAGCATGGCCTGCACGAAGGGCAGAAGTCCCACCTCCACTGTTTCGCCCAGGAAAGGGTGCTGGATTTCTTCCTGTTTCCTTTTCTGGTAGGCCACCAGCACTTCCTTACGCGTCGCGTCGTCCATCATCACCGCCCCTGTTCCGGTCTTCTTGAAACCCTTTCCCCTGATCTGCTGCCGATTGACAAGTGAAAGCGCCAGCCGGTCGGCGAGAACGGGCCGGAACTCCTCCATGAGGTCGAGGGCCAGGCTGGGGCGGCCGGGCCGGTCGCGGTGGAGGTATCCCACGGCAGGATCGAGCCCCACGGTTTCGAGCGCTGCGGTCACGTCGTGGGCGAGGAGCGTGTAAAAGAACGAGAGCAAGGCATTGAGATTGTCGAGCGGCGGGCGGCGGCTGCGCTCGCGGAAGAAAAAGTCTTCCTTCTGCGCGGTGATGAGATGGTCGAAGACGTCGAAGTACGTCCGGGCTGCGTCTCCTTCCACTCCGCGCACGGCATCGAGAGGGGCGGGCTGACGGAGATCGTCGAGCTGCCGAGCGAGGCGAAGCGCGGCTGCCTCCAGCGCGGACACCTGGTCCTGCCTTGCGGGATCCGCGTGATCGCGAATTGCCCGCAGCAGCACAGTGCGGCAGTTAGCAATTTTCGCCACCACCACCGACTGAGCGATCTTGGCTGAGAATGCCTCGCTATCGGCGCGGCGGTACTGCTCTCGCCGCAGCAGCACGTTCCCGGACACCGGCCCCTGCACCCGCGCATAAAACTTCCCGTGCTCGCTCAGGAAAGAGATGGCGACGTTGCGCTCGCCACACAGCTCCATCAGCGGCGGGCTGCACGAAACCTGCCCGAAGCAGACAATGCCCCCCAGCGTGTGGATGGGCACGCGCAGCTTGGTTTCCTGGTCCACACGCACCAGGACGGTTTCTCCGTCACGAGACAAGTATGAGCCCTGTGTGGTGACGTAGAGCGTGTTGAGAAGGTGTCGCATGTTTCAATCCCAATCCTTGTCCGGCGGTGGTCCCGCTCAACACCACGGGCGCTTGCCACCACCCCTTTACCCCCTCCTCAACGAGGAGGGGAAGGTGTCGTGGCTCCCCTCCTGGATCAGGAGGGGGTGGGGGGTGGTCAGCGGAAGAATCCTCTCTTCCCTGTCGCCTCCCTTGACCGCAAACGCCGCCCGCCGCGCGTTTACGAATCCATGATGCCGCCAAGATAGCGCTCAACACTTTTGCGGCCACCAGTCGTTTTGGGCATGCACAAGGACAAGAGCGAGCAACTTTCGCATTTCTTCTCATAGCGAGCGGGTAGCGCAGACTTCGTGCCTCTCGAAGTCTGCGGCTTTTCCCGATGAATCCCTAAGAGCCGCAGACCTGCAAAAGACGCAGGTCTGCGCTACCCGCCACCGGACTCCAAGATGCCGGCCACGTACCGGTCAACACTTTTCCGGCCACCGGTAGTCTTGGGCATACAGAGAGCCAGGAGTGAACAGCTTTCGCATTTCTTCTCATAGCGGGCGGGCGGAGTCTTCCCGTTCCGGACGAGCTCGTGCAGCCGGGCCGCCGCAGTTTCCGTTTGCCGGCGCAACTCCTCGCCGAAGACAACCTCCAGCCGCTTTCGGGGCTGGCCGTAGAGGACTGCGCCCACCGGAACAGCGACGCCGAGCATTTCTTCCAAACAGAGCGCCTGTGCGCAAAGCTGGACCTCGTAACCTTCCTCTCGCCGCAGCCGCCCGCGCTTGTACTCGACGGGAAACGGCTGCCATGAACCTCGCGTACCGGGCAGCGCCACGCCCGCAGATAAGCCGCCGCTTTCCCCTCCCGCTGCTGTCTCAGCCTCCGCCAGACGATGAAACTCCACCACGTCCGCAACGCCGGACAACCCCAAGCGCAGCGAGCGCAAGCGCAGCCCTCGCGCAATCCGCAGGTCGCCCCGCGACTCGAGTGGCTCCTCGGAATGAACGCGCTGGTGCATGAAAGTGCCTTCCACGGTGAAGACGTTGTCTTCCCATATCGCTTCGAGATGATGCAGGGCGGCCCGCCGCTCGCAGAAAACCACGTCGGCAAGGGCGGAAATTGGCAAGAGATCGTCCTCCGAGAATTTGGGCTCGCTCGGTTCTCGACTCACGCTTTGGACCTGATCGTCCGCACCGGCTGCTCGTGCCGCAAGTTGAGGACGACGCCCTTCGGTAGTTTATCGTCTGTCCAATCGCAGGTGACCTCGTAATCAGAGAATGAGGCAGGGAATTCCTTCCCCGGCTTCAGGCTTACTTTGATTTTCTCAAATAGCTTGTGGGCATGATAGCAACCCAGGCGTGCCTCCCGCTTGTTCTGCTCGGCGTTGCTCGGGCCCTGGGTTCCGACATGTTCGAAGTCATAAATCCCACGCATCACCATCTCACCACGCGCGGCAGAGCGGTCGTGCTCGAACATGCCGTTCAGAGCTTCAAAAAGCAGATCGAGGTCCGCCTTAGTGAAGCCGGTCTTTTCGGCGAAGGCTGGTGATACATAAATCTTGGCGCTATAAAGGGCATACGGGACAATATGCTTCTGGCCCATGGTTCGTTCCTTTTGCCTATCCTCTTCCTTGGTGACAGCGCAACGAGTGATGGTGATTTCCAGAGGTGTAATGGGGTGGTAGGATTGTGCAAAGGTAAACTGGACCGGGCCACGTACCTGCCCGAAGGCAGAACCTTTCATGATGTCCTCACCAGTGGATAAGACCGCACCGAAAACGCGAATGTCGTAGAACTCATCGCAGAGCCATTCCATGGAAGCCTTTGCCTTGTCGTTGTCGGATGCATGTTCGGCGAGCTTCCCTTCAGCGGCGCGAATCCCCTTTGATATTTCTTCGTTGAGGACTGCTCCTTGCTGAACGAGGATAGAGTATCCGTTTTCTCCATCCCTCTTGTCCTTCGGCACAAAAAGTTCGACATAGTTCCTAATCTTTCGTTTCAGACACACATCGGAAATGATGCCCCTGTTAGTGGTGGGATCGATGCGGGGCATATTGCCGGCGTCGGGATCACCGTTGGGGTTGCCTTGGCTGACGTCAAAGAGAATCAGAATATCGTGACGGTTTCCAACTACATCGCTCATGGGTTTCCTCCTTGAGAATGTCCGAGCTTGGCCCGGAGACGGTTCAAGCACATGGTTCTTTACCGTTCCTGCGTTTTGTTCTCCTTGTTTTTGGAAGCCTCGGCCTTGCGGGCGTCGGTCGCGGCTTTCTGTTGATAGAAGCCTATGGCAAAGCGGCCTTGCCGCTGAAGATCGAGGTACCGGGGAAAATTCGGTGGTTGCTGGCTCTCCTCCGGTCTGAACTTGATCAGAATGTTTTGTATTGCGTCTTCAAGGAAGCGCTCGTCGCCGCCAAATCTATCGGATTTCTTGATTTTGTTAAGGTGATGTCGGTTCAGACGCAGCAACATCGGAAATGCAGAGGACGGGGAAACCGAAGCTGTTCCAAAATAGCGTTCGGCCACCCCGGCGCCTTCCAGTTTGTAGTCGTGCGCTTTGGCCTGCGCTTCGGCAAGCACGGCCAACAGACAGCCGGAGTTGTAGGCCTGGTCGTCGGTTTCAAACACTTCGGGTTGGATCACAGGATCACCTTCCTTTCGATTGCGGTTGAGAATCAGTTTCAGTAAAGCGAAGCGGGACACGTTCAACAGGGTCTTGGAGCCATATTTCTGGAGATCGGCCTCCAGCCGGTTGAGGATGGGCTTGAGGAGGCGGATGGAAGGAGCTGTCCGTTCCAGCGCGGCCCGGTACAATTGGGCGGGAACCTCCGACTGCAAGTCCTTCGCTTCGCGCACGGTGGAACACGCCAGCCTGAACAGGGCCAGCGGCGGCATCTCTTCTTTGGTATCTGCCGGAGAAGAATCCACGGCTTTGGATTGTCTCTTTCTTTTCTGTGCCTGTTCAGCAAAGCCAATTTGTGCAATTGCCAGATCACGAAACCAGTGCGCGAAGTTCTCGCGGGCTTCTTCGACGGTCGTTTGCATCCAGTGACGTACGACTACGCGCCCCGCATTCCCCGAAAGAGTAACGGAGTAAAACTGATCGAGACGCGCGGCGGAGCGGTCCACGCCTCTCCAGGGAGTGCTGATGAAGTCCGCTACGGCCTGGGGGTCAGGCTTCTTGAGCATCCTCGCTACAAAGTTGGTAGCAGTCTCCGATTCGCGTGCCCAAAAACACAGAACCGTCTGACCTATGAATAGAGAATGCTCCTCGCGACTGAGGAGAGCATTCAGGCCGTGACAATAAGCAGAGACCGCGTCCTTAGACACTGGGGCATTGAGACTTTGCTCGAAGCCGTAGGATGAGAAGGAGGGTTTATCAAAAGAGACGACGGACGCTCCGAAGGATTGGGTTCTAGGGACCCCTTTGATCTTGGGCAGATGCGTGGAAGCTACAGAGACGTTCTCATGGCCAGTGACCAGGCAGAGACCCAGGCTCGCCTTGGCTTCCTGGTCTGTAAGTTCGGAAGCGTAGGCCCTCCGCCAGTACGGTCGGACCGCAGTATCCTCCAAGAGGATGATCTCCCCATCAACCTGAAAGGTGAACTGATCCGGCCCCAGTCGTTTCTCAGGCCCCGCTGCTGTCTTAACCCACCACTTGGGCTTCTCGTCGGGTTCTGGCGAGTCGGCCCCTTGGCCATATCGGAGGAACGCAGGTGGATTCTTCGTTTGTTTATGGAAAGAGAGAAGTGCGCCCAACGCTGGCAATTGAGTTTCGTCGAACGCTTGATGTATCTGCTTCCAAAAGTGGTCACACTTCCTGGCGTTATTGTTGTCCCGGTCCTTGCGCTGCTTTTCAGTGAGCCGTTTTTCGGGTTCCGTATCAAGGCCGAAGACAGCGGTCAAGCCATCCGCCAGGAATTCGGCAATGCCTCCAACCCCTTTGTCAAGGCTGGTTCTTGGCGCCAGAAGTTCCTTCCCCCGCTTTCTTTCCCCTTCCGTTTCAATCAGGCCGTCGCCGAGCAGGCTGCCCTGACTGTCCAATGGGATAATCCACCGAATGGGTTTGGGGGCGAAGGCCAAGTCATCCAGGATTTTTCTGGAATGAGCGAAATCGTAGAGGTGCTTGAGCAGCATGGTTATACCTCCGCCGGTGCGTTCGTGATGATCTTCACTCTTTCCGGATGGCAATCCAGACAAGCGTTCTTAATGCTGGCGTGGAAGAAGGCTGCCTGGGGCTTGATGCACACACCTTCGTACAGGGACGGAGCTTTCTCGGTTTCCCGTTTGGGCTTGCGTTTCGGGGGTGGCGCTATCGCAGACATGTTGGCAGCCTGTGCCTGTGCAATCTCTTCCGCCGTCAGCCACCGGAAGCCTTCGGCGCGTTGCTGGCAGTCAAAGACGTCGTAGAGCATCAGGCCAAGGTCTTCTTGCGGCCAGATGGTATGCCAATCCTTTTGCAACTTGGAGGCGCGGCGCTCGAGAGCGGCCTGGGGGTCTGGTTCCCACTCGAAATCGGCGGCGAACTCACGCACTCCCAGTGCGGGGCGGTGGAAGCACTTACCCTGGGTGGCGCGCCGTTCGATCTCGCTGAGGTACTTGTTCATACTCTGTGCCGAACGTTTGCCAAGCTCCGAAAGAAAAGCCTGGGCTGTGACGATGTATTCGACATCTTCGAGAGCGAGCGTGTTGCGTTGGGTGCCGTCGGCCGCCCCTCCACCGGCATGAATAGGGTCGAATTTCTCGGGGTTCTTCATCCAAGTCCTGGCGCTGTCCAGACTGACACGACTGATAAGCTCGTTCCGCCGAAAGGAGGCCCAAACGCCTTTCTTGACGACACGGATGGCGTCGATTAGGTAATACATTTGGGGTTCCCAAAAGATTGCTTCCAGGATGCCGCGAGCCGCTGAAGGCGTCATCAGCGGATAACTCACGCGCTCCACTTTCATTTCCGGGCGTGTAAAGCAGGCAAAATCGCCCCAGACTCGAATTGAGATGAGATTGTTAGACACCACAAAGATCCTCCGTGGGATGTTTGTCGATCAGCAAACCCAGATGGGAGTGGTAGCAACCCTCTTCGAGACAGTACAGTTCAAGGTTAGGGAGCAGCGGCGTGGCCATACGGAGATTGACGAGCCGCTGGAACTCTTGCGCTCGCACGTTCACCATAAAGCGCTGCAAATTGCGAAAGTCATGCCTGTCAAAGCGTGCGCGCCCTGGAAGAGGTTCTCGCGCACGTATCTCCTCTATCAATTCCTTCCCCCGTGCGTATGGGACAACGACCGGCATGCCGTCTTCCTCAATCACTCTTGCCTTACGGGACACTTCGCGGAACCGGAGTTCTCCACGATCTTCTTGTATGGTGCTTTCCCGCTTGCGTGCATGGTCTGTGGGTGTTAACTGAAAGAGCTGCGAGAAGTAGTCGCCAAAGATACCGGGATTTGTAGCAAGCGATTCGTCGGAGATTCTTGTTAGGAATGTCGCGGTTTGTTGGGTTGCGGTCTTGTATACCCCACTGGGGAGCGAGTGTTCTTCGGGTTCAAAGATGATCACTTCGCCGCGGCATGGCCGCCCCTCGTCATCCCTCCGTTTTCCCTCCCGGTTACAGCGGCCTGCCGCTTGGACAATGGAGTCCAATGGCCCGAGGGCACGGAAGACAATCGGGAAATCTACATCCACACCGGCTTCTATTAACTGGGTTGAGACAACGCGGCAAGGCAAACCGTTTTTCAGACGGTTGCGTATACTTCCTGCGCGTGGGTTATCAATCTCGCCCAGCGTCCATAAGCGGTGCTCGGCACACATGGCGGATGAGAGGTGGAACAGAGAATCCCGTTCGTGGTTTGGTAGCAGGCTCCTCAGCGTTTCCCACAGCGCGAAGGCGTGCTTCCGAACATTAACAACGCAAAGCGCCTGCGGTAGCGCGGCCATGCGTTCGGCCAAGGTCCTCCAATCAAGCACGTCCTCGCGTTGGTAGTCTACTCTCTGCAGGGAGCTGAAGGTGCGGGCCGTTTCCTGCGTAATCTCAGTCACCTCACCTGTCTTGAATCCTTCGGAGAGATAAATGGGGTTGTGGCGAAAAGCGGGTTGAGTGGCGGTCATAAACAGAAAGCTCACGCCGTAATTTTCCTTGAGTTCACGGAGGACATTAAGTAGCGGATTGAGTAAGTGTGAGGGCAGCGTCTGGACCTCATCCATGATCACAACCGACCGAGCGATGTTATGCAGTTTCCGACATTTGGCTGGAAAGGAGGCAAAGAGACTTTCAATAAACTGTACGGACGTCGTAACGATGACCGGAGCGTCCCAGTTTTCGGCAGCCAGCTCCAGCGGCGAGCGGTTCCGCTGTTCATGATCATCTGGCAGCGGCACAGCCGAGTGGTGTTCAACCACTATTCCTTGTTTGTCAGCATCCAGGACGCGCCGATATTCGCCTGCATTCTGCTCGATGATGGACAAATACGGAATTACCACAATCACCCGCTGGAGGCCCCATCTTTGCGCGTGGGCCAGAGCGAAGGCCATTCCGGACAGTGTCTTTCCTCCTCCCGTCGGGACCGTCAGAGAAAAGAAGCCTTGGTGCATTCCTGCCTTTTCGAGACACCTCGCGAAAACCTCGTGACGGACCTGATTGACCGTCCCGTCGGTGGGCTTCGAGTTGCGTTCCTTAATTACACGTTTAAGAAGTGTGTCGCAAGTGTCGGCCAGCCGAATAACGTACCGAGCTTGGCCGCTGGAATCAAGGTAATCCGCGTCGACAAGGCAGGAAAGGACCATCCGAATATAGAACTCAAGACCCCAGGGGTTACCCTGTTCAATGAAAGGGGGAAGGGCAACCGTTCTTGGAATTTCTCCTATGGCATCCTGGAAACGTTGCCTGAGAAGTGGCAGGCGGGAACCGACGTTGTACTTTGGGTCCTCAACCAACGATTGTAGCTGGTGGAGGTTGTGAAGGCCAGCATGGTGACCGGCGATGGCAAAGGCGCATGGCCAAGGCGGATTATTTTCAAATGCTAAGGCGGCACCGTATACTGCGTGGTGCGTATCTGTGCCTCCCTCACGCTCCTTCCTCAAATAGCTTTGGAATTCGTCGCGGAACTTGCCAAGGTCGTGGAGCCATCCCGCCACGCGCGCCTCTTCGTCGGCGCTGAAATCACGGGCAAAACATTCGGCCCTGTTGGCCACACCTTGCAGGTGCTCCTCCAGTTTCTGCCACCTGGCAACGGGTTCGCCTTCAAGGGTGTGTGCGTAGAATTCTGGCATTTTCACAAATCCATCATCTGACTTGGAGCTTTCGAGCCCTTACTTCCGGGCGAAGACGCCGCGGGAATGCTGTACCGAAAGCGCCGCGCAGTGTGTTGCCTTCATTCCACGCGGCAAGCTCCAGGGCTGCTCTCGGCTGTACGATGAGTCTCAGAACCAGGACGGGAAACATGCATAGTGCCTCTTCGATTTTCACGGGCACCGCTCCCAACCGGCCAGATAAGAAGGAAGTGCGATTCCTTCCTAAGAAATAACCGTGGCAAGACTATATCACGGCGCACCCCTTGGCCTCAACGACAAGCAGATTCTTCGCTTCGCTTCACTGCGCTCTCTCGAAAATCACCCGATGCCGGTCGTTCCCGCGAAAGCGGGAATCCAGCTCGATGTGGACTGACCTGGACCCCCGCCCTTCGGCAAGCTCAGGGCAAGCTTTACGCGGGGGTGACAACACCGGCGATTTTCATCTCCTTGGGTGGGCCGCAGGCCCATGAGCACTCTCCAGAAACTCGATGAATTAATCGTTTCAGTTGAGCGATTCAGGCCGACCAGATATGAATACTGAATTGTGAATTACGAATTGAGAAATGCCGTATTCCATTTCGCCACTGCCCACTGCCATCTGCCTACTTGAAAAGCGGGTCCCTCCTGCCGAGAGTGTGTTCAGAGAACCCAGCGGAAACGGACTCCGTGTCTCTTGACAAGCGGGAAAAAATAGGCTACAACTGTACGTGAAGTTGGGCACGGTCTTGGGATTCATGATCCAGGATTCGGGACCCAGGAATGAGGATTCAAGAGGCAGAACAGCGGGGGTGGGGCAGTTCTGAATTGTGAATAGTGAATTGCGGAGTGCGAATTTGTTTCATGCATCTTGCCACCGCGGACTACCTTCTGCTTACCGCCGACCGCCTACTGCAACTGAGGGGAGTTCTAGTTGGTCGGACTCTTGCCCCCGTTGCGCAGTGTACGACAATATGTCACCGCCGGTAAGGAAAGACGGAACTAGTAACTTCAAAAATCGAACGAACAATACGGCAATGTCTATGAAAACAAAGGAGCGGATTTCACTAGCCCGGGCTGAAGCGGGAATGTTACAGAAAACACAGGTAGTTACGCACAGAAGGCGGGAATGTTGCTGAAAACAAAGGAGGTAGAGGATAGGTGGGGGAATTGTGAATTGTGAATGATGAATTGCCAGTCTTTTTACTTCTGGTGACTGCCGACTGCCTTCTGCTTACTGCCGACTGCCTACTGCAGTAGTAGGTGGTAGGTGGGGAAGAGCAGGTTTCAGGTGTAAGGGGACGGGAAAAAATTGAACGAACAATGCGGCAATGTCTATGAAAACAAAGGAGCGGATTTCACTAGCCCAGGCTGAAGCGGGAATGTTATAGAAAACACAGGTAGTTACGCGTTGAAAGCGGGGATGTTGCTCAAAACAAAGGAAGTAGATGGTAGGTGGGGGAATTCTGAATTGTGAATTGTGAATGATGAATTGCCAGTGTTTTTACTTCTGGTGACTGCCGACTGCCTCCTGCTTACTGCCCACTGCCTACTGCAGTAGTAGGTGGTAGGTGGGGGAAGAACAGGAGTCAGGATTCAGGATTCAGAACGAAGAACATCTGCT
>Ga0187874_10002193_pt1 | contig 15392 bp, 10 predicted proteins | sample June2016WEW_16_1_3_FD_132993 | JGI IMG/M metagenome (GOLD analysis project Ga0187874, IMG submission 132993) | Peatland microbial communities from SPRUCE experiment site at the Marcell Experimental Forest, Minnesota, USA - June2016WEW_16_150 | ecosystem: Environmental > Terrestrial > Soil >... | reverse complement strand
CCTCGGCTTCCCACTCAGGATTCAATTGCGCCAGTCTTTCCTGCGCGTGCAACAGCTCGCGGTTCACTTGCGCGGCATGGCCCGGCTCTTCGTAGGTTGCGGGGTTCTCCAACTCCATGGTGAGTTCGCCCAGGCGCGTTTCAAGTTTGAAGATTTCAGCTTCGAGCCGGCTCACAATTTCCTGCTGCGCTTTGCGTCCGCGGGAGCGGGCCTGGCGTCGCTCGGCTTCCAGACGCTTTTGATCCTTCCGGTCAAGGGAGGGACGGCTCGCCGCCGCCCCTGACTTTTTATTTTGGGACGGCGACACGCCGTCCCTCCCGGTGGAAATCAGCGCGGCGCGTTCGGACTGCGCCTTCGTTTTATCGAGATAATACTGGTAGCCGCCGGGGTAGCGCGTGAGCTGGCCGGCGTTCACGTGCACGACGTGGTTCGCCAGCGCACGAATGAAATAAACGTCGTGACTGATGAAGATGAGCGTGCCCTGGAACTGGTCGAGCGCATAGGCGAGCGCGTCAATGCTCGCCAGGTCGAGGTGTGTGGTCGGCTCGTCCATCAGGAGCAGGTTCGGCGGGTCGAGCAGCAGCTTCACGAGCGCCAGGCGGCTCTTTTCACCGCCGCTCAACACGCTGACCTTTTTGAACACGTCATCGCCCTGGAAAAGAAAACAGCCGAGCAGCGTGCGGATGAACTGCTCGGTGACGCGTTGCGGCGTGTTGAGCGCCTCCTCGAACACCGTGTGCGCGGGGTTCAACATCTCGACGCGGTTCTGCGAATAGTACCCGGCCTTGACGTTGTGACCCAGCGTGCGCGTGCCGCTTTGCGGGACGACGACCCCGGCCAGAATTTTCAGGAGGGTGGATTTGCCCGCGCCGTTCGGCCCGACGAGCACGATGCGCTGTCCGCGCTCGGCCTTGAAATCCACGCCGCGATAAACCACGTTGTCGCCGTAAGCCTGGTGAATGTTTTCGAGCGTGACGGCTTTCTGGCCGCCGCGGTGCGGCTGGGGAAATTTGAAATCAATCTTCCGCTCGTCATTCACCGGCGCTTCCACCTTCTCCATCCGGTCAATCTGCTTCAGCTTGGCCTGGGCCTGGGTCGCCTTGGTGTTCTTGGCGCGAAAACGGTTGACGAACTCCATCAGCCGCCCGATTTCGCGTTCCTGATTCTTGAACGCGGCGAGGAGTTGTTCTTCGTGGGCCTCGCGCTGTTCGAGGTAATCGTCGTAGCTGCCGCGGTAACGGATGAGCTTGCGCTGGCGGATTTCCAAGATGCTGCCGACCAGGCGGTTGAGAAATTCGCGGTCGTGCGAGATGACGACAATCGCGCCGGGGTAATTCTGCAAATAATCCTGAAGCCAGAGCAGCGCCTCGAGGTCGAGATGATTCGTCGGTTCGTCGAGCAGCAACAGGTCCGGCTCCTGCACGAGCAACCGCGCGAGGTGCGCGCGCATCACCCAGCCGCCGCTCATTTCGCGCGCGGACCGCTCGAAGTCGCTCTCGCGGAAACTCAGGCCGGCGAGAATTTGCTTGGCCTTCGCCTCGAGCCGGTAGCCGCCCAGTTGGTTGAAGCGGTCATGCACATTGTCGTGAATTTCCTCCGAATGCAGCGCCTCAACCGGGTGATCCGCTTCCCACGCCTTGATGATGCGGCGCAGCTTCACGAAATCCGGCGTGATGGATGTGGCGAGTTCAATCACGGTTTCGTCGCCGACCACCGCGGTTTCCTGCGGCAGGTAACCGAGCGTGACGCCGCGCTCACGGCTCATCTTGCCCTCATCCGGCGATTCCGTGCCGAGGATGATGGAAAAGAGCGTGGTCTTCCCCGCGCCGTTCGGACCCACCAACCCGATGCGGTCCTGGCGATTCACCTGCAGCGCGGCCTCGGCGAACAAAACCTGCCCGCCGTACGCCTTGCTGATGCCGGAAAGAGTCAACATGAAGGGGCAGAATCTACGAGGTAACGCGGGAAACTCAAGGATTCGCTGCGTGGATTTGGGTTGCCGGCAAATCCGCCTTGCGCGCCCAGCGAAGCTTGGCGGGCGAGGAACGCGGGTTGTCGTGGCGTTCCCCGGATGTCGGACGAATGATGTCCCGCGCGATATCCGCGTAATGTCCATCGCGGAAGCCCGCCTCAAATGCCCTTTTCACGCGCCGATCCTCGCCGGAATGAAACGTGAGAATCGCAACCCGCCCGCCCGGATTCAGGCACGCAGGCAAATGGCGCAGCAACATGTCGAGCGCGGAGAATTCGTCGTTCACCGCGATGCGCAACGCTTGAAACACGCGGCGCACGGTGAGGTCGGCGTCGTCTTTTTTCAAGCGCGGCAGCGCGGCGCGAATGGCGGTGGCGAGCGATTGGGTGGTGGTAAATTTTCCCCCGGCCAGTGCGTCGGCCAGTTTGCCGGCTTGTGGCTCGTCGGCATTTTCCTGAAACAGCCTCGCCAGCGCTGCGGGCGGCGTTTTTTCCAGCAAGGCCGACGCGGAAAAACCACGTTGCGGATTCATGCGCATGTCGAGCGGGCCATCGGTCTTCACGGAGAAGCCGCGCGCCGGATCGTCAAGCTGCATGGATGAAACGCCAAGGTCGGCGAGGATGCAATCTGCGCCTGCCAAATCTGCCCCCGCCAGCGCTTGGGGCAGGCCGGCGAAGTTGCTGCGGATGGCCGTGAAAACTTCCGGCCCGAAACCAGCGGCGCGCAGGCGGGCTTCCGTCTTCGGCAGTTCAACCGGGTCGGCATCCAGTCCGAGCAGGCGTCCGCCGGGCTGAAGCCGGGCAAGGATTTCCCGCGCATGGCCGCCGTAGCCGAGTGTGCAATCCACAGCCAGCTCGCCGGTCTTGGGCGCGAGCGTTTCCAGAATTTCCGCGACCATGATGGGCCGATGCGTGCCGGCGGGCGTTTTGCCGGACGCGAGGACTTTCGCGACGGTGTCGGCATAACGCTGCGGATCGCGCTCCTTGTATTTCTCCTCGAATCGGCGCGGATGTTTGCCGGAATAACGCAGGCGCCGGCGATGCGGTGTCGCGGGCCGGGAACTGTCCGGGGATGGCAAGGTGGCGTCGCTCACAGTGCGTTGGATTGTTTATTCAAGCCGGACATCGGGTAACGATTGTTCCGGAATTTTTCCGTCCCGGCGAGAAAACATGGCAGGGACGGAGTGGAAAATTGGGGAACGCTTGCTCACCATGCCCGCGCCGCCGACCGCGCTCAAACCGAGATGGACGTGATGCCAGTCGTTCCCCACGCCATCCTCCGTCGAATACTGGCCTGTCGGCGACACCCGGTTGCGGCCGCGCCTGCCTACTTGGAAGGTTTGGCGTTCCAAATCGCCAGCGTGTCCGCCGAACCTTGCGAGCGGACGCCGTTGTCGGTCAGGATTTCATCGGTGGCGGCGAGCATCTGCGCCCGCGGGAAAATCATCGTTTCGCCGTAACGGGTATTGCATTCGATGGTGATGAACTCGTCTTTCGCATCCCGTAAAATCTTCACGAGATGATTGAGGTTTTTGACCGGGATGCCGTTGACCGCTTTCACCACTTGTGACCTCGGATTGTCGTAGCCCTTGGCCAGCTTGTGCGGAAAAAAGGGTGAAGAGATGATTACCAAACCTTCGCCCGGAAACGCGGGTTGGTCCGACATGCGCGTGACCAGCGGATTGGCCAGGTTGCTCAAACGCGACATGACGGCCGCGCCGTATTTTGTCCGCAGAAGACCATCCAGATATTCATCCGTGGCAGCGGAAAAGACCAAAGGCCCGTAGATAAAATACGAGGGATAAGTGCTGTTCAGCCCGGGAATCAATCGCGGATAATTTGCTGAAACGGGCAGATTGATCTTCAGCTCTTTGCCGGCACGGACAATTGTCAGCGGCACGGTGCCATTGGTGGCGATATGCTGGATTTGATATTTGAATTTCACCCGCAGGTCGTCTCCCAGCTTGATCATGCCCTGGTCATCCACTGGAGTGTCGCCGATTTTGGTGATGACATCCCATTCCTTCAGCGGATAAGCCGGATCATCCTTGTAGGGTTTGTGAACCACTATGCCCTCGATGGTCGGGGGCAGCTTGAGAAACGAACGTAAAGCAGGATTTTCCAGCGTCTGTAGCTCATCATACATGGCCGGCTTGCCGTTATAATGACCATCGGCGATGTCCTGAAGGAACAAGTCTATCTCCTCGCTGGGAATGATGTAGCCAATATTCTCGGCCTCATTCAGGCGGCTGAACGTCAACCCGATCATCTTGTCGCCCACCACCGCCGGACCGCCGCTGTTGCCGGGATTGATGGCTGCGTCAATCTGGATGCGCAGACCGAAAACCGGAAAGTTATACGGGGAGAACTCTACACGCGAAACGATTCCCTTCGTGATTGAAAGACTGTTGCCTCCTTCCGGAAATCCGTAGGTCAGGACCGTATCCTTGATGCCTGGCAACGTCTTGGCCCGCGCCAGCGGCGGATGCGAGTCGAAAAATTTTTCATCATCCAGTTTGAGCACTGCCAGATCAATTCCCGCAGCGATGGCCTCCACCGTGGCGGATATTTTATCTCCGGCCTGATTCGCCTGGATTTGCACCTGGCTGGCATAATCCACGACGTGGGCGTTGGTCAATATGCGCCTGCCTTCAATCACCACGCCACTGCCGGTTTGATCTTCCGGAGACTGTTTTGTCCACGGCGTGTAAGGATCGGGGTAACGCACCGTGGCAAAAATCTTCACCACCGAATTTTCAATGGTGCCGGAACCGGCGCCGGTGGCGGCAACATTGGTGGTGGTAACCGGCGTTGCGGGTTCGGCGGCGTGGAAGCTGAGACATGAGGCGAACAGGGCGGCAACCATGAGCCGGGTTGCCTTGAAGCCGGCGGAAAATGAATCAAATCCCATAGATGAAACGATGCTAGATAATGGGCGGGATGCATGCAAAGAAAATGTCGTCCGGGCGCGGGAAAAACGGGAGCCGGTGGGAAAGGTTGAGCGCGGCCTGCGAGTGCTGTTGGCGTTCGTCAAGATCGCCGGTGCAACAGCGAACGACAGCGCCGCGAACGGACCCTGCATCAGCGGATGGTTTCCCTTGAAACCGGACTAAGGGGCTTGCGATTTTGGCCGGGAAGCGGGAGTGGCGCTCGTTGGCTCGGCGGCAGTTTCCTTGAGAAAATTATCCAGCACCCCCAGATAAGCATCGATGGAGTCGCCGGCTTCGGGACCAAGGTCGCGCTTGAGCTCCCGTAACTGGTCCGCGGACGACTTTGCTTCGCGTCGAAGGTCATCCATGTTCAGCTTTCCGGTCATCAAGCCGCTGACTAGCTCGTCGTAGTTGCTGGCCGCCTCGGGATTGCCGGCGAGCATCTGCTGGCGAATTTGCCCGATAAAATTCGTGTTCGCGCCCAGATTGCGAAACGCAGCGGACAAATCCACGTTGGTGTTCGCCAGGGCAGCTGCTGGAGCCGCCGTGGGAAGATTTGTGGACACGGAGACTCGCGCGATATTGGTTGCCGTGTTCGGCGTGGCGGCGTTCGTGCCAATCATCAGGCTCGCCACCTTTTTGCGCGGCACGTTGATTTTGCCCAGCATTTCGCTCTCCAACACCACGGTGTCCGCGGACACGGACAACACCTTGCCGGCGTAACGGTCGCCGTTTTGCATTTCCACCAAGTCGGCGCGCAGCCGGGGCGCGGCGACGAACATGAGAATGATTCCGGACAAGAAGAACAACTGCTGGGTCTTCATGGCAAAACGGTAGTCCATCGGAGGATGCTTCGCAAATAGGGCCAAGCACGCAGCGCGGGGAAAACGGGATGGTTAGGAAAGGTTGAGCGCTAACTGCCGGATGGCATCAAAGACAACTTTGAACTGCGCGTCATATTTCTTTTCCAGCGCGGCCAGTTTCCGGGAAAGTTCAATGTTGGAAGCGAGAGCATCTGTCGCAGCCGAATGAAGGCGCGAACCACTTGAACGCTGGTGGTGGCCCTCCCCTTGACTGCAAGCTGAGGTTCAGGAGAATCTACTTCGAAAGCGTGAGCTTCAGACCCCAGTCATCTGCGGACGGAAAGTCGGGCACGTTGATCCAGCCCCACACGTTGGCTGCCAACACGCCTGGCCCCGCTTTTGACCACTCTCCCGTGCGCGGATTAAACCATTCCGCCTGGTAGCTTGCACGAGGCACCGCGCCGCGAATCATGCTTTTGTCCGGACAATCCTTTTCAAAGTAGGTGAGGAAAAAGTCCCTGGCCGGTGTGCGGGCGCAATATGCCCAACCCCGGAAGCCTTTGGCCAAATGCGTCTCACTCGGCGAAACCAGATTTGAATCAGGAACCAAATCCTGATAGCGGCGCCCTTCACCCATCGCAAACGTCTTCAGGTGTTTCATCTGGTTGGCGGAATTCCACTGGAACGCCTCCCACATAAACGGGCTCGAGTCCGGCTCGATGTCCGCGCCCCAAAGACCTTCCGCTCCGTAGATATGACCGGCCAGGCCACCGGAAAGGAAACTGCCGTACATGCCGGAGCGCACATCACGATCGTCTTCTTCCGTTCCGCCCGGAGCCCCGTATTTGTAGGGGGGATAGCGTTTATCCGCCATGCCGGCATAATAAGGCTCGCCGTTCAACGCCGGCCGCGGCGGGTTGGAATGGAAAATCTCCGTCAGATACCAATACGCGTCGTGCTCCCGCAGGTTGCCAATCTGATGGAACGTCAGCCATTGGTTTTCCTCCGGCCCGCCGAAGTTCATCAGGCTCGAAACCGACGCGTTGCAGGAAGCCAGCGTCCCAAACGGCGGGTGGCCAAACTTCCCGATGACCTGATTGGCCGCCTGATTGAGCTGCTGCGGTGAGGCGGTCATATCCGGATAGTCGTAATGCACGGGACTGTAGAGACAGTTATTTGCCTGGTAACGGCTCCAGACATATTGAATGTAACGGCTGTAGGACTCCGGCCAGTCGTAATACTTCGCCCAACACGCCGTGACATCCCGCCGCGCCACCTCGATGACCGGTATGAATCCCTGGGCGTTCAGATATTCAATCTTCCGGTCCATGAACTTGAAATAGTCCGGGTTGATGCGATCCATGTCCGGAAAAACCTGCCCGTACCCGGGCACTTTGCCGGGGAAAAGGAACGCGCGACCGCCTTCGTTATACATGTCTTTCGCGCGCCATTGATCGCGCGGTTTGTGATTGGCGATTTCCGCCTGATCCACCCACGCCGACCGAACCCCGAGGTTCGCCTGCTTGTCCAGCCAAACGTCCCACGGGGCCTCATCGGTGGCCCAATTCGGAAAGGCGGCGATGATGGCCACGGCGTTGAATCCCTGACTCTTTCGCAGACGCAAGTAATCTTTGAACCCGGCGTCCGGGCCGATGGGGCGTTCCTGGTCATCGTCGTTCCACTTGAAGCGATAGGTCACCGCCGCATACCAGGTATCGCCCAACAGGATATACGGTGTGCCATCGGCGTATTCAAAAGCATGGCCGTTGGCGGACGGTTTGATGAGCCCGCGACGAGTGGGCACGGCGTCCTTCTCGGCTTCGGACCATTCAACGGCCGTGAAGTTTCCCTGCTGATCGTTCAGGCCGGCGTCTTTCTGATTTGAGCCGCTGCGCCAGGTCCATTGGCCGGGTTGAGTCGCAAGGATGCGCACACGAAAAACATCGCCGCCGTCCCAGAACCCGAAACAACGTTTGTCGAATCCGGGACCTTTCAAATCCACCCAGACCTCCACGTTTGTGTACGGGTTTGTGTATTGGCCTTTTGCGTGGAAGGTCAGCTCGACCCTTTCCCAGACGTGTACTTCGTTCGCCGCCGCCATCACGGTTGGAAAAGTGATTGCAGCAATCAATACCATCAGTGGTTTCATGGACAACATTCTTTGACTGCAAAAGCGAGGCGTCAAACACGAATGGAAGGAAGCCGGGCCGGGCATGCTGGGCGTTGCCAACCAATTAATTCTTCGCCGTCGCCAGTTCCTCCTCGAAATTCACAATCTCCTTGATCTGCACCAGAAACGAAGTTGGTTGAGCGTTCATGGTTGAGGGTTGAGCGTCCGTCAGTTCTTGGCGGTAGCGAGTTCTTCTTCAAAATCTACAATTTCTTTGATCTGCACCAAAAACCACCGGTCGATTTTGGTTAAACCAAAAATCTCTTCGATGGTGAAGGCCGGCGCGGCGGGCGGGCGCGCCGGTCCGCCGCAACCCGCCGTCTGGTTTGGTTCCCGCCATTGAGCCGCTGTTCCCGGCCCCGGCACAGCCGGGCGGCGGCTTGAGCCAGAAAGCTCGGCAGGAGAAATAATGTCGCCTTCTTTCCCGGTTTGATGCTTCAATCGCGCCGGACTCGAAGCCAGAGCATCGCCATGAACGCATATCTCTTTACCGCCGGCCTCACCCAATCCCAAGTCCGCCCGACTGCCGGCCGAAGCGGACAGATGGTTGAGACTCTGCAGACTTGGGATGGCTGTGCAAGTGCGATCATTTACGGCGGCGACCCGGAACAGGCGCAAAAGCGGTTTGAAGCCTGGTGCCGTCAGACTCCGGAAGGACAAAACCCGGTCGAGACGGAAATCAAAAAGATCGTTGCCGCGCAGCTTGTGGATCAATTGCTCACTGAAACGGGCGGCAACCCGTTGGATTGGCTGCGGATTTCCCAACAGGTCAATGACACTTTGCAGACGACCCCCGTGGACGATTTTGAACAAGGCTATTGGGTGGACATCAACCAGGCCGTGCCCCCGGGAAAAACCAGTTTTGACGTGGAATCGCTGAGACGCGATCTGCCGGAAGACATCCGTTCCGGCTTGAACTGGTCGCCGGACAAAAAATTCTTTTTCCTCGTGAGCGTTCTCAGCCCGCGCCCATCGGCGGCAATCCCTGCCGACGAATGGGAATCCGACACGCCAAACCGCGACGACGCTGACGATGAAAACGAGAACAAAGAAAACCCGGATTTGGATGGGTTTGTCGCCACGCTGCCTGAAATGCGGGACAAGGAGGCCGCGGCGCTGGTGGAGGCGCGCAATTCCGTGGTCGCCGCGTGGCTCTGGCGGAACTATGCCGCCGACACCCGGCTCGCTCCGAACGAAATCCAAATTACCCCCTGTTGCAGTTTCATTCCGGTGGAATAGAGCCAGGGGCGCGGCGCAGGGAAAACGGGAGATGGTTGGAATGGTTGAGCGCGGCCTGCGAATATTAGTGGCCGTGCGCCAGCACCTGCGGCTGGGACGTTGCACACGCTACACGCCGGTTTCAACACAAAGGCGCAAGAGCGCGAAGTCACCAAGAGGTGGCCGTCTACAAAGACCTTTGCGCCTCGGCGGGGCGGCTCTGACCGTGTTGAAGTGAAACGAAGGCGGATGGCGTTAAACTCCCCAATACGGCTGCCGGCTTGTGCACCTGCTGGATCCGCAAGGCCATCCACTGTCGGTCCGGAAGATTGATGGCACGGCCCTGTTCGTCGGCAAAGGTATAGTTGTCCTTTTCGTGAATTGTGAAGATGCCGTCCACTGGAGTGATGGTCATGTTCCAAGTGTCGATGATGTCCGCTTTGAATTTCATGCCATTTGCGAGTTTGAATTTAGGCAGTTCAAACAGCCAGTTGGTCGGCCGCTCCTTGCCGAAATAGAGCAGGTAGTATTCGCCTTGCTGGCCGCCAAGGTTTACCTTCTGCCATTTGTCAATCGGGTCAATGCCCCCGGCTGGACCGTCCGCCAGCACCCGGCGCAGAAACGCCAATCGCGCGGGACTCTGGCCGTAGAGCCGGCCCCCATCCGAAGTCCAGAGCAGGCCCTGCGCATTGGAGATGGTTTCGCCGTGCGTTGCGTAGGTACCCGCCACCGTGGCATTCCAGAATCGGAACACCATTTCCTGCGCCGACAGGTTGCCCCAGCGTTTCCAGATGTTGCCCTCGTATTTGATCTCGTCGTAGAGGACCGGCTTGCGATAGACGTCACGATACAATTCGGCGCGCCCGGGGTCTTCCACCGTCGAGCCGTTCTGAATGCTGGCGTGCGTGACCCACGGCTTCGTGTTGTTGTAAATGAGGAATCCATTATGAATGGAACGCAAATGCCCATACGGATCCACCGCCTCCACCACCTGAAACAATCGGTCCCAGTCGGCCTCGGTCTTGTGCTTGTTGAAATCATATTCATTGGACAGCGACCACCAGACGTTGCGATACGCCGCCAGACGGCTCACGATATACCTGACGTAACGGTCGTCTGCGGCCGCCGGCATCCGGTCGAATCCCCACCGCCCTTTGTCGTAAGGATCAAACAGAATCACGTCCGCTTCAATACCAAGGTCGCGCAGGTCGCCCACGCGCTTTTCCAGATGTTGAAAAAACTCCGGGTTGAACCGGGAAAAATCCCAGCCTTTCGGCGGCGTTCCTTCGAAGGGATAGAGCGCCAGCTCGTTGGTCTTGCCGGGTTCATGCTTCGGAAAGACGCACATGCGGATTTTGTTGAACGGCGAGGCCGCCAAGGTCGCGAGTGTCTGGGCCTCCAGCGTGTTCACCATGTGCCACCAGTTGTAGGAAGTCGTGCCAATGGGCCGGTACGGCGTGCCGTCGGCGCAGGCAAAGTGATACGTGTAGCAAACCCGCACCGGGCCATGATTATTGGCCGACGGCGGCATGACGGTGAACTCGCCGGTGTGGCCTTCGAGTTCCGGAACGTTGCTGTCCGTCGCATAATGCCAACGCCCTTGTTTCTCCGGCATGAAACGAATTCGATAAATGCCATCGCCGTCATAAAAGCCCGCAACTTCAACCGAATTGGTGTCTTGGGTGAAACGGGCGGAGAGGTTCACTTCGACAAACGGGTTGCCGTTGGTCGGGCCGGCAAGGGTGATTTCAAAGATTCCCCATTGCTCGACGGTGGTTCCGGCGGCGGTGGCCGTCTGCGCCGGTGAAACCAGCAACGTGACGCTGGCAACGCAGATTGACATGACGAAGGCGCGCACCGGGCCACGCTATCTAAATTTTTCGCCCCCGCCAAGGCTTCTTGATTTCCGGTGAAGTACAGTTCGCGTACCAAATCTTGATTGCAACCCCTGCGGCTGGTGCTTCACACACAACCCCGCTCAGCTTTTGGAGCGCGACCTTCAGGTCGCTTCAGCGCGCGAAGTGGTGAGTCGTTGGTAAATCTGGTGCCGTTGGTAAGTCGTGAGATGAAGCGGCGTGAACGCCGCGCTCCAATGCGCGGTGCGGGGAAAACGGGAGACGGTGGGAAAGGTTCAGCGCGGCCTGCGAGTGTGGACGTGCTGCGTCCGGTACGTTGCATACACAAAATTTTATCGGGCATCCTGACCTTGCGAGAGAAGCTTGGGGAGCCGGTCGGCCAAATCCGCGGAGAACCGGCGTTGCATGTCACGATTGACATGGGTCAGATCTTCGTAGTCGGCTGGTGTTTGCTCCGGCAGATCACCTTGAGGCACAAGCACCACGCGGGAGTAACGGCTTTTGAGCCGGTCAAGGAAACGAATCATATCGGCATGTATGGCCGGATCGATCTGCCGGGCGAGGATTGGATTGTAGCCACCGACCAGCAAAATAACCTGGCGGTTCGCCTGCTGGCACCTGGCCACAAAATCCTCGAAGGCTTGTTTTTCAAAGTCGCTTACGCCTGATAGATGGAAGGCCGCCGCGTTTTCGCGCGCGCGCGCCTCAAGATCGGACTGAAGCGAACTGTCATATTGCAGTTGCTTCAGATTGATAATCGTGGGGCCGAACAAACGTTGAGCCAACACCTCCCGGCAACGGAAAAGCGGCAGCAGGTCACCGAATAATCCGGCGAAGATGTATTTGCCAAGGAAGTATCGGAACCCGCCCCGGCGCCATCCGTCTGGCACATCACGGAATTGGAAGAAGCACGGTAACGTTGCGCTGGTGGGACCTATGTAGAAGTACCCTTCAGTCACGTAACAGATCACCACCTGCGGGTTGGCGCGTCTGATTTGGCGCTCCAACAACAGCAAATCGTAACCCTGGACGCCAGCGTAGGTAAGTTTGGCGGTCCAGAAATTCGTGCCCAGCCGCTGGTTGAGGAGTTCTTCATTGATTTGTGCTCGGGTTTGACTTGAACCCATCAGAACGGCGCGGCGGGACATGGGGTTCTCCTCGAGGAGAATGCGTTTGAAATGGAATTGCATCTGGAGTTGAATGCCGGCACCGATACCCATTGCGCCCCAGAACAAGGCAGTGTTGCTGGCGGCATAAATCCAGAGGTTGAGGCAGACAAAGCCCGCAACGCCATGCACCACCCCGCGACAGTACTTGATCCGCGCGCGTATCAGCCGGTCGAGCAGCCCATGCACGGCGATCCACAGTAGAACCAGCGTTGCCAGCCAGAGCGCTTCACGCAACCGGTGCTGAACGAATGGAATTGGGTCACTGACATTGCCCTGTCCCAAACGGATTAACCCGCTGCCGAATCGCCCCGCCACAACCTGCGCTACCAGCCGACCGGCCAGCGCATAGCCGATCCAACTGGTCAGCAAACATACACCAGCGATGAGGTAAAACCGGTAGCGTCTCATGGTCAGAATTGAAAATAGATGAACTTCATTCCGTCAAAAACACCCAGGCCGGTGATGGCCGCCAGCGCGAGCGCCGTTGCCACGGCCTGCCAGCGGGTTTTCCAGGCCGAAAAATGATCCATTTTTTCGTACTGCCATTGGAAGAACAGCGCCAAGGCGCCGAGCACGATGATGGGCTGGGTCAGCGGACTCACCCCCGCGGCCAGCGGCCAGTGAAACATGGCCCGCAAATAACTGAGTATCATCTGCACTTGACCGAACTTCGGGGGAAGTGACCCGGCTCGAAAGAGCAACCACCCGACACAGGTAATATGAAAAAAGAGCAAGGCGAACAGAAAGGATTTCGCCCGACGTCCGCTTTGGCTCCGCGTTTGGCCACTTGCTGCCTCCTTGAGCGGCGGCAGGTGGCGCGTGTCCCGTCCGGTCAAGCTTTGCCAGGCTCGATGGATGGCCAGCAGGGTGCCGTGGTAAAGACCCCAGAACAAGAAGGCTGTGCCCGCGCCGTGCCACAAGCCGCCCAGCAGCATCGTGATCATCAAGTTTGCATAGGTTCGGCCGGTGCCGCGGCGGTTGCCGCCCAGCGGGATGTAGAGGTAATCGCGCAGCCAGGTGGAGAGGCTGATGTGCCAGTTGCGCCAGAAATCGGAGGGGTTTGTAACCAAATAGGGAGCTTTGAAGTTTCTGACGAATTCAAAACCCATAAGCTTGGCGAGGCCGCGCGCAATGTCCGTGTAGCCGGAGAAATCCCCATAGATCTGAAATGCAAAAGCGTAAATAACGAGCCATGCGTTGGCGTCGGAGAAGGGTGCCGTGGGTTGGCCAAATCCCCAGCCTACAATTCCAGCCAGCCGATCGGCGATCACGACCTTCTTGACATAGCCCATCAGGATTAGCCAGATGCCATTGAGCACTTCAGCCGGATTGATGACTCGAGGGCGTTGGCATTGGGGAAGCAGAAAAGAAGCGCGGACAATCGGGCCCGCGACCAGGTGAGGGAAGAACGCAACATAAAGCATGAAATCAAGCGGATTGCGGGTGGCCTTGAGTTCGCCACGGAACACATCAATCGTGTAGCTCATGGAAAGAAAAGTGTAGAATGAGATGCCAATCGGCAGAATGATATGGAGCACCGGAAACGTCGCCTTCATCCCGAAAAAGGTCAGCACATGCTCCAAGGATCCGGCAAAGAAGTTGAAATATTTGAAAATGCTTAATATGCCGAGGTTGACGATCATGCTGAAAGAAAGGAAAAGTCGCCGTTTGGTGGGGTGAGGTTCCCGCTCTATCCAGCGCGCACACCAGTAATCAAAGAACGTTGTAAACAGCAGCAGCACCACGAAACGCCAATTCCACCAGCCGTAGAAAACATAGCTGGCAATCAGCAGCAAAATATTTTGCCCGCGGTGTTGCAGCCGGTAGTAAGCCGCCAGCACGATGGCAAGAAAAACGAGGAAAACCAGTGAGTTGAAGCTCATCCTTGCTTTGCCCTTTTACGAGTGGCAGATACCGGCTTCATGTTGCCGGAGAATGTGTTTCCCGAGTGGCAGTGATTTCGCCTCCGCCATTTCCTCCTCGAAATCCATAATCTCTTTGATCTGCGTCAGAAACGAAGATGGTTGAGAGTTCATGGTTGAAGGTTGAGCGTCGTTATCGCTGTTTTGACTTGGGCTTGTCATCGTCATATTTCACGTGAAATCCGATTTCGCGTTTGGGCTTCGCTGGTGGCGACATTAACTGCCGGATGGCATCAAAGACAACTTTGAATTGCGCGTCATATTTATTTTCCAGCGCCGCGAGCTTGCGCGCCAGCTCGGCATTCGAGGCCAGCATCTGCCGCAGCCGCACAAACGCGCGCACCACTTGAACGCTGGTCTGCGCCGCCCGTTCGCTGTTCAGGACGTTTGCCAGCATCAACGCGCCGTGCTCGGTGAAGGCGTAGGGCAGGTGGGGTGAAAACTTGAGCCGGGCGAGGTTATCACAATTTGTGACAACCTCGTTTTTCTCGATTTCAGTGAGTTGGAACATGAAATCCGGTGGAAAACGGCCCAAATTGCGTTTGACTGCCTGATTTAATGCGCCGGTCGAAACCCCATAGATATCGGCCAAATCGCTGTCCAGCATCACTTTCTCGCCGCGAATCGAAAGGATTGCCCTTACGATCCGTTCCATCGGAATCAAAGCCTTTTGCCCTTCCATTTCTCGCCTTTCTCCCAGAGGTGGTCACAGATTGTGACCGGTTCCTTTGCCTGCCATCGCCACTATTTTGAGGTCGCAATTTGCGACCTCACGTTTTCTGAATCTCCAGTCTCTCTGCTTTAACCTCACAGGTCTGGAGGCCTGTGCCACACTGCTCGTGGCACAGACCTCCGGTCTGTGAAACCGGCGCGCACGGAGTGCACGCCCTACCTGACTAATTCTTCGCCGTTGCCAGTTCTTCCTCGAAATCGACGATTTCTTTGATTTGAACCAGGAACCAGCGGTCGATTTTTGTGAGGTTGAAAATTTCTTCGATGGTGAAGCCGGCACGCAATGCATGCCGGATGAAGAAGATGCGCTCGGCGTTCGGCACGCTCAGTTTGCGGCTGATGACGTCGCGGGGAAGGATGTCGCGGTCGCCATAAACTTCCGTGCCGATGCGCCAGGGTTTGCCGTCGCCACCCAACCCGCTGCGGCCAATCTCCAGTGAGCGCAGGCATTTTTGCAGGCTCTCCTTGAACGTGCGCCCGATGCTCATGGCTTCGCCCACGCTTTTCATCTGCGTCGTCAGCGTCGGGTCGGCCTGCGCGAATTTTTCGAACGCGAACCGCGGCACCTTCACCACCACATAGTCAATCGTCGGCTCGAAGCTGGCCGGGGTTTCGCGCGTG
>Ga0187874_10002191_pt1 | contig 15397 bp, 12 predicted proteins | sample June2016WEW_16_1_3_FD_132993 | JGI IMG/M metagenome (GOLD analysis project Ga0187874, IMG submission 132993) | Peatland microbial communities from SPRUCE experiment site at the Marcell Experimental Forest, Minnesota, USA - June2016WEW_16_150 | ecosystem: Environmental > Terrestrial > Soil >... | reverse complement strand
CGCGAGGTGGACCCCGATCCACTCGTCGATCCCGTCGACGGCCAGACCCCGATCGATCGACGTAGGCGAGCCGACCGAGAGCTCGACGTCGTAACGATGCACGGCCGCCTCGAGCGCCATGCGCCTGCAGACCCAGTCAGCGGTGAGATCCTCGCCTGACCAGTTCCAACAGGGCGCTTCAGGATCGCGACCGGCAAGCTCCAGCTGGAGCCTCGCGCAGGTACCTCCGAACCAGTCCATGACGTCGGCCCCGGAGGGCACGCCGCGTGTCGCCGGCTCGACCGGAGAAGCGGGCGATGCCACTTCGAGCTGGGTGCCCCAGAAGCTGAAGACGTCACCGAGATGCCCGACCAGATCTGAGAGTCGCCATTGCGGGCAGGTGGGAACCGGGAGCTCGAGATCGTCGCCGCTCGCGTCGAAGATGAGCTCGCACTCGCGCTTGAGTGCCGTACGGTGAGATTCGTAGTCGAGGCGATGACCGGTCACGACGTCAACTCTCGCCTGTCGCGGGCCCGTTCTGATCGCGACGATCTCGCCGTCTCGGGCCGCGGGCCGGCACCGGTGGGCTCACCTGGAGACCCCCGGTACCGGCTCCGGTCTCCTTGCCCGCCGCGACCCGGATCTCTCGCACCGTGCGCTCGGCGTCCGCGACCTCGATGACCACATAACGCAAGCGCTCTCCCGAGCACTCGATGAGCACCGCGTTGCGACCGAGCCCGATCGACCAGAACGACCAGCCGTCGAGCCCGTGATAAGTGCCGACCCGCCAGACTCCCTGACCGTGCTTGCGCCACTGGTGAAAGCCGGTCGTCACGTGCGCGCGCGCCGACGGGTCGTGATCGATCCGGACGATCGACACGAGCGGAAACCTGATGGTGCCCCTCGTGGCAAGGGCTCTGCGCCACCCGCGCAAGCGGACCACAACCTGGTCGCCTTCCACGCTGCACTCCCCCCAGATCATGGGCGCCCGGCCCGGGCCGGACGGACCCTGCTCACCTCCAGGCGGCCCGTAACTTCGCCCAACTGTCGCTCAGGGCCTCTGGGAGGACCCGGACCCCGGCAACCGAGGTCATGAAGTTCGTGTCGCCGATCCATCTCGGAACGATGTGCACGTGCAGATGAGCGGGGATCCCCGCTCCTGCGGCCCGTCCGAGGTTGACACCGAGATTCATGCCCTCGGGCCGGTAAGCCGCCTTCACCGCCGCCACCGCCTCATAGACACCCCCGGACAGCTCGGCAGCTTCGTCTCGTTCCAGCTCGCAGGGATCGCTCACGTGCCGGATCGGGAGCAGCATCACATGGCCCGGGGAGTATGGGTAAGCATTCAGCAGCGCAACGGTGAACCTGCCCGTCCAGAGCACATGTCGCACCTCGTCGGGCTCGTCGGACCCCACGATCCCGCAGAAGACGCACGCGGACTCCGCCTCGGCTGCGGCCGTTGAGCCACCGCTCGAGCCGGCCAGGACACCCGCTTCCTCGAACGAGCTCACGTAGCCCGACCGCCAGCCCGCCCAAAGGTGATCAAGGCTCACGGGGCTCCCGCCGCATTGGTACCGAGCTCACGGCCGATCGGCGGTGCTGCCTCCACACGCAGCTGCTCGACGAACGACTCGAGGTCGACACCGCGCTCGGGCTCTGCGGAGCCACGTGCGTTGACGCCGACGGTCCTGCCGGCGACATCGGAATCGCCCACGACCAGGACATACGGCACCTTCTCCAGTTTCGCGCGGCGGATCCTCGCTCCGAGAGGCTCCCCGGCGTCCTCCGCTTCGGCCCGCACGCCAGCTGCCGCAAGCAGTCCCCGAACCTGTTGTGCATAGGGCGTGTGGCCGTCGCGCACCGGAAGGACCCGGGCCTGGACCGGCGAGAGCCAAGTCGGGAATGCCCCGGCGTAATGCTCGACCAACAGCGCAAAGAAACGCTCGACCGACCCGAACAGGGCTCGGTGGATCATGATCGGTCGGTGCCTGGTGTTGTCCTGACCGACGTAGTCCATGTCGAAACGCTGCGGCAGCTGAGTGTCGACCTGGATCGTCGACATCTGCCAGGTCCGCCCGATCGCGTCGCGCGCCTGGACCGAGACCTTCGGACCGTAGAACGCGCCTCCACCCGGGTCGAGCACGAGCTCGAGGTCCATCGTGAGCGCGGCCTGTCGGAGAGCCTCGGTCGCTTCCTCCCATTCCTCCAACGTGCCGACCGCCTTCTCCTCGGGCATGGTTGACAGCTCGAGGTAGAAGTCCTCGAGGCCGAAGTCGCGAAGCAGGGCGAGCACGAAGCCGAGCAACGACTGCAGCTCACCCGCCATCTACTCGCGAGAGCAGAAGATGTGCGCGTCGTCCTGGGTCATTCCGCGCACACGTGTCAGACCGTGCACGACGCCGGATTTCTCGTAGCGGTAGACGGCGCCGAACTCGAACATCCGAAGGGGAAGCTCACGGTACGAGCGCTGCCTGGACTTGAAGATCAGGATGTGGAAGGGACAGTTCATCGGCTTGAGGTAGTAGCGATGACCCTCGTCGAGCTCCATCGGCGGGAACATGCTCTCAGCGAACCACTGCAGATGGCCGGACGTCTCGAACAAGTCCGAGCGGGTGATATGTGGCGTGTTGACGAAGCAATAGCCGGCCTCTGTGTGGCGCGCTCGCGAGTAGTCCTCCATCACCTTGCGAACGAGTCCCCCCTTTGGATGGAAGACAGCCAGCCCCGAACCGAGCTCGGGCGGGAATGAGAACAGGTCGAGCTCGGCTCCGAGACGGCGGTGATCACGGCGCTCGGCCTCCTCCAGACGGTGGAGGTAGGCCTCGACGGCCTTGTCCGATTCCCAAGCCGTGCCGTACACCCTCTGCAGCTGCGGCCTGTGCTCGTCGCCGCGCCAGTAGGCACCGGCCACCCGAGTCAGCTTGAAATGCCCCAGGCGATCCGTCGAGGGCACATGCGGACCGCGGCACAGGTCCACGAACCCCGCACCGTTGCGGTAGGCGCTGACCGCGCCGGGATTCCCGCCGGCTTCGGCCGCGAGCTCGGCATCGAGGCCGAAGCCGGCCTCGGAGACTCTCTCGATGATCTCGCGCTTGTACGGCTGGTCGGCGAATATCTCGAGGCCTTCGGCGATCGTGTGCTCCTCGCGGACGAACGGCTGAGCCTCGGCGACGATCGCCTGCATCTCCGATTCGATCCGAACGAGATCGTCCTCGGAGAACCGGGCGCCCCGGGGGAGCTCGAAGTCGTAGTAGAAGCCATCAGCGATGGCGGGGCCGATGGCGTAGCGAGCCCCTGGCCAGAGCCTGAGCACCGCTTGTGCCATGACGTGCGCTGTCGAATGGCGCAGCACCTCACGGCCCTCGTCGGTGTCGGAGGTGACAATGTGCACCTTGGCCCCGTCGAGAAGTGGCCGGGAGAGATCGACCAGGACGCCGTCGAGCTCCGCGGCGACGGCGGCGGCGGCGAGCCGGCGCCCGATTGTCTCAGCAAGATCCGCGATCGTCGCGCCGGCGGGGACACTGCGTGCGGACCCGTCGGGCAGGAAGACCGTGACCTCGCTTGGCATCTGAACCACTCCTCGTACTCGCGACGCTCGGCCGCACTCCGAAGGGCTCAGCCTACCGGGCCGCTAGGACTGCCTTGTGGCTCGCCTCACAGTCGTACACCGAGCAGCGAGGCGGCCTCGTCAACGCCGCGCCCGGCTCCGGCCTCCTCGTCGATGGCTTCGATCGCCCCGGGAGTGTCCAGGTCGTCGTCGAGCCTGGCCCTCACGGCCTCCAAGGCGGCGGCACCTCGACCCGCCACCCGCCATCGCTCGAGGCGGCCCTCTGCTTGCTCGAGCATCGAGCCCTTCCACTCCCAGGGCCGCCGGTAGCTCTGGGAAAGCAGGGCCAAGCGGATCGCGGCCGGATCGTGGCCCTGTTCGAGCAGCTCATGGACGAAGACTAGATTGCCGAGCGACTTCGACATCTTCTCTCCGCCCAAGCCCACCATGCCCACGTGCATCCAATGCCGCACGAAGACCGACCCGGTCGCCGCCTCCGATTGCGCCGACTCGCACTCATGGTGCGGAAAGATGAGATCGGTGCCGCCGCCGTGCAGGTCGATGGTGATGCCGAGCTCGCGCATGGCGAGCGCCGAGCACTCGATGTGCCATCCAGGACGGCCCGGGCCCCAGAGCGACTCCCAGGAGGGCTCCCCCGGAGCCGAAGGCTGCCAGAGCACGAAGTCCAGCGGGTCATCCTTGAAAGGATCCTCCGGCCGACCGCCGCGAATGGCGGCGAGCCCTACCATTTCGTCGCGCTCGAGATGGCTCACCTGGCCGAACCGGGGGAACGACGACACGTCGAAGTACACCGCTCCGCCCGCCCGATATGCGTGGCCAGTGTCGAGGACCATGCCGATGAAGCCGAGAATGTCCGGGATGGCCGAAGTCGCCCGCGGCTCGGAATAGGCCCGGAGCAACCCGAGTGCCGCCATGTCGGCATCGAACCTGGCGATCTCGCCCGCCGCGAGGTCCAGATAGTGGACGCCGAGCTCGCGCGCCTTGCGCAGGATGTCGTCGTCGACGTCGGTGATGTTGCGCACGCACAAGGTCCGGTGGCCGAGGTCGCGCAGGCGCCGCTGCAGTACGTCGTAAGTCACGTAGACAGCTGCATGGCCCAGATGCGCCGAGTCGTACGGCGTGATCCCACAGGTGTACATCGTGACGACCTCGCCCGGTGCGAACGGGACGACCTCGCGACGAGCAGTGTCGTATAGCCGCATCACCGACAGCGGGTCAGGTGCGGGGCGAGAGGCCCTAAGGGCCTTCGGTGCGCAAACCCGTCAGCCGGATGCTGGCGTGCGAGCGCGAGCGGATGTTGACGCCGATGAGCACGGCTGTGAACGCCTCGATCGCCGCCGCAGCCGACAAGGTGCCCGCGTCGATCCCGCGACACCCCGGTATGTGGTCCACAAGTTCGATCGTGGCCTTGGTGGCAGCCGCGTGGTCCGAGCAGACGAGGACGTCCGCGTCGAGTGACTGGTCCAGGTTCGCGAGTCCGCGGGCCGGAAGATGATGGAACGCGCCCGAGACGAGAGCTCGCGGCGCGGCGCCCTGGACCGCCACGCACAACGAGCCGCGGGCGGGCACGACCGCCTCGATGTCGTCGCCGACCTTGAACAGGGCATTTGCCATGGAGATGACCACCTTGCCGTCGAGGTGGTGGGCCAACGCAGCAACTGTCTGCGGAGCGCCATCCCAGGGCGTCGCGACCACGACGAGGTCTGCTTCGCAGGCAACCTCGTTCGAGGCGCCGTGCAGGTCGGGGACGCGCGCCCCCCACTTGTCGCGAAGCTGGGCCGCCGTCTCCTCTCCGCGCTCGGCCGAGCGCGAACCAATCGACACCGACATGCCCATCGACGCCAGTCTGGCGGCAAGGGCTTTGCCCGCCGGACCGGTCCCTCCGAGAATTCCTACGTCCATGGTCCTAGCCTTTCACACCCGCAGATGGTGGCCCGAGGCCTTCGGCCTCGGCGGTGTCATAGCGTGAGAATCTCGGCATCAGCCAAGCCACCAGGCCGACGCCCACCAGGCAGCCGAGCCCTCCCGAGACGACCGAGATCTGTGGCGTCGAGACCGCCGCCACCGCGCCTGCCTCGAAGTCGCCTAGGCGTGGTCCTCCGGTCACGACAGCGGTGTGGACCGACGAGAGCCTTCCACGCAACGATTCAGGTGCCTCGAGCTGGAGGATGGTGCCCCGGAAGACCGCCGAGACCACGTCGGCCGCGCCGGCGAGCCCGAGCAGCACGAGGGCGGCTGCCAGCCAGGGCACAAGCCCGAATGCGGCGATTGCGGCCCCCCAGATGGCAACCGCAATGAGAACGGCCCGGCCCTGCTTGCGAACCATGACCACCCAACCGGTGAGCAACGCACCGATCAGAGCGCCCGCTCCAGGCGCCGCGTAGAGCAGGCCGACCGTGGCGGCACCGCCGTGGAAACGAACGAGGGCGAGAGCCGGGAACAGCGCCCGCGGCATACCGAGCACCATCGCGTTCAGGTCCACGACGAAGGTTCCCTGCAGGACGGGCCGGCCCTTCAGGTACCGCAGACCCTCGGCGATCGAACGCAGCCCGAAACGCGTGCCGCCTCCGGGGGGCCGGAGCGCGGGAAGGCTCGCGACCGCCAGAAGCGAGACTGCGAAGGTGCCCGCGTCGATCCAATAGACCGAGGCGATGCCGACCTGTCCGAGAAGCAGTCCCGCGAGCGCGGGTCCTGCCACCTGACCCACCTGGAAGAGGAGCTGCCAAAGGGCGTTCGCGCTCGCGAACATCGGACGGCCGACCAGTGTGGCGAGCACAGCGGACCGCGTCGGGCTGTCGATGCTGGCAACCCCGGACCCGAGCGCGCTCAGCGCGTAAAGCGGCCAAAGCGCCGCGTGCCCGCCAGACGAGTTCAGCGCGAGCCCGACGCTGCAAGCCGCGAGCGAGAGTTGCGTGACGAGAAGCAGTCGCCGCCGGTCGACCGCGTCGGCGATCGAGCCGCCGAAGAGCGAGCCGGCGAGCACGGGGACGATCTGTGCCAGCCCAACGAGACCCACGTCCAGCGAGGAATGGGTGAGCTTGAACACTTGGTACGGGATCGCGACCACCGTGAGCTGTGATCCGAGCATCGTGACCAGGTAGCCCCCCCAGAGGCGCCGGAAGGCCTGCGACTGGCGCAGCGGTCCGAGGTCGACAAGGAGCCTTCCTCGAGACATGCCTCAGAAGCTACAGAGAGTCACCGCCTGCGCGCATTGACCGCGAACCTTCTCGCGACCTTGCGCGCCCTAACCTGGCGGTGAGCAAGCAGAGAGCACAGGGTTCATGGGCCGGTCATTTCGAGTCGGGAGCGTCAAGGGCGTCCCGATACGCATCCACTGGAGTTTTCCGCTGCTCGTGGTCCTGGTGATCCTGCCGACCGGCGCCAAGACGACCACGCGATCGCTCGCCGAAGGGCTGATCTGGATCGCCGCCCTCTTCATCTGCATAGTGATCCACGAGCTTTCCCACAGTTTCGTAGCTCGCCGACGGGGCTTCGCGGTACGTGACATCGTGCTCTTGCCCATCGGCGGAGTCTCGGAGATCTCCGGGCTGCCAGGCGCTCCGGCCGACGAGCTCGCCATCGCGATAGCCGGCCCCCTGGCCAGTGCGGCACTCGCTCTGCCCCTCGCCCTGGTCGGTTACGCAACAGGAGCGGTCATGTGGCCGCCGACGCTTTTCGCCGGCGCGATCGTGAGCCGCCTCATGTGGGCCAATCTCCTGCTTGCCGGTTTCAACCTCCTTCCAGCGATCCCGATGGATGGTGGCCGGGTGCTGAGGGCTCTGCTTGCTCGCAGGCGCGACGATCTGCGGGCAACCGTCCTCGCAGTCAAGATCGGGCGCTTCATCGGGCTCACGATGGTGCTGGTGGGAGCTCGCTACGACCTTTGGCTCTCGGTCATAGGGCTGTTCGTGTTCGTGGGAGCGGGCGGCGAAAGACGGGCCGCCGCGGTCCGCACGGCGGTCGGGGGGCTGAAGGTCTCCGACGTGATGGTGCACGATCCCACGACCCTCGAGGTGAGCTTCCCGCTCTCGGGCGTCGCGCCGTTCCTTCAAGCCTCACCGGGCCGGGTCCTGCCTGTGGTCGACCGTGGACGATATGTCGGCCTGATAGCAGCCGACCGGCTCACGGGACCGCCTCGAGCCGTCCTGGTGGTCGACTCCACCGATCGCGACGCTCCCCCGCTTGCGGCCGACGACCCTTTGTACCCGGTTGCCGTCGAATGTCTCGTCGCCCACCGGCGTCGTGCGGCAGCCGTGCTCGTGGACGGCCGCGTCGTCGGCGTGCTCTATGCGCCGCACCTCGAGGCCGCCTTGCGCCGAGCGACTGCCAGTCTCGGCATCTCGAGCATCCCGCGCTGACCCGGTCGCGGACCGGCGATCAGCCCGCGTCCACCTGCTCGAGAACCGGGCCAGGCTCAAGGTCCCACAGCCGCGCGCCGATGACTCGATTGGTGTTCGAGCATCAGCGAGGTCATCTGCGGCGCGAGCGGAGCCACGCCATGTCCGAGGGTTTCACAACGGCGCGGCCGCTTTCGAGTCATTACGAATTCGCGGCAATGTTCGCCGCGTTCGCCGATCTCGTCACGTTTCACGACCTCGACGGGACGATCCGGCTCGCGTCCGACTCGTCCCGTTCGATACTCGGTCTCGCTCCAGACGAGCTCATCGGCCGGATGCCAGCGGAGACCTTCCTGTCCCCAGAGGACTTACCGCTCCTCGACGCCGCGATCGACCGTCTCCTAAAGGGCGAAGACACGGTCGCGGTCACCTTTCGCGTCCCGACGGAGACTTCTCCGGCCGAGTGGCTCGAGGCGCGGATCGGGGCCGTCCGAGGCCTCAAGGGCTCGGCGACCGGCTTTGTGGCCGTCTCCCGCGTGGTGACAGGCCGCGTCGAGACCGAGCTACGTCACCACGAGCGGTTGGAGCGTTATCGCCAGATCACCGATGCCGTGCCGGGAATGACCGCCTGGGTCATCGACCGTGAGCTGCGATGCCGCTTTGCCGCAGGAGCTGGTTTCCCCTCGATCACCGGCCCGGACGCTTGTGTCGGGCGCCCACTCGCGCAGCTGTTGAGCGCAGACCGCTTCGAAACTGCGCGGCGCCACCTCGAAGAGTGCTTCGCAGGCCGCACCGTGAACGAAGAGAGCTCGAGACCCGGTCGCCATCAGTTCTGGTCCCGATACCTTCCTGTCGCGACGAGCTCAGGGGCGGTCGAGGAGGTCCTCGTCGTGAACCTGGAGGTCACCGATCGCGAGCGGACTCACGAAGCGCTGCGCCGGAGCGAGGCCAGCTTCTCGAGCGCCTTCGACAACTCCCCTATCGGCATGGCCATCATCGCTCCCGACGAGTCCCTGCTGCGCGCCAACGACGCGTTCTGCGCGTTGACCAAGCGGTCGCGTGAGGAGCTGCACCGGGGATCGTGGTCGGAGCTGATCCACCCCGACGACGTCGAGTCCAACCGCGAACTGACCGGCCGCATGCTCGCGGGCGAGCGGCGAACGGCGATGGTCGAGAGACGGTACCTGCGACCTGACCACTCCGTGGTGCACACCGTGATGAGCATCACCCTCGTGAGGGACGAGGTAGGCCGGCCGCTTCATCTCGTCACCCAGGTCCTCGACGTGACCGACCGGCACCGCCTAGAGGCCTACCTCGAGGAGCTCGTGTTGCGCGACCCGCTGACGGGCGCACACAACCGCAGGGCCCTCGACGTCGAGCTTGCCCGACGACTCGCTGTCGAATCGGCCGAGTCTCCGAGCGGCGCGCTCGTGCTGTTCGACATCGACAACTTCAAGGACATGAACGACACCTTCGGCCATGACGTCGGCGACGACGTCCTCAGGCACCTCGTCTCGCAGTGGCGAGAGCGCCTGCGCCGCAGCGATGTCCTGGTGCGAATCGGCGGTGACGAGTTTGTCGTCCTGCTCGGCGACGGTGACCCGGACAGCGTCGAATCGGTCGCCCGTGACCTCCTGACGCTCGCGGACAGAGCGATCCTGACCGTCACCGGTGTTGCGTCATCGGTCAGCGCGGGAATGGCCCTGTTCCGGCCTGATGAGAACCCCGCGCAGCTGTTGCGCCGCGCGGATGACGCCCTTTATCTCGCCAAACGCGCGGGACGAGGCCGCCTCGTCGTCGACCCTACAGAGACTGAGCTCTGATCGGCCGAGACGTCTCGGCTCCTCCCAGCACCGCCACGAGCCACAGCCTTCAGCTCCCTTCGCACCTTGGCTGCGAAGGCCCGCTCGCGCAGACCGATCACCCAGCCCGGCGCCGGCCCTGGACTTCGCGCGCTTCGCCTCGGAACCGGTCCCGCTTGGACTGAGCGGTGCGCCTGCCTCGCTCAGCCTGGTCGAGCAGGACTTTGCGCAGCCGGACGCTGGCCGGGGTGGCCTCGACGCACTCGTCCTCGCTGATGAACTCGAGCGCCTGCTCGAGCGAGAGGAGCCTGGCTGGGATCAGGCGGACCAGTTCCTCGGCGGTGGAAGAACGCACGTTGGTGACCTTGCGCTCTTTGGTCGCGTTGACGTCCATGTCCTCCGAGCGGGCGTTCTCTCCGATGATCATCCCCTCGTAGACCTCGACGCCAGGCCCGACGAACAGCGCGCCGCGATCTTGGAGGTTCATGAGCGCGTAGGTGGTCGTCAGACCGCCCCTGTCTGCAACCAGCGAGCCCGACGAACGCGTCCGCAGCTCGCCGTGCCACGGCTCGAAGCGGTCGAAGATGTGGTGCAGCACTCCGGTTCCGCGGGTCTCGGTAAGGAACTCCGTGCGAAAGCCGATCAAGCCTCGAGACGGTACCGAATAGTCGACCCTGGCCCAGCCGGTGCCGTGATTGACCATCTGGACCAGCCGCCCCTTGCGGAGCGAGAGCAACTGGGTGACCACACCGAGGAACTCCTCGGGCACGTCGATCGACACGGCCTCCATCGGCTCGTGCAGCTTGCCACCGATCATCCGGGTGACGACCTGCGGCTTGCCGACGGTGAGCTCGAAGCCCTCTCGACGCAGCATCTCGACCAGCACGGCGAGCTGCAGCTCACCGCGACCTTGTACTTCCCAGGTATCGGGTCGCTCCGTGGTCAGCAAGCGAATCGAGACGTTGCCGACAAGCTCGGCGTCGAGGCGGTTCTTGAGCAGCCTGGCGGTGACCTTGGTCCCTTCGGTCCCCGAGAGGGGCGAGGTGTTGATGCCGATCGTCATCCCGAGACTCGGCTCGTCGACGATGAGAACCGGAAGTGGTCGCGGGTCATCGGGGTCCGAGAGCGTCTCGCCGATCGTGACGTCGGACAGCCCGGCCACGGCAATGATCTCGCCCGGACCGGCCTCCGCTGCATCGACCCGGTCCAGCCCCTCGGACACGTACAGCTCGGCAACCCTGAACCGCTCGACGGCTCCGTCGGCTCGGCACCACGCGGCCTGCTGACCGCGTCGGATCGTGCCGTGCAGCACACGGCAGATCGCGAGACGACCGACATAGGCCGACGCGTCGAGGTTCGTGACCAGCGCCTGCAGCGGATGGTCAGGTTCGAAGGTCGGAGCAGGGATGTAGTCGTAGATGACCTTGAACAACGGCTCGAGGTCGGTTCCCACCACCGTCGGATCGAGCGAGGCTCGTCCCGCCCTGGCATTGCAGTACACGATGGGGAACTCGATCTGCTCCTCTTCAGCGTCGAGGTCCAGGAACAGCTCATAGACCTCGTCCACCACTTCTTTGGGGCGCGCATCGGGGCGGTCGATCTTGTTGATCACGAGCACTACGGGCAGGCGCCGCTCGAGCGCCTTGCGCAACACGAAGCGGGTCTGAGGCAAGGGACCCTCGCTCGCGTCCACGAGCAAGAGAACACCGTCGACCATCGCGAGCGCTCTCTCGACCTCTCCGCCGAAATCAGCGTGCCCCGGAGTGTCCACGATGTTGAACTTCACACCTCCGTGGCGGACAGAGGTGTTCTTCGCCAGGATGGTGATCCCCTTCTCGCGTTCGAGATCCATCGAGTCCATCACGCGCTCATTGACCTCTTGATTGGCGCGGAACACTCCCGATTGCCACAACATCCCGTCGACGAGCGTCGTCTTGCCGTGGTCGACATGAGCGACGATCGCGAGGTTGCGGAAGTTGGCGCGCGAGAGCATATGGGAAGGACCCCGGAAAAAGACGCGGCAAACGCCGTGAGGGACAAGTCTACCGGGTCGGGCGCGCGCCGGCTTTCAAGCCGACGGTCTCCCGTGTCGGCCCTGAACTAGATCACCGTCCTGGCCCTCCCAGAGGGACGATCCCCGGGCCGGCGAGCCCTTAGTACAACAACTCCGCCAGTCGGTACAGGTCCTCCGGCACGAGACGGGGTTCGGCAACGACTTCGGACAACCGGACGCTCTCCACGTTGTCGCCGCGCTTGATGGGGATCTCACCGAAGCGCCGCTCGGCTATCAGCTTGTAGGCGGCAACTCCGACCCGAGTCGCCCAGATCCGGTCGTAGGCGGTGGGCGTGCCCCCTCTTTGGGTGTGGCCCAAGACCGTGACTCTGGTCTCGAAACCGGTCACGTCCTCCACCTGGCGACCAAGACGCTCACCGATCCCTCGGCGGGCGAGCTGGGCGTGCCCGAAAGCGTCAAGAGGCACCTCACCGCCTGACGCAGTGGGCAGGCCGCCGACCTCGGCTCCCTCTGAGACGGCGATGATGCTGAAGGTCTTGGCCTGCTTGCGGCGGGCGTTGAGATGGTCGACGACCTCCTCGAGCCCGACGGCGAATTCCGGGATGATGATCATGTCGGCCCCTCCGGCGATGCCCCCCATCAGCGTCACCCACCCGGCCTCGCGTCCCATGGCCTCGACCACCATCACCCGGTGGTGCGAAGCAGCCGTGGTGTGCAGCCGGTCCACCGCCTCGGTGACGATCGCAACCGCGGTGTCAAAGCCGATGCAGTACTCGGTGACAAGGAGGTCGTTGTCCACCGTCTTCGGGACGCCGACGACCGGCACTCCGCGCTCCGCCAGTGCGGCGCCCACAGATAGCGTGTCATCGCCGCCGATGGTCACGAGCGCGTCTATGCCGAGGCGGCCGATGTTCGCAATGACGGCGTCCATCGCGCTGGGGTCCGCCAGGGGGTTGACTCGCGAGGTACCAAGGATTGTGCCGCCCCGAGCGAGGATCCCAGACACGTCCGCGAGGTGCAGCGGACTGGCATCGCCGTCCTCGACAAGGCCGGCCCAGCCGTTGCGAACTCCGAGAACATCGACTCCGTCGCCGAAAGCACTGCGTGCCACACCTCGGATCGCCGCGTTCAGCCCCGGCGCGTCTCCTCCACCAGTCAGGATCCCAATCTGCACGAGTTCCTCCGCTCTTCTGGTTCGAATTCCCGGGCGAGTATAACTCCGCGAGGGGTAGCTCAATTTGCCGATCATCGTCGTCCGGCCGCGCCCTGCGCTTGCCGCGCAGCCGGGCATCATCCCCGGAATTCGGCCAAGAAGTCGGCATCACAACGCCCCGGTCGTGCCCCGTCGAGCTGTCTTGGCGGTGCGGCCGAGACCGTGCGCGATCAGCTGCGCACGAGCACGGCCAAAGCCCCTTGCGGACGACCGGTGCGGCCAGCAGCGTGGCTTGGCTTCTGGACCTCGCGGGGCGCTCTCGGCAGAAAAGCTCAACGCTCGCGGCGCCAAGTACCGAGCAGCACGGCCGCGTAGCGAAAGCCGTAGAGGAAGTTGGTGCCCTTCTTCGACTGGCCCGAGGCCCGCTCGTGCCACACCGCGGGGCGCTCGGTGACCCTCCACCCCCGCTTGAGTGACGTGACGAGCAACTCGGCCGTCTGGTACTGGTCCTGCTCCAGCCGACCCTTTACGTCCGCCAGCATCGTCACCCGCAGAGCCCGGAAGCCGTTGGAGGTATCGGTGAGCTGAGCGCCGGTCAACAGATTCATGAGCCCCGCGAAGAACACCACGCCTAACTGCCGATAGCGGTCTGCCGTCCTGTCCACGCCCAGTCGGCGGGAGGCCACGACGAAGTCGGCCTCGTCGTCCACTAGCGGCTGAAGCAGCTGCGGCATCTCGGTGGGGTCGTTCTGGCCGTCGGCATCGAAGGTGACCGCGTACTGGGCCCCCAAGGCCACGCAAAGGTCATAGCCGACACGCAGTGCCACCCCATGACCCAGGTTCACCGGGAACACGAAGGTGACGGCCCCGCCTTCCATGGCGACGCGGGCGGTCTCGTCCTGGCCGCCGTCGACGATCACGAGTGGTGTGACCTCCAGCCCGCAGGCAACCTTCGGCACGCGCCGAAGCACGTCTGCGATGTTGGCCTCTTCCTCGTAGGCGCAGATCAGGCCCACCACCGGAGTCAACCTGAGATCGCCGTAGCGCTCGTCGAAATCCTGGCGCCCGATGTCGATGACAAGCCTCTGGAGCGCCCGCAGGCGAGTCTGCTGATGGTCCGAAATGTTTGCCATGCCTGAAGCTCCTGAAGTTCAGCAGATGTGCGGACTGGCGAAAACATCGCGCGATCCTCCGGGATGACCTTATCGCCCGTGATCGCGCCGCGGAGGCCGTGCGCCAGATGAGCTGGGGGTGCTAGCTCGCAACCAACGGCCTCGTGTGCCAAACTCGCGATCCTGATGGAAGCCGGTTCAGAACTTCCCTGCGACATACCGTGATCGGCCGAGCCCCGGCGAGCCGGCAGGCGGCAGTCAGCCGGTGGGCGATGTGGCTGACGGTAGCGGCGCTGATCGCCTTTCCCTTCCTCTACGGGCTGGTCGCGCTCCACCGAGGTGAGGACGCGGACTGGGACCTGATGAATTACCACTTCTTCGATCCGTTCTGGGTCCTCGTCAACCACCAGCACGACATCATGCCGGCCCAGCTCCAGACCTATTACAACCCCATCCTCGACATCCCCTTCTACTTTGCTGCACGCCACCTCTCTGCCCGCACGGTCGCTTATGGCATCGCCTTCGTACAGGGCCTGTCCTTCCCCATCCTGTACCTGATCGCACGGGTGTTCACGCGGCGCCGGCTTCTGGCACTGGCCGCGGCGGGCCTCGGTATCTTCGCCGCTGGGGCGTTCTCGGAGATCGGAAGCGTCATGGGTGACACCCTCACGGCGCCGTTCCTCCTCGGTGGGATCCTGCTCGGCCTTTACGCTTGCAGACCACCCGCTCATGGTGCGCGCAGGCGGGTGCTCGCGTTGGCCGCCGCGGCCGGTGCCGTGTCTGGGTTCGGCTCCGGTCTCAAGCTCTCGGCGTTCCCCTTCACCGTGGCCACCGTCATCGCGTTCTTGGTGATCGGCCTCCCGTTCGCTCGCCGGCTGGCGTTGGCGTTCGCGTGCGGCTGTGGTGCGCTCGTGGGCCTCCTCGTCTCGTACGGATGGTGGGGCTACGAGCTCGCAGTGCGGTGGGGAAGCCCACTGCTTCCTTACTTGAACCAGCTGTTCGCCTCGCCTTACGCACCTCTCGCGTCGAACACGGACGCGAGGAGGTTGCCGCACGGCGTGCTGCAGGCGCTTTTCTACCCATTTCTCTGGACGCTGCAACCGCTGCGCACGAGTCCGCAGGCGTTTCGAGAGCTCACGATGCCCGCCCTGGAGCTGTTCCTGCTGCTGCTGGCCGTCAAGGGCGTCGCTCTGGCCGCGCGCCGACGCGCCTGGCGCCCGATCCTCGGCTCCGACGCCGAGCGGTTCATCGTGCTGCTCGCAGTCGTCACCTACCTCATCTGGGTGGACGTCTTCGCCATCTACCGCTATCTGGTCCCCCTCGAGATGCTCTCGTTCGTGCTCCTCGGCGTCTGCGTCCGGCGCCTGTTCGCCCCGGCAAGGCCGTGGCCGATCGCGGCGGGGCTGCTCGTGGCGATAATCGTGGCGTCGCT
>Ga0187874_10002187_pt1 | contig 15418 bp, 14 predicted proteins | sample June2016WEW_16_1_3_FD_132993 | JGI IMG/M metagenome (GOLD analysis project Ga0187874, IMG submission 132993) | Peatland microbial communities from SPRUCE experiment site at the Marcell Experimental Forest, Minnesota, USA - June2016WEW_16_150 | ecosystem: Environmental > Terrestrial > Soil >... | reverse complement strand
TGGTAGGGAAGAGTTTCTTGCGCAGTCAAACCGGTGCAATTTCTTCGTTTTCGCAATACCAAACCACGTTGCGCAAAGTGAACCTGGAACCGTGATTGGCATGCCTGGGGTAACTTCCTCGAACGCGACTTCGCGGGAGTTATTCCGTAAGATTTCTCCATAAGCGAACATAAGGACTTGCCTTTAATAGGAACCTTATATTCGGCACTGCCCTTCCAATGTATCAGCTTTACGATGGCCGGATTCCCGCTATTCCGGTCAGCACTAATCAGCGCGTAATGCGCCAAATTTGTTCCGCTTGCGGTTTGGTTCGCCATTTCCCACCAACATAAGCGCCTACGGCGGCTGCGATTATCTTGAGCAGTTCGAAAAGGACAGTAGGAAAGACCCTATACGGCTGGACAGTAGGAGAGACCCTATACGGCTGGTATAGGTGACTATGCAAGAGCGGTAGCGCCAAGGAAGTCACAACGCGGGCTATTATCGCGACAAGCACCGCGACAAGCACTCCATGCAATATAAAGCGGGATTCGATCTTTCGCGCAACCCACAGCCCTCCTAGGAAGAGCGAGATAAACATTTCCAATCTCAAAAGGATTGAGGTTAGGATTGAGCTTAGGATTCGGATCTGGGTCGCGCTAACGTTTATTGCAATGAGAAAAATAAGGAGGAAAGCAGCAGTGAGGAAAGCAAGGATATAAAGCAACAAATACGACCAGATCGCGGCAAGTACGGCGCGTTTCCAATTAATTTTCACTGGTCGAGCCTCCATCATTTGTCAACGTGTGTCTGCTCGGCTGTATTTCCAGTTTGGTTCGTTTTCCACCGACATAACTGCCTGCGACGGCTCCGATTATCTTCATCGCCATAAGAAGGAAACCGAAAAAGATATTTAAGTCCCGTGGACTGGCGTGCTGTGATAGAAGTATTAGCGCCACAACTATAGCCAATAGGATGTTGGCCAGTATCCCGACCAGCACTCCATGCAATATAAAGCGGGATTCGATCTTTCGCGCAACCCACAGCCCTCCGAGGAAGAACGGGATCAATATTTCAAATATCGCCGCGATCAGGAACAGGCGAGAAGGTCCCGTGTATCTTGCAGTGAGTGCATTAGTAACCCATAGGGCATAGAACAACAATTCCGACCAGATTGCGGCAAATACAACACGTTTCCAGTTAATCTTCATTGGTCGAGCCTCAACTGTTGCCATCATCTGCCTATGGTTCCATTTCGCTGAGTTTCGATGGATGGATCACTCGCAAGATGCCACATAAATGAAATCTTGTCCAACATTTTGGGGAGGGTGAGGGATGCGCCTTTCGCAGGGACTATAGGCGCACGAGCTCGCAACTGCCGCTTCCAAGCAGTGCAAACGGACGGGATGCGCTGTTTCGGCTCGACCGGGGGATTGCAGAGATCCATGGTTGTGCTGACTTTGAAAATGGCAGCGCCGGGAATTGACATTCTGGCACAATTTCCTACATCGGGACTTCGCGGGAGTTACCCGATCGATCAATTTTGCTATCATGTGCACAACCGGGCACGATCTATGCTATCGCTTACATTTGCGTTTTTCACATTCATCAGTTATCACGGCGACATTTCCGAGAATGTCTTGAACAGTCGGGTTTTCTTTGCCTTTGATTTGCAGAATGTCACAGTATCTGAAACAGTCAGAAAAATGAGGGAGTACCGGATCCCCATCTCGTTTATCCAATCCGAAGAATCATCGGAAGATACAAGCAAGCGCCTGTCTGTAAGAGTCAAAGACCGCACTTTGAGGGAATTCTTGCTCGACATTGTATCGCAGGCAAAAGGATACAAATTCGGCATCATTGAAAATCATCTGATACTTTATCCTTCAGAGAAGAAGTATGAGAGCGTAGTGGATGCAGCATCCGTCGGAACCCGCAACCGCATAGACGCGATCTCTGAATTCTTGTCTGCTTTAAAAGAACAAATCCAGGGTTTTGATAATTTGAGAAGGCCGGTTTTGAATAACCCTGAGTATTTTAAAAGTACCCTGTATACAGAGCCGATTTCGATGCCGCCAAGAACGACTGTTCTAAAGGGATTCACGCAAATATTAGGCGGGGATCCGTATGCCATCCTTACAATCGAGGGATCGAATGGTATGGATAGGCGGATCAGGCTTGATTTGATTAAGCCTTTGAAAGAGTCCCAATTGCGGGGCACCCATCCAAAGAGTGGTATAGGCGGAAAATGAAATGAATATTGTCCGCGCCCCAGATTGGCGGCAGACTCCTGGCGGATCATTCCCGCTCACGTCTCCTGCACGACGACTGGCCACGAAACCTTGAGGAGCTTGTGACGATTCAGGTTTAGGAAACCTGGGTCCGTCTGAAACGGCTCATATCTGCGGGAGATAGTTTCTCAGATCGCGACTTCGCGGGAGTCACCATCGCGATCGTGCCGGATTACTTGTGATAAGGGCTGATATCGGTATACATCTTGGAGGCGGCTTCGGTATCATTACAAGACAGTTGCCGCCCGTTGCTCAACTCACTTCAGGAAAGCCAGACGCCGCGCCCCGTCCTTACGCCCGTTTGAGTCAGACGCCCAATCTCCCCCTGCTCGCCATCGTATCCGCAATCTTCTTCAGACCCAATCCTTCTAGGGTCTTTCGGGTGGGCCAGCCGGTATCCACGCCCCAGCCTTCCAACTTGTAAAAGTTCGTCTTGAACAGCTCCACCCCAGCCTCGTCCAAGTACATGTCCGTGAGAGGCTGCCAACTCCACTTGCCGTTCTCATACACGGGCCTTCCCCCGAGTTCGGGGGCTTGAGACGCCCCCGGCCGGTACATGCACGGGTAAAACTTCTCCTGATCCCGATGCCTCCCCTGCATTACCCTTATCGTCCGCTCCAGGTTCCATATTTTCCTGCCGACCTCCATGGTATCGGCAAACGTGACTTTGTTGCCAGTCACGGCCTGGTAGTAACGCAGTTCTGCCTCAGGAGTGGGGCCCCTGAAATCCGTATTGGGCTCGGCCTTAACAGGATCAATCCCCATTACCTCACTAAAATCGCTCTCCTGCGTTTTGAGTTTTACCGGTCCTGACCTGATTTTCAAGAAGGTCGCCAGCACCCATTCGCAGAATGCCATCGATTCATTCCAGAAATCTGCGTAATGCCGGCTCCAGGCTACGAGCTTGGCCTTATGCTCCGAATATATGCCGGTGGTTTTGGCCTCCTCTCCCTTCCAGGCGAAGCTGAACATGTAAGGATCGCCAGTATAAGGAATGGTCTTGGAAGACATGATTTCCAGAAGGGTATCGAGGGTATAGGGCCGGTGGCCTTCCTTCCCACCCAGGGCCCCCAAAACATGCCATACCACATCGCCCGCGCCCAAAAGCCCGCCGAAGGCCCACTCTACGCTCGGCAGGTTCCAGTGATATGTGCTTCCCCAGGCGGGATACCGCAGAGCGCCGGACTGCACGTCTTGATCGAGTCTTCCCCACCTTTTCGCGGCATGCAACGTTCCTTCCGCAAGAACATCGCCTATCCCCGCCCTTTTGGCGATAGCATTGAAAAAGGCTTCGCGAAATTCCAATTCGTCGCATTGATCTATCGGCGGCAAAGGAGAGGAATCGATCTGCTTACCCGGACCCAGGACTCCGATCTGATATAGATACTTGACATACCATCCCAATCCCTCTCCTCCGGGCAAGTCTTTTGCAGCCGGGGGAGGCGCCTCGGGCGCACGCACCTTGAAATTGCCGAAGGCAGAGTTAAAGGAGCTGACCCCCCATCTCATCAAAATCTCGGCGCCTTTCATTTGGAGTTCTTTGTTTCCGACGCCGTACCAGTAGGTGTCGTCGCACATGGCTTCTCCGCCCGGATAGGAATCCCTGATCCGGTCGTCGTTTATGCAGGGCATACAGGCGGCTGTTCCCGGTAGCACCGTCTTGATCCTGGGGAATTTCTGCACGTGCCAAATTCTTGTATCCACAACCCCCTTGGGATCGGCCGCGCCTATGCTGCCGGTGCCCGTGACGCTGATCGCCTTCAGGTTCTTGGCTCCGAAAACGCCCCCGAAACCGCCCTGGCGGCCGGTAACGCCGCTGCCGTGAATCAGGGCTGCGACGCGGGCCCGTGCTTCTCCCACCGGACCGATGCAGACAATCTGCGGCCGGGCCGTGGTGTAGCCCTCTCCAATTTGCTGCCACTCCTCGCCAAACCGGGTCCTCCCTCCCACCATCGACACGATTCTATTCTGCGTCTCCCAGGTGTCGAGTCCCCACAGGGATCGGGCATCTTCAATCGTTACTTTGTCGTCAATGATGTTGATCCAAACCGGCTTGTCCGCATTGCCCTCCAGAACAACGCCATCCCATCCGGCCAGCTTCAGAGTGGTGGCAAATCTGCCCCCAAAGTTGGTCCGGTAGAACTGGTCCGTAGGATAGGTCGAGGACGCCACGCCGCATACGCTGGTCCTGCCAGCGGCGGGAGCCCCAGTAGCTGCCAGGGGCCCGCTCATTAAGGAAATGACGTTTCTCGGGTCAAAGGCATCCTGCAAATCCCATTGGCCCGGGGCGACGGCCAGATCCCAAAATATGGCGGCGCCCATCCCGAAGCCTCCCCCAAACTCTTCATACCGGGCGGTGTCGATGGTACTGATGGACTTGTTTGTCAGGTTCACCCTGAGAATCTTGCCTGCATATCCGCCTGTCATTTTTGCTCTCCTTTCCTTCGTCCTACTTGACTGCCGGTTTTGGCGCGAGTTTTTCCAGCGCCGGCGTCAGAGCCAGGTTGACGTCGTAGCCGGCAATATCCAGTTGCGCAGGGGGTTCCGTCACTAGCTTCAGCGCCTTGACCGCGCAGGTCTCCACGCAGGCCTGATGTCCGGCGGGACCGCCCGCCTGGCTCCAAAACGGCGCGTCGGCACACAAGTTGCACTTCGCCGACTTGCGCTTGGCAGGATTCCAGACGGGCCGGTGAGGCCTTTGCGGGCAGGCAGCAAGGCATCTCTGACAGCCGATGCACTTCGCCTGGTCAATCATCCTTACATTGCCGTGGGCTTCGTCCACGTGACACGCCCCTGTGGGGCAATTCTGGACGCATAGCGGTGTAACACACTGCCGGCATACCGCCATGGCGACGTCATATGGATACTTCGTGAAGGAGGGAGCATCCTTGATGATCTGGATCCTGGACAGCGAAGGGCTCGCCACCCCCTCATGGGCCATGGAGCAGGCATACATGCAGCTCTGACAACCCAGGCACAACCTGCTGTCATAGACCAAATACCCAGTCGAGGCCGCGTAGGACCGCGTTGCCATTTGGGTCAATGTGTCGGCAACGGGCGCAGGCACGGCCAAGGCACCTGCCGCGATGGCTACACCGCTGCCGAACAGAAAATCCCGTCTCAAAATCGATCTCTGCCTGTCATCGGCTTCCTTCGATTCAGCCATAGACCAATCTCCCTAACATAAGTTCTAATAAATTTCCCACCAGAGTCTCTGAAGTACGCTCATATTAGTATTCGCCATTAACCATGTCAAAGAGTAGATGTTGGAAAATCCCATTGTCGTAAGGAACGAGAAACGGGTTTGTGGGAAGTTGGCTGATGACTAGGCCAAAAACAAGCGAGGTTGGATCATGGTGGGGAAACCTCGCAGTTTGTTGAACTCGCTGAAGGTTTCAGCGCCCCTTCACCGGTTCATGCATATAAAACAGACAAACAAAGACAAACGACTCCTTATCGATTTCTTTATTCCTGATTCTGTTTGTCTTCGTCGTGTCTCCTCCTTTCGCCCGTTTATCGATTAGCGCCGGGGGCGGGCCAACCCTGGCGCTGTGATTTTCACGTAAATTTCAACTGCCGTATACGATCGAACGTCGTCAAAAAAGTCTCCAGATGTCGGCTGTAGGTCAATATTTTGTAAACAAGGCGGCGGCCGGTGGCTACGATCTGGCAGGGAATCTGGATAAAACTCCCCAGGAAGCGTTTGAATTCCATCCGCAAGATATCGCGACGTGCCGAGGGTTCTAAAGTCACCAAGCCATACCAGGCCTTCAGATTCCAGGCCAGGGCTGCAATGACCATATACGCCCAATTCGAAATCAATCCGTCCGACAGCATTCTCAGTGCATTGACCCCGCTCTTGAGCTGACCGATGACGTTCTCCTGGTTACCGCGGTCATTGGCGAAGAGAACAATCTCCTGCGGGGTCATCTTTCGATCGTTGGTAATGTAGAAAAAATGCCTCACGTCATCAAACAACCGACGTTCGCCCTTTTCGACGGTGAGGTTTTTCCGAACAACGACCATCCGGTACGTCTTGCTGCAGTGGGTGGGGCGGTAGTCGAACTCGGCCACATATTCGCTCTGGAGGCGAATGTTTTTAAACTCTCTTTCTTTGACCACTTGTTCCTTAACGTTTTCCGGACGCTGACGCTCTTCGGTCTTAACCTCGTAGCGCGCAGGCCGTTGGAGCGGCTTCCAGCGGCTCTCCGGCAGGGCATCGGCCATTTCGACAAGATTCGCCTTGGCGTCATACCCGAAGACAAATCCGACCCTTTCATCCCAACGGTCAAAGTTGTGCGTGAGAGAAAAATCGGTGTCTCCCCAAAGCCATACTTTTTTGAAAACAGGAGCGACCCGATCGATCGCCAAATCCAGCCATTCGGCCGCACCATCGGATGAAGGGCGGCTGCCCGGCCGGTTCACGAGGTAAAGCACTTCGTTGGTATTGGCCAGAGTCACGATCAGCGGCGCGTATCCCCAGATCCCGTTATAGGCAATGTCCATCCCCTCCTTGCATTCGCCCGTGGTTCCGGCAATAGTTCCGTCGACATCGATGATGGCTTCCTTGCGGAAGGAAGAGTCCTGCAAATTCCAGACTTTTGCTCTCGTTTCGTTGATCGTTTCCTGAAGCGCAAAGATCCAGGTCTCATCATCGAAACGGCGCAAAAAATCTCCGGCCGTTGTCGGATCCGGAATCCTGTCCGCTTCGAGTGCGTTCATATATGTTTCATCGTTGCGCAATCGCTCGATGTCTTCCAGACAGGTGCCGCCGGTCAGAACGTTGTAGGCGATATTCAGAACATGATCCGATTCCCAGTAGGGTACGTGGACCTTCAGCAACACGATGTTTTTGTTAATCGCCCTGTCCAAGCCCAATTCGCACACCAGCTTGTGCAAAGCGCCGATTCCGCCGAAACCGATCGCCCTGGTTCTTTCGGCGATCTGATAGTGGATGTTGGTATCTTTAAACATGGGATCGAGCTGGTCCTCATACTGCTTTCTTACCAGACGGGTTTCGAGATTTTGCTTGTCACGGAGGTAGATTTTGTGGTCTCTTTTATTCACCTGAAATGTGCTCCTTTTGGTTGTAGTGGTACTATCCAATTTCCTATTATAACCAATAGCGATGCACATTTCAGGACTATTTTCAAGTTTTCTCAATAAATCACGCTGGTTTAGGGGCTAGTGGATCACCACCTTTGTTCTTTACATATTGACATGGGGCTTGTATCTTGTATGACGCGTTCTCTCATCTATGCCGACAAAGTTTGAGTTGTTTCGTGGGCCCCGGTTGCAAATCAGTCACAGATCCCCGAGTCCCGTTCTCCCAGCTGGAGAGCGTTGCCAATTGTAGAGGGAAGTTTTTCGAGGGTTCGATCATGCGTCGCAGAATACAGATTCTGGCGGTTTTGTCCTTCCTTTTCGTGGGAGGCACTACTTATGGACAAGACGTAAAGGGTTGTACGGACGGCAAGAAGGGTGACGAAAGCAAGTGGAAAACGGTCCCGTGCAACGGTATCAGCGTCGGCCTCCCAAAAGTCTTTGACAACCGTACCCTCACGCTGCAGCTCGAAAAGCTGAAGCAGCAATTGAATCAGCAACAGACACAAAACGGTGTGATCGATCTCAAGTCTGTTGCAGCCGCACTCAACAATCTGCAGGGCCTAAGCCAACGAGAGACCTCCACCGCACTGTCGGTTACCGGAAGCCCGACTCCCGCAACCACACTGACTAACACGCTCAATACGGGTAACGTCGATACCAGTGGCAATCCACTTCCCAACACCACGACCACTCAGAATCAGACGACTAACTCAAGCGTTACCCCGATGGCGCCCGCATTCGATAGCTTCGCCACGCTTCCCGCGGGCTTCAATCCAACCTTCGGTTCGAGCGCCTCAGATCTTCTGAACGATCAGATGAATCTCTCCTATCAGATCGTCAACCTGCAGATGCTGCTCGATCGAGCGCTCTCCGATCGCATCTACCCGCAGGACTCCGGCGGTGGCACACGGCTACAAACCGTGCTGGGCTTCAATGTGTCCCTCGATCCGCCGCGCACAGCAAACGATGCCGTTGCCGTTGTGGAAGTCACACTGAAATCGGATCCAGGGGGAGACATATCGCTCGTCGCGCTCATGCCGCAGGAAAAGACCTACAACGCGGCGGCGTTGAGCAGCAAATCGAACGCATATAGCGGTGCCGCGATGGCAGGCGCGTTTCAGGTGGGCGGAGGTGTGAGAAAGCGCTCACAGGTCTTTTACCTCTACAAAGACGTTGACACGTTGTCCTATGAGCGCATGACTCCGGACGGTTCGATCATCTTCGGCTGGATGTTCCGTCCGGTGCTCGGCAGAAGGTCCGTCACTCCCGGGTTTAAGCAGCTCTTCGCTGTCCTAGCATTGCCCCGCACCGACTGCATCGATCCAGCCAAGGACGACACCTGCGCGGTAAAGGTAACGCCGACGGTACGCACCTACTGGAAGAAGTATGACCGGAACACGCAGACGGGCTTCCGCAGAGAAGAGGCTAACCGCGCTCGCGATGTCTGGTATGGACTGAGCATGGGGCTCGCGAAGCCTCAGCTCTTCTCCCACGCGGGCTATCAGAATTATCGGGAATACGGCACGGTACGGGTTGGAGCGACAGGGGAGTATCAGCGGCAACTGACTCCCACCGTGACGAGGATCGAGTGGCGGCCCACCGGAGCCAAGACGACGACGATCTCGGTTAAAGGGAACAACTTCTTCACGGACACGCAGGTGCTGCTGGGAGACACGAAGTACTCGGAAGCTGCCGGCAATATGGCCATTAAGTCGGATCAGAGCTTCGAACTCGCATCGACTCTCGATCAGGTGGCCGGCGGGACCGGTGTCATCGAGGGGCGCTATGGCCTTTCCACGCCGCTTGTGAATGCGGGCCCTGCAAACTGTGTCGATACATGTGCGTATGGCGTGGAGATCGACCCGGGACATGCCCCAGAGATCACCCAGGCGATGGGTGGTTCCCGTCGTTTGACCGTGACGCTGCGAGCGATCCCCAGCCCGGACAAGCTGGCTGCTGCGGGTGCAGATGCTAACGCCCTCCTGAATCTCTCCGTCTCGAATCTTGCGGGCCTCTCCAGCGTTAGCCTGACGGGCGACAGGGCGGGTAGCGGGTTCAGAACCACGCAGATGCCGGTTCTGTCGGTCAATGGCTCCGCCATTCCTTTTCCCTATGACATCGTGAATCTTCCCGACGGGACGCGGATTCAGATCAGTGCGAATGTTTCGGACACGCTGCTGACGGATACATCCGCCTCTGTCATCAAGATCGCCTGGCCGTTCTACGACCCCACAAAATGGTCCACTTCGGTCTCATATTCTCCGACGGACGCCCAATTCACTGTGGCACGCGTGAGCGATACCAGCTTCGTGCTCTCACGCATCAACAGTCTGTCGTTTGTTCCGGCAGGGGTTAAGACGAAACATTGCTGGACTCTCATCGCAACCGATAAACCACTGCCTTTCGGGACTGACGACTGCGCTCCCCCACCTGCTGCAGCCCCGAAACCTGCTGCAGCCCCGAAGCCTAGTCCAGCGCCAAAACCCGGCCAACCTCCAGCTCCTGCTCCGGCAAAAGAGAAACCAGGGAAGAAGCAGGACCCACCAGCGCAGGCAAAAGCCACACGAATCGGTTCCGCAGACAAGCCGGCCTACTCGTTCCTCTTCACGATTCCGACGAAGCTGCCAAGCAAAGCCATCCTTGTCGCGACCGATGGAACGATCTATCACCTCGAGATACCGGATTCGACAGATAAGAAAGACACCGCGACCAAGATCACGACGCTGCAGCAATACGACTCAGCCTGGATCGCTATCACGTACCCAACCAACAAAGTGCCGGACCGGGTAGAGACCAACGGGGTCGCACTGAAATGGCGAGTCGATCCACCCGATCCGAAGGCGATCCCCGCAGTGGCGACTGCGGGAAAGACCACTGACAAGACAATGCATGTCGAGATCACCCGATCCGAAACTGCAAAGCCGGGGCTGCTCGATGTCGTGGTCTTCGATAAGACCAACGCTCAGATTGCGGAGGTGCAGGTCCGGATTACCTGCACGTTATGCGGCGATGGAGGAGACAAGTGATGGTCAGCAAGAAAACCAGCAAGAAGGCGCCCGCGAAGAACGCGAAAGCGGCGAAAAAGAACGCAGTCGCGCAAACCAACCCCAAGATGCCGCCAGCGTCGGCAGAGTTCACTTCGGACCTGACCGAGGTATTCCAGCGGCACGGTTGGTCTGGCCTTCCGCAAGAACTCAGCTTTTCATTAGCCGGTGGCCCTGGTCGAACGTGTGACGATGGATCGCTTCCTCAGCCCAAGTGGATCGACTGTCCGGACGGCAGGCGAAAAATGGTTTACGCCTGCCCGGGGGACGACCCGACCTGCGACGATTAGCGATATTGTTCCTGACTTACCAGTGCCCGAATCAAAAGCCGTCGGAGGTGCGATGATGCGACAACCTGATAAACATCATTGTCCTCCGCCAGTATCGCGCCCTGGTCCTGACTCTCCGTGCGTTCGAGGTTCCGGGAAGAGAGTTTGCGTGCAGGTAGCCGCGTCGATTGTTCTTGCATCGATCATCTTTCCATCGACGAGCTTTGCGGCGGATCCGCCGACGTGTAAGTTGCCAGCCAACGCCGTTTCGATCAGTCAGCCAGGCGCGCCTCAAGGGGCTACTGACGTTCACATTGAAGATTCAGTTACTGAGACGAAATCTGTTCATGGTGTGATCCACCTGGATCTCAGGAACGACGGCCCTGCCCCACTGAGTGAGCTTTGTGCGTCTGTCCACCTCAGCAACAATGACGGAAGTCCTCTGGATGCGTCTGTGGCCCTCTCCGTTCCGAATGTCAAAGAGGGATCGGTTAACTTTGAGCCGGCGAAGACCTGCCTCAAGCTTGCCTCTCCGTGGCAGGGGTATCAAAGCAGTTCGTTTGATCTCCATTTGCGGACCAAGGCTGATTCGGTTCCAGCTTCCGGTTTCGTGCTCATCGACTCCGCAAACCAGGCGAAGGAGCCACCGCAGAAGGAACAGGGGACGAACGCAAGAACGGCGGGAGCACAAGGTGGAACAGCCCCTTCCGCCTCCTCCGGTTCAGAGATTGATTGTGTCTCCCACGCCAAGCCGCTAGCGCGCTCGTTTAACCTCCTGCCCTCCAAAGACCCTTGTTATCTTTACCTTCCTCTGTATAGCGGCCTGATCGTTGGCTTCATCTACCTTGTGGCCGCTTTCATCTATGACGGGAAGAAAGGCTGGCTCGGAAAGCCAATGGGTGGGGCGCAATGGAGCTTCGGCACGAGCTTCGCAACGAACTTTACAGTTGGCACTGGTTTACTAAGTCTTGTGCTTGGAGGCAGCGTGATCACCGATGCTCTGCATTACATGACCAAGACTCATTACGTGGTACTGAGTCTATTTTTTGCTGCGATCCTGTTGCTTGCGCCGGCGTTATTTACGTTCTTCTCGAGGCCCCATGAGTTTCCCTCGAAGGGGAATCCGGTGGTGGTCGCGCCGGCAGCCCCTGTGTGGTTCTTCCTATTGACGTCGGCGCTCATGATGGGAGCTGTCGTCGGTCAACTGTTCACCGTGGGCCTTGCGATGGACGAGGTGCGGTATCGCGGATATCTGAGTTGCGGAACCTTTAGCGTGTTTGCGATCCTGCTGGGCTTTGCTGGTATCGGGGCTTTCGCTGCGGCGATCGGAGTTGTTCCGGCCTACTTCAAGCAGAAGGACACACCTGAACAGAGACAACTTGCCGAGAAGCTCGGTTCTCTCAAGAGGAGAGCCGTCTCCATGCGCGGTTATATCGCTGAAGCCGCGCCGGTGCAAGAGCCTCTCAACGATGACGACATATATCTGCTCGACCATCTGATTGCTCGAGAGCAGGCGCCCCAGAAGTGGACGATGTTTTGAGATAGACGACAGAGCCCCGATTCGTCAGACCCTCGATCGAAATCGTGGCTGCTGAAATTGACCTCTTTGCACGCAACCAGAAATCAGGAACTCACGTGCGACGCGACTATTGCGGGAGCCGATCTGGTCAATCTGATCGGGATTCTCATCCCAGGAGAGCGATCGCACGCGGTGCCGGGCCGGGTGTTTGTCATTAAGAGCAATATGCTTGAACAGCCCCTGTCCAGCGTATCGAGGGAAACCAAACGACCTCAATACCGTGAAAACCTCCAACTCAAGACTCGAGCATCGGCCACGTTATTCGACGCATAAGGTCGAGCCCCTCATCGAAAGCAGAGTCGAATTAGCAAATCCACGTCAGCTTCCGAGAGCGGGAGCCGGCAAGAACGGCTGGACGCTACGGCGTTTAGAGGGACCTGTTCCCGAATCAGAGTGCAAAGGAAGCTGGATGAATGATTTGCCCTGTACGCTCCAATTGAGCTACGGGGCAGCGATCCGGTTCAGTACACGCCGTCAGCTCAGATTGAGCAATCGTTCATGCGCGCCGCCAACCTTGCTGATGCGACCCGAGAAGGATAGGAAGGACAAGCTGCCAAATTTTCCTTGGATCCCTGAATGCGAGCCTTCGAATTTCCGATAAAAAATTATATGTCACCTTCAGGCATCCGAACCCCGCCGATTTATCGAAATCGGTGGTATCTTACTTCAGAAGTGGAGGCTTTAAATAGGGATTTTGAATACACCTATAGTGCAGCTCCAAATTGATCTTGAAAGGTCCTGCTTTACGGGACAAACAGGATTTCTTGAGCTAAAAACGAACGCGCCAAATTGATCTTGAAAGGTCCGGGTGCGCCCGCTCGTGGAAATGCAACCGCAAAAACCTATGATATAGCATCTGCCATGGCGGGAGACCGCCGGAAAAACACGCAGTCTACATAAAGTCGTTTTATCAGACGCTGCGGAGAACCTGTGGAAGGATGTCCCATTGTAAAAAAGGGCCTTCATCCCACCTATCAGCCCGCGGAATTGGGGTCAAGATAAGCGCAGCCGCCGCGCGAAGCTATTTCCTATTGCTTGACTCTCCGGAGAATGAAAAAAGCGGAATCTGCGTCCTGCCGCGCGGCTCGCAGGAGGGAAAAGAAATTCAATTGGGCGATAGAGTGTTTTCGCTTCGACTTGGCCAGCCTGTCCAATTCAACCTGGCTTATAGCAGCGGAGACAAAGAATTCAAGCCCGGTGAAATTGCAGGAATCAAAGACGAATCTTTTTCTATGCTTCCTCCAGCCGCCGCGGAACTCCGCAAGGAATTTGGCCAGGAAGAACAAACGGTGAGGCTGGCCGCGTCATTGACCGAAATCGGCACGCTGCAGATGCGCTGCATTGCGGAAGGGCGTGATAAAAAATGGCTTCTGGAATTTCAACTTCGGACGTCGGGCCGAACGACGCTTGGAATGAGCGGCTCGTTGCCCGTCCGGTTTGATGAAGCTGCCGAGCTCGTTGACCGAATTTTTGGAGCGCGCCGCCAACAGGTCGATTCCAAAGAAGTCAGAAACTTGCGACGCAACCTGGAAACCATTTTGGGTGAACGCGATGATTGGCCGACTGCGGCATTACGAGAGCTCTTTGGGATACTTTGGGCAAGTGCAAAGCGTCGCAGAAGATCCGTCGATCATGAAGGCGTATGGCTTAATCTCGCCGGATTCTGCCTGCGGCCGGGCTATGGCTATCCGCTGGATGATTGGCGGATACAGCAGCTATGGCAGATCTACGATCAGGGAGTGCAATACAAAGAAGCTCAGGTATGGTCTGAGTGGTGGACGTTGTGGCGCAGAGTGGCTGGAGGATTGGACCGCATTGCGCAGGAAACGCTTCTCATGGATGTCATCGAAGACTTGATGCCTTCGGAGAAGGCGGTGGGACGAAACAAAATCCAAAAAAATCCAAGCTATGACATGGAGGTCAGACTTGTTGGCGGCCTCGAACGGATTAGATTCCAGCGTAAGATCGACATTGGCGAGCATTTAATCCAGCGACTAAAAACACCCTCAATTCAAACATGGTGGGCTATCGGCCGGTCAGGCGCTCGAATTCCTTTTTATGGGGCTGCAACGAACGTTATTCCGAAAGAGATTGCCGAGAACTGGCTTGATCGAGCGCTCAAGGTCGATTGGCGAGTTGTGGAAACAGCTGCTTTTGCCGCCATGCTTCTTGCGCGCAAAACCGGCGATCGGGATCGGGATATTAATGAAGCGCTTCGTGCCCGCGTTGCCGAAAGGCTTCGTTCCGCCGGCGCTTCTCCCGCCTGGATGCAAATGGTCGAAGAAGTGTCAGAGCTTGGCGAAGCTGATGAACGTCAATCCTTCGGCGAATCCTTGCCTCCAGGTTTGCGATTAATTCATTAAAGAAAAATCCTATTGCTTTGTTTCGACAAGTATATTTCGTTTTTCGCCATACCATGCACCCAGAAATAATTTCTATTCACTTTTTGAGAATGTTTGCAAACTCATCGGGAGATAAACCTGCTTGCCGGATAATTGCGCGAAGCGTTCCTCGTGAAATTTCGCGATGATTGGGCACTGTCAGTGCCGGTCGGATCGGATGGCGAAGATGGATGTGCGAACCTTGTTGGTCGCGTATGGAATAACCAATTTGCCAAATGCTTCAATCAATTGTGATCCGGAAACAACTGGAAGCTTTGGACTCATAGAGCTACCGAGACAATCCTTTCACAAGCATTCTTCTTATTTATGAAAGGAAGACCATCCTCGGCAAGCGCACGCATATGCAATTCAATTGCTTCTTTAATATTTTTCAGCGCTTGCTTTTCAGTTCTTCCCTGTGAAATACAGCCGGGCAATGATGGAACGGTTGCAACAAAATATCCATCTTCATCTTTTTCAAGAATGACCTTAACATCCATAAACAAAGCCTCCAATAAAAGCGATGCTTCCAAAATTATATATCGGAACCGGATTGTAAAGAAACATTCCATAAAACTGGGGACGCGACCCGGTTTTGGGAACACTCTTCTGATCATGCACGCCAACGGGGCGCAAAACTGGGCAGCGTCCCTCGTTTTTGGCGGCGGGCGAAAATTACGCGCACATGCGCGACACGGGATTGCTCCAATCGCTGTAGCGCGTGGATCCGCCGATGGCCCGCACCTGGAACGTGTATGTCGTTCCAGGG
>Ga0187874_10002175_pt1 | contig 15547 bp, 13 predicted proteins | sample June2016WEW_16_1_3_FD_132993 | JGI IMG/M metagenome (GOLD analysis project Ga0187874, IMG submission 132993) | Peatland microbial communities from SPRUCE experiment site at the Marcell Experimental Forest, Minnesota, USA - June2016WEW_16_150 | ecosystem: Environmental > Terrestrial > Soil >... | reverse complement strand
GATGCAGCTCTTCCATCATGCCGTCATACTTGGTCTGCAGTTGTTTCTTTGAATCTTGCAATTCCAGCGCAAGACTACGATCCGGCTCGCCCATCTTCTTATTCATGCGAGCTTCTTCCAGCTGCATGTTCAGCTCGAAGACTTGCTCCAGCAGATCGGGAGGGACAACCTGCTTCTTCGTCTTGCCGGTGCGTCGCGCCTCCTCAGTGGCAGCGGTTGACTGCTCTTCCAGGTGCATGCCCTGCAATCGCAGCAGGTACTCGGTGCGCGAGATTGGGTCCTTCAATGTGCGATAGGCATCGTTGAGTTGCGAACTCTGCTCCAGGCTCCATTGCTGCTCCTGCGAACTGCTGCTCGCATTAATGTCGGGATGCAGATGCCTGCTCAGCGCATAATATTCGCGCTCCAGGTTCGCTGTTTCCAGGTTGAGCTTGTACGGCAATCCGAAAAAAGTGAAGTAGTCGACCGGTCCCGGAGGCTGCACCTTGCCGCACTGCTGGCAGAAGTGCGCGGCGCGCATGTCGCCACACGACCAGCAGTTGGTTTTACTGGGCTTGCTCGGGCTTGCGATCAGGATGCCGGTAGGGTGATCGTGGCTGGTCTGGGACATTGTCTTTTTCACTACAGGGACACAGAGGCACAGAGGATATTGAGATCGAGGTTTCTCTGTTTCTCTGTGCTTCTGTGGTTCATTACGAGAACGAGGTGCCGCAGCCGCACGACTTTGTCGCGTTCGGGTTACTAAACACGAACCCCTGGCGCATGAGGGTCTCTTCGTAGTCCAGCACCATGCCGCTCAGGTAGATGAACGACTTGGGATCGATAAAGATGCGGACGTCGCCGAATTCAAATATGTGATCGCGCTCAGCCGATTTGGTTTCGAAGCGAATGACGTAACTCAATCCCGAACAGCCGCCACCCTGCACACCCAGGCGCAGGCCACCTTCTGTTGGCGAGATGTTTTCTTTCGCCATCGCACGCCGAATAGCGGCCGCTGCTTTTTCGGTTACCTGTATGCCATGTGCCGCAGGTGCTGCGCTCTGGGAGGAATTCTCGATGTTAACCGTGCTCATAGTCTCTTTTTCTGGCGCGCTTACGTGCGCCGGTTACGCCTGCTGCTCAACTTTATTGTCTTGCGGCTGTTCGTGCGTTTGCGTGTTTTTCTTCTTCCAGTCGCCGATGGCGGCGCGGATGGCGTCTTCCGCCAGCACCGAGCAGTGGATCTTCACCGGAGGCAGCGCCAGCTCCTTCACGATGTCGGTGTTCCTGATGGCTAGCGCTTCGTCAACGCTCTTGCCCTTGACCCACTCCGTCGCCAGCGAAGACGATGCAATCGCGGAGCCGCAGCCAAACGTCTTGAACTTGGCGTCCTCGATGATGTTGGTCGTCGGATTGACCTTGATCTGCAACTTCATCACGTCGCCGCATTCGGGCGCGCCGACCAGGCCGGTACCCACTTCGGAGCTGCTCTTGTCGAGCGAGCCCACGTTGCGCGGGTTGGTGTAGTGGTCAAGAACTTTGTCGCTGTATGCCATGCTGTTCTCCTAAATCCTGCGGCCGGATGAAGCCAGCTCGATCATGAAAAGTGCAGCTCTGACGCTGGCCTGGAGGCCAGCTCTACCCTAATATGTTGGCTCGGCCGCCCACTGGACCTTCTTCAGGTCGATGCCTTCCTTGGCCATCTCGTACAACGGGGACAACTCGCGCAGCCGATTCACAGTTTCCACTACTCGCTTCGCCACGTAATCTACTTCCGCTTCGGTATTGAAACGTCCGATGCCGAAGCGGATGGAGCTGTGCGCCAAGTCGTCGCCCGCTCCCAGGGCCTTCAAGACGTAGGAAGGCTCCAGCGTCGCCGACGTGCATGCCGACCCGCTGGAGACCGCGACGTCGTTGATGCCCATCAGCAGCGACTCCCCTTCGACATAAGCGAAACTGATGTTCATATTGCCGGGCAGGCGATGCTCCATCGAACCGTTGATGTAGCACTCGTCGAGTTGGCCCAGGATCGCGTCCGTCAGGCGATCGCGCAGCGCGATCAGCTTTGTAGTCTCGGCGGACATTTCCTCGCCGGCGAGCGCACACGCCTTGCCCAGGCCTACGATGCCAGTTACGTTCAGCGTGCCGGAGCGCATACCGCGCTCGTGCCCGCCGCCATCGATCTGCGCCACCAGTTGCACCCGGGGATTCTTTCGCCGAACGTACAGCGCACCGACGCCCTTGGGGCCGTAAAACTTGTGCGCCGAAATCGAGGCGAGATCGACATTGTCCTGAATGACGTTGAACGGTACCTTGCCGATGGCCTGCACCGCGTCGGTGTGGAAGAGCACACCGCGCTCGTGACACAGCGCACCAATCTCACGGATGGGCTGCAACACGCCAATCTCATTGTTCGCGGCCATGATGGTTACCAGGATGGTCTTGTCATCCAGGGCGCGCTTCAGGTCGTCGAGATCGATGCGGCCGTCCTTCTGCACCGGAAGATAGGTGACGCGGAAGCCGTGCTTCTCCAGGCGCTTGCAACTGTCGAGCACGGCCTTGTGCTCGGTCGTCTGGGTGATGATGTGATTGCCCTTCTCCTTGTACATCTCGGCGACACCCTTGATGGCGAGGTTGTCGCTCTCGGTTGCACCCGAGGTGAAGATGATTTCCTTCGAAGTCGCGCCGATCAGCTTGGCGATGCGCTCGCGCGCCTGCTCCACCGCCTGCTCGGCTACCCAGCCAAATTCGTGATTGCGGCTGGCTGCGTTACCAAAGTTCTCGGTGAAGTACGGCAGCATTTCCTGCAACACCCGGGGGTCGGTGCGCGTGGTGGCGTGATTGTCCATGTAGATGGGCAGCTTCACGTCCCCGCCAACCTTGGACGCAGTCACATTTGTGCTCATGATTTCCACCATCTCCCTGTGACTTCGATTGTACTCTCGTGGTAGTGGGGGTAATGAATCCCACAAGAGTGGGAAGGGGGCGAGAGGACGGAGGTGGTAGAGCGGGCCTGAAAGCCCGCTCTGCTGGAACTACGCCTGCGAATGCGTGGTGATGGTCTCCAATCCATGGGCGTCGGGGCCCGTCTCCCGCTGACGCAACAAGAGCGCGAAGAGCAAAGCCAGAAAGCCCAGAATCGAGAAAATCCACATTCCCAGCGCGTAGCCGTGGAAATTGGCGGGCCCAGCATGACTGATGTCGTTGGCCTTCCCGATAGCGAGGTTGAAGATGAAGAAACCGATCTGCTGCAACAAGCTCATCAGCGCGTAGGCGGTACCGAGCCGCCTCTCGTCCACGATGTAGGCGACAGACGGCCACATCACCGCCGGAATCAGGGAGAAGGCAATCCCCATCAGCGACACCGGCACCAGCAAGGAGACGCTGCTGTAGGCGATCATCAGGTACACCGGCATCATCAGAAACGATCCGATGACCATAAGGGTGGCGCGCTTGCCGATGCGGTCGGCAAGCAGCCCGAAAAGAGGCGTGGCGATCATGGCAGAAAATGGAAGCAGACTGTTCAGCCAGCCCGCCTGTTGCTGGGCCGATGCGAAGGCAGCAGTTGAGCTGGCGGCCGCACCCATCTGAGAGAGAAATTTGCTGGTAAACAGGTCGATGGCAAAGGTACGGAATGGGAAAATTCCAGAGTAGAACGTGAAACACAGTGCGACCACGTACCAATACGAAGGATTGAATTTCAGTCCTTCGCGGAAGCTCAACTTGTCAGGCTCGCTCGACTTACCGAGGTGGTAGCGGGTCTCGGCATAGGTTTCCTGCGCCCAGTAAACCAGGGCTCCGATCACGGCCGTCGAGCCGACAATCACGGCGAGTACCAGGGGGCGATGCCAGCTCGGCTGGGCATTGACTCCGTTGGGGAAGAACGCGAACTTGGCCCATGTCGGCGAGTTGTCGGCTGCAATGGATGCAATTCGGGCAATCGTGAGATTGATGCCGAAAGCGAAGCTCAGTTCCTTGCCCTTGAACCATCGCGCCAGGGCAGTGGTAACGGCTACGATCTGCGACTCAGCGCCGAGTCCAACGACGGCACGGCCGGCGACCATTAGATAGAAGTTGCCACTCAGCGACGTCAGCAGGGCGCCCAAGAGAATGAGAACGGAAAAGAATAGGAGAGATTTCTTGATGCCGAAGCGATCAATGAGGATGCCGCCGATCAACAGCGTCGCCACCGCAGCCACGCTGTAGCTGGCATTCAACCAGCCGAACATGGAAGCAGAGAAATTCAGCTGCTGGAGAAATATCCGCTCCAATGGGTTAATGCTGTCGTAAATGTAGTAATTGCCGAACATGGCCACGCTGACAAAAATCAGCACCTGCCAGCGGTACATCTTGCTGGGTTGCGGGCGGGCATCGACCAGCGGTGGGGTAATGGACATTCAGCGGCCTCGATTGGACTGAATCAGCAAAGATATCAGAATCGATAGCAATCAGCATTCAGCAATCAGCAGTCGGAGACGGCCGACCGCAGACGGCCGCCAAGGGCTGACTGCTGGCTGCTAATATGTCTCCGATGATCACACGCGACCAAGCCGCTGACATCTCCGACAAGCTCCGCAAGCACTCGACCGCAGACGAGATCGAATTGCTCATTTCAGGCAGCCGCAGCGCGCTCACTCGTTTCGCCAACAACACCATTCACCAAAACGTTGCCGAAGAGAGTCACCAGATTTCGGTGCGTGTTTCCTTTGGCGGCCGAACGGCGCGCGCTACCACCAACAAGGCCGATGACGACAGCCTGCGGCGCGTGGTGCAGTCCGCCGAGGCGCTGGCCAGGGTGCAGCAACCTGATGCGGACTTGCTGCCGATGCCGTCGCCAGAGGAAGTGAAGCAGAATGCGGCAGAGTCGGGCGCGACGACCGTGCAGCGCTACTTTGACGACACCGCGCGCATCACACCGGACGGCAGGGCGAACGCTGTTGCCCAGATGGTCAAGGTCGCCACCAGAAACGGTCTGACGACTGCCGGCATTTTTTCTACTGCGGAACTGGTTGAGGGTATCTTCAATTCCCGGGGAGTAACCGACTGGTACGAACAGACACTGGCGGAGGTTTCGGTCACCATGCTGGGCGATACCTCGTCAGGATGGCAGAAGGCCAACTCGCCGGATGCGGCACAACTGGATCCCGCCCGGCTGGCAGAGATCGCCGCCCAGAAAGCCGTCGCGGCGAAAAATCCGCGTGACCTTCCGCCTGGCAAATACACGGTGATCCTCGAGCCTGCTGCGGTGCTCGACGCCGTCGGATTCATGTTCTGGGACTTCGGCGGCGCAGCCTTGCTGGAGCAGCGCTCGTTCTTGAACGATCGTATCGGAAAACAGCTTCTTGGCGAGAACATCACGGTTTGGGACGATGTGTATCATCCGCTCCAGACGGGCGTCCCTTTCGACGGCGAAGGGATGAAGCGACACAGAATCAAGCTGATCGAACATGGCGTCGTTAGTGAAGTTACCTACGCCCGCTCCAACGCGCGGCGGATGCAACAGTCCGAGATGGCCAGTCACGTCGGACGGGTTACTCCGACCGGGCACGGCTTTGCTTTGCCCAACGAAATCGGAGAGGCGCCAATGAATATTGTGTTCCGCGGTCCTGAGCCAGGTCGATCTAAAACCGTCGAGCAGATGATCGCCTCCATGGAGCGAGGAATTCTGGTGACCCGCTTGTGGTACATCCGGGAAGTTGATCCCTACGAGAAAATTCTTACCGGCATGACCCGCGATGGCACATTTCTGGTGGAAGATGGAAAGATCCAGTGCGGCATCCGCAATTTCCGCTTCAACGAAAGCCTGATTCACATGTTGCAAAACGTGGATGCCATGGGCCTGCCGGTGCGAGCCACCGGCGAGGAGTCAATGGATATGGTGGTTCCGGCGATGAAGGTTCGAGGTTTCAACTTCACGGAGACCACGAAATTCTAGCAGCAGAATTCCGTTCCGGTCGGGTCCTGGCCAAGCGCGGCGCGGCGAGACTACGCCCCCACGTTCCCATCCTGAGCGAGGTCTTCAGAACTCCCTGCCCAATTTCACAGTTTCCAGATTGACGCTGGGATTCCTGAGGTAACCACATCCGGGGGTTACTTTGGTAACAAGCGCCCGAGCGCTATCCAAGGTATGCTGCTCTCGTCAACCATTATGTTCGCCAGCGGCCAGTCTGATTTGCGCAATTCGATCCGGTTTCCGCTACACCTTCGAGTTACGCTGAAGACGACCGCAGGGGAGTATTACGCAGAGACGACGGATATTTCTGCGGGCGGCATTTCGTTCGCAATCGACTCCCTGATCGAAGTGGGTTCGCAGGTGGAGTTTGCAATTGAAATGCCGTCGGAAGTATCCGGTGGCCGTCATAGAGTCAGCGTGATGTGTGTCGGGCGTGTGGTGCGTTGCACGGAAGAGGTCTCAGGACGAACTATTGCGGTAGTGATCGATGGTTACCACTTCAAACGGATCTAAGAGCGCAAAGCAGCGCGGCCGGACCAAAGCGAAAGGTGCAGGTGCCACCCGTGAGGCGCCCGCGCAGACGCCTGCGAAAAGCGATCTACCTCCAGTGCGAATCATCCTGGCCGACTCGGAAGCGATCTTTCGCGTGGGAATGAGCAGGATCTTCGCGCAATGGGAAGATCTGGAAGTGGTGGCACAGACCGAGACTTTACCGCAAACTTTGCATGCGGTAGCCGCAACCCCTGCCGATGTAATTCTCTTCGAGGTGGGACTGGCAGCGAGTCCGGCTGACGCCGTAAGCGAGATAGCGGCGCGCGCTTTGCCGGGAGCGAACCTGGTGGTGGTCACGCAACGCGCCGGCGAGCAGGAAACCGTGGATTACCTTCGCCGGGGAGTGCGCGGAATTCTGGCGCGCGCCGTTTCACCGGAGTTGTTGGTGCGATGCGTGCGCAAAGTCGCGGCCGGCGAAACCTGGCTCGACAAACAGGGAGTCAATTGGGTGATCGAGGCCTATCGGACGCAGGCGCTGCAGGGCAGCGCTCCGCAGCAACAGCTTCGTCTGAGCGACAAAGAGATGATGATCATCAGCGGCGTCACCCAAGGGATGAAGAATAAAGAGATCGCGCGCGAGGTGGGGACGACCGAACAGGTAGTGAAGAATTATCTGCGCAAGATCTACGACAAGCTGCATGTTGCCGATCGGCTGGAGTTGGCGCTCTACAGCATGCACCATCGGCTGCTGGACGGCTATTCGTTCCCGCCACTCGAAGATTCGCCCGAGGCGACCGCTCCTGCTCTTGAAGAGATGCCAGTTCCCGCTGCTCCAGCGTTGGTTCCTGGACCGGTGCGGCCAGCCTAAAGCGTACACTCCGGCAAGCAGGATAAACGTGAACTCACCTGACGCCTTTGGGGGTTGCTTATCGCGGATCAGTAACGTTTCTTCACGAATGAAAAAGAGCGGCCAAGGCGGCCGCTCCTGCTTAGAGATCGCGTTTTAACAAGCTGTGACTTGCAACTACTGCTTCGTCGCCATGTACTTCGTGGTCGTTCCGTGCAGCTTGTCGTCGTAGACGATGTTCAGTGTCTTTCCGTCCGCGCTGATGGTCGTTTTAGCTACGCCAATTACCTTACCGTCGCGTTTGTCGGTTTCCTCAATCGTGCTCTTTCCCATGCTCTTTACGGAGACCGTTGTCACGCCGGGATCGCCCTTCATAGGCGCTTCGCTGCCGTCCATCTTCGCGGTGTAGGACTGACCGGTCGGACTGTTCATGGTCAGTTCGTCACCACTTACCTTGTAGGTCCAAGTGATCGCGTTGTCGGAGAGATTTTCCATCTTGGTGGTTCGCCAGGAACCGGAGATCGCATTGGCTCCTGCCGGGGCTTTTGCGCCCACTCGCATGGCCTCGCCTTTACCGGTGACGGGCGCTCCATTGGTGTTGCTGCTGTCGCTGAATTCGAAGGTCAGCGTGTTTCCGTCAGGAGAAACCGTCATGCTGGACGTCGCAACGGTTTTGCCGGCCTTCTTGTCGGTTTCCTGCACCTCATGGTCGTTCACGGCCTTGATTGCAATCGTGTCAAAGTAAGGATGGCCGGTGACCTTCTGGTCCTCGCCATTGGCTTTAACGTCGACCGGTGGCACGCATGTCTTGCATTGAAACATTCCGTTCTGCAGCAGATAGACGTCGGGCTTCTTTGGAAAATCAACCTTGTTCATGTTGACCTTCCATGTGCCGTCAAATGCGTTCTGGGCCGTTGCTAAAACAGGCATCAGCAAGAGCCCAAACAGCGTTACCAAGTACACTTTTCTCATTGCCAGCCTCCTCTTTGCGCGGTGTGATTTGTGACCACGAAATTATATCCAAATCGGGCTGATGTTCAACATCAGTGGCGCCCCACTCGGTTCTTGCCGATTAACCGGGCACATCAGGAAATGGCGATCATGAAGCAGGACTTATGTAATGGGTGCGATAGGTTCTATGTGCAGGGGCCTTCGTGGCCTTTGCACTTCGACATGATTGCCGAGCGCAAACGGCCGCGCAGATCGTCGGGAAGCTCGTAGAGGTGGGAGTCGCGGTAGATCTCGATGGTCATCTTCGTCGTGTTGCACACAACATAGCAGTTGTGACACCACTGGAGGTGGTCCTCCAAATCCGCCCTGGTTTGGGCGTCCATAGACTCATCAAGATAATCGGTGAGCTCTTTCAGAAAATCAGAGCAGGTCACTTTTTGCCATCTCCACCAGTTCGATTTTTGAAATATTTGCTCAAACGTTCACGCAATTGCAACCGGGCGCGAAGTAATCGGGACTTCACTGCCGGAATACTCAAATCCAAGGCGTCCGCCGTCTCTTCGGTGGAAAGGCCCTCAACGTCGCGCAGGACAAATACGGTGCGGAAGCTGGGTGGCAACCCCTGGATTGTCTTGCCCAGAATCTCTTTTAGTTCGCCCTGCGTGTAAAGCTGTTCCGGATTCGGCGACCAGTCCGCCACTTCCCGTGGCATGGAATCTTCTTCGGTCTTGATGTCCTCGTCAAGCGACACCATCCGTTCCGGACGACGGCGGCGCAAGCGCATCAGCGCTTCGTTCACCGCGATCCGCACCAGCCAGGTGTAGAACTTCGATTGCTCGTGGAAGTTCGCCAGGTTCTGGTACGCCTTCAAGAATGCGTCTTGCACCACGTCTTCCGCGTCCTCGCGGTTCTGCGTGATGTGCTGCGCAATCCGGAAAACATTGCGATCGTAGCGATGCACCAGCTGCTCAAACGCGCTGATGTCACCCGCTTTGGCCGCATGAACCAGCGCCAGCTCATCGCCAGCGGGTTCTGCTACTTTTGGTTGGATGGTCCCCATGTTTATCCAGATTCAGGATTTTGGACCGATAACGCAACTGCCCTGCCCATTTTACCTACTCGGAACGGCATTGGGCCAACTGGGATGTATTTTTAGCATCGCGTGATTAGATCAGCACCGCCCTCGGTCGGTCAAATCTAACGTCCGCTTCAACCTGGCCTCGCCCTCGCTCGGATAGCGTTACCAGCCGACCCCCGGCAGCGAGCAATTGCCGCCATTCTGCAGCCAGCGTGCACCCGAGCCGGTCAGTTCCAGAATGTTGATTGGGGTACTGACCTCATTGGGATGCGCTGCGATTTCCAACCGAATTAGCCGGTCAATCGACGCTGCCGAGCTGACGTTGCGAGGGCCGCTTGCGGTTGCCACGTACGGCTTGATGCGCTCCCAATATCCCAGGTAGAACAACTGGGTATTTTGCTTACAGTTGCCCGGACAAATCGTTGTCCTGGTGGTCAGGTTATTTCCCGTCCCACTGCGCCGCAGTTCGATAATCCCGAGCATGGGCTGAGATCTCACCGTTTGCGCGACGGCCAACTGTACAAGGTCTGATGTGTAATTCGAAGGCTGCATCAAAGTTCGATACTGGGTTGGATCGCTGGCCTGCAGATTTGCCAGCAAATTTTCCACTCTGCGTTTGAGAATCGCCGCAGTGGACCCTACGTGGGATTCAAACGTTCCTGGCCCGGCAAAGCCTTCTCGGATCGTGTCGGCTACACGATAGCTTCGACCATAATGAGCCAGCCCGGAGACGGTGGCGTAGACGCCCTGCGCTTCAAACAGTTTGCACTCCGAGGCATTTTCATTCAGGCCGTATACAGCGCGGCTGTCGGCAGCCAACACAATCCGATAACGACTCCGCACGACGATTTCGGTGGTAGCCCGCGATGGCACCGCCGGGGCAGTGCAGATCGTGGCCAGGATGACCCCTCGAATCGCGACGAGGCTGGCTCTCGGCAGGTTCATCATCGTTTGCCTCGGTTGTTTCCAGGATAGGGCTACTGGCGTATAGAACGCCAGCGGGCGGCGAGTTGCAATTTCTGGCATGGATACGCTCTCAAGGCACCAGCGCACGATGAGTTGGTAGTATCCTACGATCATGGATAAGAAGGAGATCAATTCTCCAAGACTGACTGCACATTTCGTGATCTGGATGATCGTGGGATGTTTGCTGCTGCTGGCCTTCCTGGGACATTACCTTTGGAAGGTGTTTTGAAGATAGTTATACGAAAGGGTCGAAGCGGTAAGGAAGATAGACCGGCTCCCAGACATTGGAGCGGATGCGAGATTCCACGGTTTGCTCGTCCAACGGGTCGGCCACGCCATCAGTGATTGCTTGAAGCGCGACTGCCTTTGCTACGGCGCATGACACCGAGCGAAGCTCCGAAACCGGCGGCAACAATCGTCCCGACCTGCTGAGTCGAGCGGGAGAAAGTTCGGCGAGACATTTGGCGGCAGCCATGAACATCGTGTCCGTTACCCGCTGCGCGTTTACCGACAGGACACCCAAACCCAGGCCAGGGAAGATGTAAGAGTTGTTCGTCTGATCGATTGGCACCTCGCGGCCATTCCAGCTCACGGCAGCGAACGGGCTGCCGGTGCCGATGAGCGCGAGTCCGTTCGTCCATTTCAGCAAGTCCGCTGGCTTGGCCTCAGAGCGCGACGTTGGATTTGACAGCGGGAAAATGACCGGCCTTTCGACCGCGGCGGCCATCGCGCGGACCACTTCCTCGGTGAAAGCTCCAGCCTGTCCCGAAACGCCAATGAATGCCGTTGGCTTGGCGTTCCTCACCACGTCGAGCAGACTGACGCGATCCTTATGCTCCAGATTCCATGTGGCGATCGCAAAACGGGACTGCACAAATGGCTGCTGCGCCGGACGGATGTCCGTCATGCCTTCCACCAGCAAACCATCTTTATCGACCGCATAGAAACGGCGGCGCGCTTCCGCTTCGCTCAGGCCGGCATTCTTCATCGCGGTCAGCAGAAGCGAGGCGATGCCGATGCCGGCTGATCCCGCTCCGAAGAGCGCGATGCGTTGCTCGGTCAGGGGCGTACCGGTAACGTTGATGGCCGCCAGCAGAGTTCCCGCAGCCACGGCAGCTGTGCCTTGGATGTCGTCGTTGAAGGTGCAGAGGCGGTCGCGATAACGCTCGAGCAAGCGTCCTGCATTCATGCCGGCAAAATCCTCCCACTGCAACAGCAGCTTGGGACAGCGCTCAATCACGGCGCTGACGAAGGCTTCGACGAAATCGTCGTATTCGGCGCCGCGCACTCGCTGGTGGCGCCAGCCGACGTAGAGAGGGTCTTCGAGGAGTTCAAGATTGTCGGTACCGACATCGAGCAGCACCGGCAAACACTGCTGGGGATGAATGCCGGCGCAGGCAGTATAAAGTGCGAGCTTGCCGATGGGGATTCCCATGCCTCCCGCACCCTGGTCGCCGAGTCCAAGAATGCGCTCGCCGTCGCTGACGACGATGGCGCGGATGGCGTCATAGCGGTGATGCTGGAGGATCTCGCGAATTCTATGCCGGTTGGGATAGCTGAGAAACAGTCCGCGGGGCTTGCGCCAGATCTCGCTGAAACGTTGGCATCCTTCGCCGACTGTGGGCGTGTACACTAGCGGCATCATCTCTTCGATGTTGCGCACCAGTAGAGCGTAGAACAGGGTTTCGTTGGTGTCCTGAAGGTCCCGCAGGTAGGTATAGCGCCCGAAATCAGTATGACGGGAGTGCAGCGCTTTGAGACGGCGCGCGGCCTGATCTTCAAGATTGCCGACATGTGGCGGCAGCAGTCCGTGCAAGGCGAAGTCGGTGCGCTCGCTTTCGGTGAACGCTGTTCCCTTGTTCAGCATGGGAAAGTTAATCAGGTCGAAGCCGGAGAGCCCGGTCTCCAGAACTCCCTCGGCTGTGATGCGATATTTCATGCTTGTCCGCCACCCAGGGCTTCCCATATTGTAACGAGCGGTTGAGCTGGAGGCGCTGAGCCGGGGTCGCTGCTGTGGCCGGACCCCAAGAGGATGGGGAGGGTGGCCAAAAAAAAACTAGTAGCAATCCGTCGGAGATTCAGCTAGAAAAGCACATAACCACGTAAACGGAAAAGAGTCGCACCTAACGCCTTATTCTCCCTGAGCAAGAAGCAGGAGTGTGTCAATGCGAAACGGATCCGAGTTTGTCTGTCTTGAAATGTCGCCGGCAGACGGCGGAAAATGCCAGCCCTCATACCAGGCGCGACGCCATGATTGGCGCGTTGCAGCTGTCGTTAGTTTGTTTCTGGGCACGCTGTTGCTCGCGGGCTGCGAAAAGAAAGAGGAAGCCCCCAAGCCCGGGCCGCCCGAAGTCGGAGTGATGGAGCCCCTGCAGCAGGATGTCCCCATCGTTGACGAGTATGTGGCGCAACTGAATGGGCCGGTGAATGCCGACATCACCCCCAAAGTTCAAGGCTATCTGCTCAAGCAGAATTATCAGAACGGCTATTTCGTTAAGAATGGCCAACTTCTGTTTGAGCTCGATCCGCGGCAATACCAGGCTTCCGTCGATCAGGCAAAGGCAGATGTTGCGGTAGCTGAAGCGAATTTGACGAGGGTCCAGGCTGATGTGGCCCGCGACACGCCGCTGGCCGCGCAAAGCGCTATTCCGCAAAAGCAGCTCGATAACGATGTCGCTGAACAAGCCTCCTGGGAGGCGCAGTTGAAGGCCAAGAAGGCCGCTCTGGCGAATGCGGACCTAAATCTCGGCTGGACCAAGGTGTACTCCCCGATTGACGGCATCGCCGGGGTTTCCAACTCCCAGATCGGCGACTTAGTGGGCACCACGACCAAGATGGCAACCGTATCGCAGGTCGATCCTATCTGGGCCTACTTCAATATCAGTGAGAGCCACTTCCTGGAGATCGCGCCACACGTTACGCAAATTATTACCGGCAAGGCGAATGTATCCTCGACAGACTCGACACCGATTGAATACATTCAGGCCAACAACCAAACGTTTCCGACAAAGGGCGAGTTCGTTTACGTCAATCGTCAGGTCGGTACCCAGACCGGCACTATTCAGGTGGCGGCGCAATTCCGCAACCCCGGCGCAGTGCTACGTCCCGGTGGTTTCGGACGAATTCGCATCCAGTCCGGCGTGAACAAGGGGGCGCTGCTGGTTCCGCAGGCCGCGGTTACGCAAGTCCAATCAATGTACATGCTGGCTATCGTCACTCCCGAAAACAAGGCCGTATTTCGCCCGGTGAAGGTGGGAGATCGGGTGGGGACGAACTGGATCATCACCGAGGGGTTACAGCCCGGGGAGCGAGTGGTGGTGGACGGGCTGCTGAAGTTGCAGATGTTCGCGGCACAGGCGCCGGAGCTGGCCAAGACAGGTATTCCGGTCGTCGCCAAGCCTTATGTGCCTCCCGCGGCGCCGGCAGGGGGCAACTGACCATGCCGAAATTTTTCATCAATCGCCCCATCGTGGCGATGTGCATTTCCATCCTGATGGTTCTGGTCGGGGTGGTGGCGATGCTCAGCCTGCCTACGGCGCAATTTCCCAACATTGCCGATCCCCAGATCCAAGTATTGGGCATCTATCCCGGCGCCGACGCGCAGACTGTGGCAGAGTCAGTCGCGACCCCGATCGAGCAGCAGATGTCGGGCGTTTCCGGCATGAACTACATGTACTCCACCAGCGCCAGCAACGGCCAGATGACGCTCACCGTTGACTTCGCCCTGGGAACAAACGCTAACACCGATCAGATTCTGGCGCAGATGCGTGCCGGGCAGGCCAACTCGCAACTGCCCAGTGCGGTGATTAACAGCGGCGTTACTGTGCAGCAATCGACTTCATCGCCGCTGATGTTGCTGGCGCTGTCGTCGCCCAACGGGACCTACGACAATATCTTTCTGGCAAATTACGCATTCATCAATCTGAATTACGCACTGACGCGCTTGCCGGGCATAGCTTCGGTATCGGTGTTCGGCGCCGGTCAGTACTCCATGCGCATCTGGGTGAACCCGGATACGTTGGCGAACCTCAGCGTCACCGTTCCCGATATCATCAGCGCCGTTCAGGCACAGAATGCGGTGAACCCGGCAGGCCAGATCGGCGGTGCCCCTGTTCCGCCGGGACAAACGTTCACCTACAATGTGCGCGCGCCGGGCCGCCTGACGACCCCTGAAGAGTTCGGACAGATCATTGTCCGTGCCACGCCTGATGGTGGCGTGCTCCGCCTGAAGGACGTAGCGCGCATAGAGTTGGGCGCGCAGACCTACAACCTAGAAGGGCGCTTCAACGGGAAGCCTGCGGCGCTGCTTGGAATCTATCTCACGCCCGGCGCCAATGCGCTGCAGACCGCTGACGAAGTCCGCAAGTTCATGGAGGAAGCCAAAGGCCGGTTCCCCCAGGACCTGACGTACAGCGTCCCGCTGGACACCACGCTGGCCATCACCGCCGGTATCCACGAGATCAAGAAGACGCTGATCGAGGCGCTGGCGCTGGTCATTCTCGTAGTCTTCGTCTTCCTGCAAGGCTGGCGAGCCACCTTGATCCCGCTGCTGGCGGTTCCAGTCTCGCTGGTTGGCGCGTTTATCGTCTTTCCGATTCTCGGATTTTCTATCAACACGCTGTCATTGTTCGGGCTGGTGCTCGCCATTGGATTGGTGGTGGACGACGCGATTGTCGTGGTCGAGGCCGTGGAGCACCATATCGAGCAGGGCATGACGCCGCATGACGCCGCCCAGAAAGCAATGGAAGAAGTGGCGGGCCCGGTCGTCGCCATCGCCCTGATTCTGGCCGCAGTTTTCATTCCTACCGCATTCGTTCCCGGCATTACGGGGCAGCTCTACCAGCAGTTCGCCGTGACCATCGCGGTATCGGTGCTCTTCTCCGCTTTCAACGCGCTCTCCCTCAGCCCCGCACTCTCCGCCATGTTATTGCGTCCCAAGAAGGAAGGCCGCGGTCCGCTGGCAGCTTTCTTCCGCTGGTTTAATCGCGTCTTTGGCAGAGCGACCGATGGCTACGTCGGCATTTGCAAGCACCTGATCCACAAAGCCGGTTTCGCCTTCATTCTTCTGGGCATTCTCTGCGTCGGTGCGTACTTCTTCGGTTCGAAAGTTCCAGGCAGCTTCCTGCCCGATGAAGACCAGGGATATGTGTTCGGAGCGCTGCAGCTGCCCGATGCCTCCTCGCTGCAACGTTCCTCCGAGGCGGCAAGGCAAGTCGAGAAAATCATCATGGATACACCGGGCGTCGAGAATGTCAGCTCGGTGCTGGGATACAGCCTGCTC
>Ga0187874_10002173_pt1 | contig 15554 bp, 32 predicted proteins | sample June2016WEW_16_1_3_FD_132993 | JGI IMG/M metagenome (GOLD analysis project Ga0187874, IMG submission 132993) | Peatland microbial communities from SPRUCE experiment site at the Marcell Experimental Forest, Minnesota, USA - June2016WEW_16_150 | ecosystem: Environmental > Terrestrial > Soil >... | reverse complement strand
CCACCCCTTCGCAGAGCATGCGAGCGACCTGAACCACCCAGACGCATTACGTTGCTTCCATGGGGCTGCTACAGGGGATGGTTGTACCCACAAATACGACGAAAGGTGCCCAAACTACGTCCCAGCGGAGAGTTAGCCGCCATGGGGCGGTAAATAGGTCGAAATATGGTCATTAGATGACGCAGGACAGCGTTCTAGGGGCTGGGTGAACCCAGACCCTAGGAATCTGCGATGCGTCCTAGAGGCCCGCAGAGGGCTAGGGTAATATTACCCAGAAAGGTACTTATGGAGAATGACTTCGAATTGTTTGGGGACGCAGGCTGAGGCTATGGCCTTTGTAAAGGGTTTTCGACAGGCAGTTGAGATGGCGGACTTCGACCAAGCATATTGTTGTGACCCTGAATCACAGAGCACCGGAGAATGGCGGGTCATATACGGGTACAACTGCTGATTATCGGGGATGTGGGTTCAATTCCTGCCGTGCTCGCCATCCCAGACATGGGTGACCATACGACCCATTCGAGGTTTTACCCAGAAAGTTCTTGACAAAATTCCAAAATCATTTAAGATGGGAGAGAAGAAAATGACCGTTTGCCAAGAGTTGCTGCTGAGATGTATGCCGAAATGCTTAAGCACTGACCCGCGATTAAGCATGTCCGTCAGGTAACCATGTGCGGGCTGAAGGAAGCCAAGGATTACGTCGAGGCCAATTTTTAACTTGACAGCCCTCCCCTGTACATGTATACTGATTACAGTTAGGAGACGCCATGAAATACCTGTCCAGACCTGAACTAGATGCGTTGCTGGTCGAAGCCAAGAAATCATCTCTCACGGATTACCTGTTCATGCTTCTGACGGTCAGCCACGGGCTGCGGGTCAGCGAAGTTCTTTCGCTTACCTATGAGAATTTGAAAGACGGGCACCTGACAGTCCAGAGGCTAAAAGGATCGTGCAAGACTTCCCAAAGATTACTGCCGTCAGAGGTAGCCGCATTGGCTGAATATCCGATCAAATCCGGGCGACTATTTTCCTTCTGCCGGAAGACGGCGTGGTTGCACATCAAGCAAATCGGCATGGCGGCGGGCATAGAATCCATCCGTTTATTCCCCCATTGCCTCAAGCATACGACCGCAAAGATTGGGTTGGCGGGCGGGATGACGTTACCCGAATTGCAAACGTACCTTGGTCATAAATCGGGAAGTTCGACGATGGCCTACTTACGGGAAGACGATGAAACAGCGAGCAAGGCATTCGCAGCAGCGATGGGGGCTTAATGCCGAAGGGTATTTCGTGAACGCGGCCAGCACTCGCATCAGGCAGGGCGAGTATGACAAAGAGGGATTCAATCCGCCGATAGTTGTGGAGATTTAAGTCGGGCTGAAAGACCCGCATCTACACCAGTACAAGGGCAACACGAATGAAGAAGTTGAGCAGCGCACGTGGAATGGAAATAATCGAGCAAGGTGCAGCACAATATCGAGCGATGTTCGAAGAGTGGGCTAACCCTTTCAAGGTCGGCACACAAGAAGTCGAGCGTAAACTCTGGCTCAAGGGGTATTTGGAAGCAAAATTCAAGTGGGAGAAGCCTTTCCTTGACCGCAAGAAATTCGCGGCAAGAAAGTTTGTGAAACGACCATTTGTGAAGAAGTAGATATGATGTACGTGTACAGGCGTTCAAAGGAGAAAATATGGAGCAAAATTCCAACGTAACAAACACTGTGAATCTCACGACCGGGATTGGGTCTGCCCTTGCGGCGACTCTGTCTTATCACATGTGGCACGGGTTCTGGCTGGCGGTAGGTCACGCACTCTGTAGTTGGTACTACGTGTTCTACCATCTGTTCACGTACGGATTCCCGGTGATCCACAGGTACTAGGATGAAACTTCTATACGAGACCTTGCATGTAGACGACTTCAAGATCGTGGGACACCCCCTCGAAGCGGTGTCCCTCATTGAAGTAGACGAAGACGCAATTCAGAGGCGGGCGGACGCTCTCATTGCTGAGAACGTTGCCGCTAGCAGAAAATTCGAGGAGCATAAATGAACACTTTCTTTGATTGGTTTGAGGTCGTTGCGGCCGCTACGGCTACCCTGCTAATAACCCCAGTGGTCGTCATTCTATTGGTGAAATGGTCACAGTTTTTAGTAGATAAATTTTTCGATTAGGAGACTGATATGAAAATCGCATTCATCGAAGCGTTGTTTCCTGAACTAACCGTGCCGAATGTACACCAGAGTGGCAAAGGTGTAGGCGGCACTATGAAAGTTGCGATCCGCAACGCAGTAAGCAATCTGCTCAAGAACCGGGCATTGGCTCACAAGCGTATCAGCGTGATCAAGTGCATGATCACGATTACCGAGAAGGCCGAGAACGAAGTTGAAGCCGACAAAGAGTGGCGGGATTCCGAAGCGCACGGGAGGGATAATGAAACCGACTGATCAGGAATTGCGAGACGCGTGCCGGAAAGCCGCATTCATCGACAAACATTCATCTCTGTACGAGAGTGATCCGATTTTCCGGTCGATGGTTGATTCAACGATCTATCTAACCGATTCCCAGATTCACGAGTCGATGGCTGCGGTCGGGACTGTGAAACAGATTCGGCATTATGGGCTCTAATTTATAGAAAGGGGAATCTTGGGAATCGAAATTTACGCGGCAGGGACTTCTCCCAACTTGCCTGAGTACACATTCTACACGGGTGAAGAGACTCTACGATTTGATCCCGAAGAGTGGAAATATTATCGCAAGGTTGGAGAGGATTGGGTTCCGCTGGATGGAGTCACCCGTATTGTCAAACTTATTACGCCCTCAAAACCCCTTATGGTCTGGGCGGTACGTAAAGCTTTAGAGAAAACAAAACAATTGCTGATGGCGGGTGGGTATGTCGGAGAAGACCCGAAAGTACTCTATGAAAGTGTGCTTGATGACATTCTAGCGAAAGCCAAACAGGCCGACACGGAGGAATTGGAAGATGCGGGCGAAGTAGGTCATGTCGCGCACGAGCATGTTGAAAACGTAATCAAATCTATTTTAGCACGTGATGAAGACCGACGGATGGAGTTGTTGGCAAAACTGCCCGAAGATGAACGGGCATCAAATGGGTCAATAGCCGCGATCTGTTGGATGATCGAACACCGCGTACGCTGGGTTTCAACTGAACGTCGCGTATTCAGCAGGAAGCATGGTGTTGCAGGGACTTGTGATGGAGTAGCGTGGGTCTCGTCATGTAATAATCCCAAGTGTTGCCCGAAACCGTGGATTGGCGAGAGGCTTTCGATAATTGACTGGAAGACTTCGAATGCTTTACGAGTGGGATATTTATGGCAAACTGCAATGTATCAACAGGCAATTGAAGAGGAAGACGGAATCCAAATTGAAGATCGCTGGATACTACGATTGGATAAAGAGACGGCAGATTTTGATCCGTGGTATCGAGAGGGAAGGGAATCCTTTAAAGAAGATTTACAGGGTTTCCTTAATGCCCTAGCCACGCACAGGTCTGTAGAAAAGAGCGAGGATTGGGTATCTGGGATTAAGAGCGCCCGAACATCAGAGCGACGGCGAGCCGCTAAGGAACTGCGAGACGCGGAGTACGCAATCAAGTGCCTCGAAGCTGACGAGTACAAGGGCGTGAGAAAGAAAAAATGCAACGGAACAGACCATCCTTGTGAAGCATGTGCTATGAGATATAAAGAGGTTCACAGTGTTCAAAACTAGGACGAATCTAATAGGGCAATGCCAGAAATGCGAGGAAATTTATGCGAATAGACATCCAAACCCTTCACCCGTTTCAAGTCCAGAAAGTGTATAGTTCAGAAGTGCAAGAGTATCATACTGACGGATGTGCTATAAAGTTTAGGGACGAACCGGAGAAGCCGATGTACGCGGTTGGTGTTAGCGTGTTGCTTACGAACAAGAAGGGGCAGTTGCTGCTGGCAAAGAGGAAGAACAACAGCGGCGCTGGCTTGCTCTCAACGCCCGGCGGACGCATCGAGTACAACGAAACAGTCGAACGCGCGGCCTACCGGGAGTTTGCAGAGGAATGTGGATGCAACCTCGCGCCGGTCAGGATTATCGGCTGGCGGAAGCACAACCGATTCAACAACCACTACTTCATGTTTTACGTTCACGCGACCGGCTGGGGCTGGCAATCGCGCGACAACGAAATCAAGAACTGCATTCCCGACAAGTCAGAGGACTGGGCGTGGTACAATGTTCAGGAGCTCACACCGGGAAGCTGCACCGAGCCACAAGATATCCTTGACGATGTAATGGCGGCGCACTATAATGCTGAATTGGCAAGGAGACGTCCATGACCCAGACGGTCTGCATTCCATATTCTGGAATATGGAATATATAAAAATAGCTATCAAAATAACCGGGCGAGTATGAGAAACTACTTGACAAGCATCTCGAAATGTGAGATGCTGTATTAGTACAGGAGAGTGCTATGGCAAAAGAGATCGCGGCACAAATGGGCGCATGGAAGAAAGTCGAAGCGAAAGTCGAATCTGTTGACACCGGCGACATTCTGAATCCGTTGCGCCGGGTTCAACAGCAATACCTTGACCAAGCCGCAAAGCATGAAGCCGCAGGGAAACTTGAACGGGCCGCTTACTATCATGAGCAGGCAATCAACGTAGGCCGCATGCTGGGCGATTCGCTCGCACTAGAACTGAGGAGATACCATGGAACCAATTTTTTCAACCATTTTCGAAGATTGCCCGGTACTCTCGTCTCTGCACTGTACCTCAAGAAGACTCTCGTCGGTGACGAGAAACCGAAAGGATCAACAGAATGACACCTGAATATAAAGCACGCAGAGAAGCAAAGCACGCCGCACAAGCTGCCGCCCGTACGACCGTAGGCGATAGTGACCTAGGCACGATTGACCTTACGCCGCGATGCCCTAGTCTCGGATTCCTGCAAGGGAAGCAGTTCCGTCAAGGTAATGGCGGGCGAAAGAATGCCTCTGGTCACGGACCCGAGCACGAGCAAGCGAACCGGGATATTGAATTGTACTAGAAAGGTCACATGGAAACGTACGACATGCATCAAAGTTTCGAGCAGCCAATGATTGTAGGTGAAGCCGTCGCAGGCGAAGCGGCGGCTTGCCTCAAGCAAATTAAGTCTCTCGTGAAGGGAATTTCCACGAACACTTTTGATCTATTCGAACTTCTTTATAAAGCGAAGAAGAACAAGTATTATCAGCCGAAGTTCGAATCTTTCGCAGAATATGCGAATAGCCTTGACATAAAGACTAGCAAACTGTATTATGGGATCAAGATCGTGGAAGTCTGCGAGCAGTGCGAAATTCCGCGGGAAGTCTACGAGCCCGTTGGGCTTGCTAAACTTCGCATTATTACACGGGTAAAGGTCGAAGACGAGGGCAAAGATACGACCTTCGAAGGCGTGTCGGTAAAGCTTCTCGTGAAAGATTTGATCGAGAAGAGTAGCACGTGGACGCCAGAACAGTTGGATATGCGAGTTAAACAGATTCAGGGGCTCGTAGGAGATAATGCGAGCGCAGGCTGGATTAACTTCCCGGTGACGTATGCACAGAAGGCCGCTTGGGAAAAGGCGGTGGCTCTGGCGAAGTTGCAGATAGGATCGGTCGGGAAAGACGAGAACACCGGACAGTACAAAGACGCATCCGTCGGCGCATGCGCGGAAATTATTTCCATCAGCTTTGAACAAGACCCAAACAATCACCCGGAGGATGAACATGTACAACTTGCTGATTCTAACAACGATGGATCGGATTCATGTGGGGAGCACGGTGAGTAACCACCTGACATACGAAGCTGCGGAGACTGCGGTTAAGGCATTGGAGTCCGAAAAGGTCTGGCCCGAAATTATGGTGATCAGGCTGTACCGAAAGGCATAACAAATCTCGCATCCGAAAGAGGCTGTATGCGTACAGTTGACACCGCGGTTCGTGGGACGCAAGTGCAGGGATTGCTACGAAAATTCGCGCACATGATCATAGGTCAAGATGAAGCCATTGAGAAGATTACGAATCTTTTGGAAAAATATCTGGGCGGACTGTCTGATTCACGCCGACCCATCGGATCAGCCCTTTTTCTCGGTCCTACTGGCGTTGGAAAAACTGCTGTCGTAGAAGCCCTGTGCGAAGGCTTGTACGGCGATGCAAATCACATGATCAAGATCGATTGCGCGGAATTTCAGCACAGTCACGAAGTGGCGAAGTTAATTGGCTCGCCGCCGGGATACTTAGGACACAGAGAAACCCCTCCGCGTTTGAAACAAGAAACGGTCACCGGCCTGTATACAAAAGAAGTTCCATTCGCAGTCGTTCTTTTCGATGAGATCGAGAAAGCATCCGACGCGGTTTGGCAGCTAATGCTAGGAATGCTTGACCGGGGTGTTCTCACGATGGGCGATAACAGCGTGACTGACTTTACAAAGTGTATCATCATCATGACATCCAACGTCGGTGCACGCGAGATCAATACCGACAATACCCTAGGATTTGGCTATCAAGATGAATTCACCAATAAAGTCATCGAAAACAAAAGTCTCTCTGCCGCGAGATCAAAATTCACGCCCGAATTCCTCAACCGGCTGGACGAAATCGTGGTCTTCAACACGCTTACTCGTACCGATATTGAAAAGATCATGCACCTAGAGTGCGACAAAATCAGAGGGAAGTTGATAGTAAAGGCGGGCACGAGGGTTGAAATCTCGCCTGCGGCATTCAAGGAACTGCTTACGCGAGGATATGACAAAAAGTACAATGCACGAGGAATCCGGCGTACACTCGAAAAAGAAATCATGACACCCCTTGCCCGAGCGATTAGTTCGTTTGAAGTCTCGTGGGGTGATCTTCTCGTCATGGATTACATGGACGGGAGATTCCAGTTCCATAGCCTCAAACAGAAGGTGACCGAGCATGGCGTTATCTGCGAAAATCCGGCAGGCTGTGTACCGGAGAGATAATTGGCACTGCCGCTGCTGCAATTCGACCTTCGGGCTTCATCCGCATCATCTGATATTCAAGAGTGCGGGCGGGCTTGATATCGAGAATAATCTCGTCACGGTTTGCTGGAAATGTCACCGTGCAATTCACGATGGCTCTCTACGAACAGAACGGCATTACGATGAAAACGGCGAGCGAGTTGTCTTTATCAGACTGAAAGGATGGGAACCATGAGTGGGCGAGGAAAGAAAATCAATCCAACTAAGAATCATAGGGCGTGGGTCGAATGGCAAACGGGCAAGAAAATCGGACGCCGCAAGCAGATTTGGGTATGGGATTACGTCTGTACGATTGCTGAGATAACAGCGGGCGGGCATTCCACCGGCCATTGGGAGAAGATATGAAAGTAAAACCGTGGATCATGGCGCACGCGGTTGAACAACAAGCTGTATGACAGGAGGAAACCAATGCAGATGTTCCTAGTAATGCTTCTAACATATATAATGCTGATAGCTCTGCTAGAAGCTTGGGACAACTAAGATGTCTAATCCCTATCTCGATTACGAATTTGTCGGACGTACGGAAAGCGGCAAGACATGTCTGTGGAATGTGAAAGCCAGAGGCAATCATATCCCACTCGGGCAAGTGCGATGGTATGGGGCATGGCGCAAATACGTTTTCTATCCGGCCATTAACACTTTGTTCGATTATGCCTGTTTGCAAGATATCGCTGAATTTTGTCGTATTAACACTCGGAGCCATAATGCCTAAGAAGGTTTGCACAAAGTGCGGGGACGAGAAAGACCTAGAGGGCGGTTTTCATAAAGACAAATCAAGAAAAGATGGTCGATGCTATTGGTGTAAAATTTGTAGTGTGCCTGCTTCATCATCGTGGCGAAAAAGAAATCCAGATCGTATCGCTCAGAAAAATGTGAAATATATCACTTCCGACCCCATTAAGTACTTGTTAGTGCACGCAAAGCATAGGGCAAAAACGAGAGGTATGGAGTTCTCTATTACGGAAAAGGACATAATCATACCTGAGCGTTGTCCCATCCTGAATATACCATTATTTCGAGGACACAGGAATAATCCGAATTCTCCAAGTATAGACAGAGTAAACAACGAAGCTGGATATGTATCTGGGAATGTTAGTGTAATTTCGAACAGGGCGAACGAGTTGAAACGTGATGCCACAATTACCGAGTTGAAACTTCTGGCAAAATGGGTTGGAGAGCAATATGGAACTTAGACCATATCAAAACGATGCGGTCAACGCTGTCTGCGCTGCATACGACCAAGGCTGGAGACATCAGGTTTTATCGATGGCTACTGGCTCGGGTAAAACAGTAGTGTTCTCGGCGTTATACGAGCGACTGAAATCACGCTTAAACGGAAAAATGTTGGTCCTCGCGCATACCGAAGAACTTATATCGCAAGCGGTCGAAAAACTGAAAGCATCCAATTCGATCTTGCGAGTCGATAAAGAGATGGCCGAATATAAGGCCGACACGGGGGCCGCAGATATTGTAGTTGCTAGTGTGGCTTCGCTAGGGCGTAAAAATACATCACGATTGTCTCGTTTTAATCCCGAGGATTTCAGTACAATTGTAATCGACGAATGCCATCACACCCCCGCGGATTCGTATATGAATCTTCTACGACATTTTGGAGTGCTGGAAGATGGGACGCAGAAGTTGCTTTTGGGATTTACTGCGACCCCCTTCCGTTCTGATGGGAAGTCATTAGGCGAGATTTACAAGAAAATGGCGTACGTGTACAGTTTACGACAAGCCATTTCTGCTGGATGGTTAGCCGAAGTTCGGGGGTATCGGGTTGTCACCCAGACGAGCCTAGCCAACGTAGCTATCGCGGGCGGCGATTTCAACAAAATCGAACTAGAAGCCACAATTAACACGCCCGAGCGAAATAAGGCGATTATAGAGGCTTGGCAAAAATGGGGGGAGTCGAGGTCAACCGTCGTCTTTGTCGCCGGTATAGCTCACGCCAAGGCACTTGCTGAGGCTTTTATGGGATCGGGCGTGTCCTCCGCAGCCGTTTGGGGCGATGATCCTGACCGGGCGGCTAAATTACAAGCGTTCCGAGAGGGCGGAATCAAGGTTTTAGTCAACTGTAACGTCCTAACAGAAGGGGTCGATATACCCCAAATTTCCTGTGTTATACTGGCAAGACCTACCCAAAGTTCTGTATTATTTACCCAGATGGTGGGCCGATCTACTCGACTTTGTCCCGGTAAGACTGATGCAGTTATTCTTGATGTGGTAGATATTTCAGGGGGTCATTCACTATGCACGCTACCGACGCTCATGGGTCTACCCGGCGGGATGGATTTAGGCGGGCGAGGACTCTGGGAATCTGTCAAACTGATAGAAGCGGCCCAAGAAGAAAACGTATCAATCGATTTCACCAAACTCAAAGACATTAACAACCTGCAACAATTCATCCAAGAGGTAAATCTGTTCGAAGTCAGATTCCCACCCGAAGTCGAGGCTAATTCTGACTTCATCTGGTCGCGGGCGATAGACGGCGGGTTCGTCATGCGCGTGCCATTGCAAAAAGCCGACTCGACTGGCGTGAAGCCCGGAATTGTACGGATACATAAAAATCTACTTGACAAATGGGACATAGACGGATTCATCAATGGCAGAGCATTCCACGGAGAACGTAGTTCTATCGAAGAGGCATTCGCCGTCGCGGACCAGCAGATCAGAGAGCGGGCACCGGCGTCAGTCATACTCGTCAATCGCAAAGCTAGTTGGATGACTAAGCCTGCTACGAAGGCTCAACTAACCATGCTGTCACGATTGTACAAAGGGAAAATTTGGCCTGAGGGATTCACCCAAGGGCAGGCATCACACTGGATAGACAAAAGGATCGGGGGAAAGAAATGTTAGTAGAGATGCCAAAGGAAGTATGGGAAGATATCAACAAATTCGGGGAATGGTGCGCGAGCATGTGGTTCAGCAAAGACTCCGAAGACAAAGAGATGGGCGAGCGTGATCTGGCAATCATGGGTCTGGGAATTGCTGGCGAGGCGGGCGAAGTCGTCGAGAAGATCAAGAAAGATATCCGTGACGGTCGGCATATCCCGGTTGACCGGCAAGCGATTCTGAAAGAGTTGGGCGACGTAGTCTTTTACGCAGTCACAATCGCCCGGTATTACGGATTCACATTCAGCGATATTCTGCGAGCGAACTATGAGAAGTTAGAAAGTCGCAGGGCACGCGGAACGGAACGGGGGAGTGGGGACAATCGATGAAGACGAAAATAAAACCTTTAATCGAAGCATGGTTGCAAAGTGGGGTTCTCACCAATAGACTACAAGAAGAGGGGCTTATAATCAATGAATCCGAGGCATTACTGGCGGCAGACTTTATCGACAACGCGTCAGATTTTAAGATTCTAGAATGGATCAATTGACATCCGCCGAAAAAGCAAAAGATCAGCGGCTTCAAAAGATTTACAAGAGATCATTAGCAGAATTCGAAGCCGCAAAAGCCGCGCAAGGAAATAAATGCGCTATCTGTGGCCGGTCTTTTGATGAATTCATGGCGCACCAAGATCATGACCATGCGTGCTGTCCTCCGGGTCGGAAGAAACAGCGAGAATACTGCGGCAAATGCAACCGCGACATCTTGTGCTATCTGTGCAATCGTTGGGCTGTAGGCGGGCTGGAATATTGTCGCAAAGTTGGAATCGAGCCCGCCAGAGTTTTAGAATACGTGATTAAGTGGAACATGAATTCAGTGAAAGGTCATGATGAAAAGCCGACCAAACCGAAGAGTAGTAGAAAAAGCAAGACGAGATAAATTTCAAAATCAAGGACTATGTTTCTGCGGTGAGCCTGTTGATGCCGGTTTCAAACAGTGTCGGCTTTGCTTAGATATGGCGAAAGCATCGGCCAGTAAACGTCGCCAGCGTGCGAACACCTCCGGAGATTGTGTAAACTGTTTGGGCATTTTGGGAAAACGGTTAGCCGGGAGTACTCGATGTGAGGTATGTTATCGTGTAAAATTCCGAAAACAATATGGCATACCCCTTACTGCCTTTGAGAATCTGGTGCACACCATACAAGGAGGGAAATGTGCAATGGCGGGATTTGGCACATGCTCGACGAGTCGAGGATTGGTCACGGTTTCAATTCGCAGCACAGGCTTAGTACCCGACCATGACCACGCAACGGGAAAAGTTCGCATGGCCCTGTGTGTTAATCATAATCATGCTCTTGGGAATCTAGGAGACTCGATAGAAGCCATCAGCCATCTTTTAGAATTGCTCAGGAACCCACCAGCGGAGGTTTTATATGAAAAGACGTAAATCTCCTCAATTTGCGACCAGAAAACACGCCTTTGATGAAGTGATGGCCTGCTATCGTCAGGCACAAGATACGGGATTAGGGGTAGCCTCGATAGACGGGAGTGGTAAAGGTGTATCTAATCCTGTTCGCCCGAGTCTGACCGATTTCCGATGTGATGTAGAAAAAGTCATCAATCACTGCGTTACGTCCCAAGAGATGATCGTTCGCTTTCGGGCGGCTTACATCAATTATAATTCCGAGATTCAAATTGACATCGAACGGTACGCAGACAAAGTAGTAGGATCAGGCAGGAACGGGCTCGAACAAGGAATAGGTGCGCTATTCATCAAGCACGGAATTTATCCGTTGCACGGCAAAGGCGGCTACTTCCATTGCATTCGTCAACCCAGAGGGAACGTATGAGGAAACCTAAGCTGACCGAATACGGGGACTACGCAACGTGGGTGTCCTTCGAAGTCATGGCAAATTATCAAGTCCAGTTGATCATTACTGATGATCTCATGAAATCCGCAAAGGGACGAATAAATTCCTCACCGGAGGAAGCGGACGCATTCTGTTTCCATGTAAAGGGAGCAGGTCGATCCTACATCTTTCTGAGACATGATTCAGATGAGAGCGTGGTCGCTCATGAATGTTGGCACATTGTGCATCGTGTACTGACATACTGCGGAGTAGCCGACATGGATGACGAGATTGTCGCGTATCATCTCGATCACATGGTCGAAAAAGTTTACGAGTTCAAAAAGGCAATTCAATCTAGCACCAAGAAAGAGGCCAGTGATGGTCGCAAAAAGCGTAGAACAAGCAGTCCGAGCAGCAATTAAAGCTGAAATCGGGGACGACGAGACTATAACCTTCAAACAGAAAAATCAACTCAGCCTCAAGTATGGGCTGATCACACCGATCATCCCTGTCGAAGAGTTGGCGTATTGGGAAATGCGTGAGAAAGTGGCAAGAGCATGTGACATACTGGGAGGACGTTATGCACGATAACACCGAGCATACGCATACAGAAGCGTGCGAGACCCCGGTGCAACCCCAACAGCGGATTACTCCGGAACAATTTCGCAAACTTCGCGGGCAATATTTCACCGTCCGGCATCACAAGGTACAACCGTGCGGACATTTGCTCGACCAGATTAACGAGCCGACGTTCCGTAACTGCGAGAGTTGTTGGTTTTGTTTCTTTAACTCACACGCTCAGTTGATCGAAGTTGCCGACAAAGCATTCCAAGAGCAAGGCCCCGCATTTTTGGACAAGATGAGAGGAAAAAAATTCACTCGGATGTTCAAGCGTTTTATGAGCACCATTGCGCGATTGAAGAAGGAGAGCGATGAGCGAGCCAGAGCAGAAAGTTCCAACGACCAAGCAGGAGAAGTTCAAGGCGGTAGCAGCATTGGGGAAAGTGTTGGACAAGGGCAAGACAACCAAGACGTTCCAACGGCAGGGCAAGCAAGTTAACAAACCGATACCCAGTATTCCGACTAACCTACCGTCAGTAGACCGGGTAGTACTAGGGTGCGGCGGCATACCGCGGGGACGCATTATCGAAGTCTACGGTCCTGAGTCCGCTGGTAAGACGGCTTGGTGCCTGCATGTCATAGCTCAGTGCCAGAAAGCGGGCGGCGTGGCCGCGTTCGTAGATGCCGAGCATGCACTGTCGCCTACATTCGCAAATGTGCTAGGCGTCAATATGGACGAATTGATTATTTCTCAACCAGATTGTGGCGAAGAGGCATTAGACATCGTCGAGGGTCTGGTCGAATCACGCGGCGTAGATTTAATCGTTGTGGACTCTGTGACTGCACTTGTACCGCGAGCCGAACTAGACGGCGACATGGGTGACAGCCACATGGGCTTGCAGGCGCGGTTGATGTCTCAGGCGATGCGGAAGCTATGCGGCATCTGTGCAGCGAACGGAATCACTGTGATATTTATCAACCAGATCAGGGAGAGGGTGGGCCTTGTGTTTGGTAGCCCGGAAGTGACGACTGGCGGGCGGGCGTTAAAGTTCTATGCGAGTGTACGTCTAGAAATTCGCCGGGTCGCTGGCAGCAAGGGAGGGACATTGCTGGGCGACGACAAACTGCCATACGGTCATAAAGTCAACATCAAAGCCGTCAAGAATAAGGTGGCGATGCCCTTCCGAGAGACGATTGTGGAACTGCATTATGCGACAGGATTCCAGACAACCGACGATTTGATCGACCATGCCCTGAAAATTGGCGTCTTGACAGGCACCGCGAAATTTGTTATAAATGGAACTGGAAGCAAGTACAACCGTGAAGAACTGCCTCTTGACACTGTGGCGGCAGCGGTGGACAAACATTACGCCGATTTAGTGGCGACTTTACCTACGGGGGAAACCGATGAAGACGAAGAAAGCGATACCGACACTAAAGGGTGAACCGAAGTTTCTTTACACCAGCGAATGCTGCGGGCAGAAGGCCAGCAAAACGCCCTGCGTCAAGGTTGACAAGAAGACCGCGGAAACACAGGGTCTGGGTACTTTCCGCTGCTCTGGCTGCGGGAAAGCCTGCAAATGCGGGCGGACCAAAAATCCACTTGACAAGACAGGAAAAGAGTGATATTCTGAGTCTCAAGTGGGATATGGTCAAGGCCATAGTCCAAACCTAGGCCCACACCGAGGGCGGCGGAAAACCGCCCATGCGTTGTGCAAGTGAAAGGTCTAGTGAAGTATGATCAATCATAGAGTTGCAGCGTGGGTTATCGGGGTGGCACTCGCCTTCGCTCTGGCCGTAGGCAGAGCTTTCGGCGCGGATGTAGACACCATCCCACGACCGAACAATCTAGGTGTCACCGAGACGATCCAGAACGAGAATACCTACCTTCTCGCCATTCCTATCAGTGTCCGAACCGGTGACGGATTCACGACCGTTCATTTCCAGCCATACGCTACTCCGCTCATGTTCGATCAGAAAGTTGTCTTCTGTAGGAATGTTGGCTATATGTTTACCGGCAGACCGATGGTAGCGACATATCGGACCCAAGCAACAATCAAGTATCAAGGAGATTCCTGTCACGAACTAATCTCTGTGTTTGAGGTAAAAGGAGACCGATGATGCATATGTCGGTGGACTCTATGGTCATCGTTGAATTCGTCCTTTGGGGGTTGACTTTCATCGGAGCATTCATTCTGACTATCAGTCTGGGGTTGTCCGCGATATACGTGTACAATAGGTGGATCAAATGAGCGTGAAACATTTCTGGTGGGATAACAATCTGAATAGGTATATCGAGTGCTCCGAGGAAGAAGCGTGGGCACGAGAAGAGGGAAACATGAGTGAAGATTATACGCCGGGACCAGTATATGCCCCGCCGACAAAAAAGCTGCTTACCGATACGGGGACACGGTTTGATCATTTGAATGATCTGTTGGATTACTTCGGTGAGGGGCTCTTGGCAGTGACTAATTCTCTGTTACGCCACGATAATGAATCTGACGAACTGCGTAAAAAACGACTTGAGAACACGATTACCCTAATCCAAATTTACCGCGATCAACTTGCGAACGTCGATGGCCAGAAATGGGATTTCAACAACATGCTGGATAAATGCGTCCCTGAACGTGGCGTTCTTGAAGCAATTCGGAAGGAAAACATTGAACGACAAAAATCTGGGACCGACTAATGACTCGGAAAGAGAAATATCGCCGCACAGCTTCAAAGAATCGTGCGTATCGGACTAGGCGGGCTCTGCGTCTCATCCGTCGAGAACAGCCGAAAAATGTCCACGAAGCCCGAGGGCTGGGAATCGGCGCACTAATTGAAGTAGGCCACGGGGCATTTCGAATGGCATACCGGATTCATGGGACTAAATTATTGATCAAGTTCCCAGTTGAATTCCGTTACAAGGATGGAGATGTCGAAGGCGGGCCCGAAGTGTGGCACGATAAAGAGGGCAAGAATCACACCCGGATGGAGATGAAAAAGATACGGGCGCTACAAGCATTCCCCATCATGAGAAAACACATCCCCCCTGTATACTATTTTAATGCACGGGATGGAGTTGTTGTGACCAAGTATTACCCGCGAGATGGACGTTCAATCTACGCGATTCATAGTCTTGTTTCAGAAATGATCAAAGAATTTTGTGGTGTGGTTCTTGGTGATTTGTCGCCGGATAATATAAGATCTGACCCCTACAACTTAATCTTTATCGATCTTGGATATTAAGGAGGATACATGTACATTGAAGATTACATCGAATTGAAAAGAAATCCGCCAAAGAGAGAAGGAGCCCCCTTG
>Ga0187874_10002165_pt1 | contig 15580 bp, 15 predicted proteins | sample June2016WEW_16_1_3_FD_132993 | JGI IMG/M metagenome (GOLD analysis project Ga0187874, IMG submission 132993) | Peatland microbial communities from SPRUCE experiment site at the Marcell Experimental Forest, Minnesota, USA - June2016WEW_16_150 | ecosystem: Environmental > Terrestrial > Soil >... | reverse complement strand
TCCCGAGGTCTCACGGCCAGCGCTTCGACCACCTCGGTTGACAGGGCATCAGCCGGGCGGCGACGTCGACCGTCCGCCCGTCGGTGTCGACCCGCTCGAGCGGATCCGGATCAAATCGTGCCGAGCTCTTGGTTCTGCACCCGTCGACGGACCTCGCCGACACAGCGGTTGGCGGCGGCGGCGACGTGGAAGGGATCGGCGACCTTCCGGACGCAGTCGAGAAAAGGATTGAGCCCCGAGCGATAGCCCTCGTGCAGATCACGGGCGACGGTGCGCACGGCCTCGAGGAACGCCTTATCGCGACCCGCCAGAGATCACTTGACGGCGATCGCCCGATTGCCCCAGATCACATCGACGATGACGTGGCGCTCGAAATCGACGAAGCCGGTCACGTACGAAGTCGGATGCCCAGGGCCCGCTTTCACGAACGCGGTCTCGTCGATGCCGAGCGATCGGAGGGTGCCGACGCGGTCCGAGTCATGGATACCTTCGAATTGGTGTGGACCGAACCACGCGAAGCTCAACAGCTAGTCTCTTGCCTGATCGCAGCACACAAGCCACGGACAGTTGGCGTTGAAGGGAGTACGCGCAGATGCCCTCGACCTCCGATTCGCTGTCAGCGACATGTGAGCCTGAGCATTCAACACCGCTTGAAGGCTTTGCAGACCATGCCCGTCATCTCGCGAATCTCGCTCTCTCGTGCGCGAGCGCGTGTCACGAAGATGTCGATCGGGCAGGTCATATTGTCGCCAAGGCGCTCGAAAGTGGGCACAAGGTTCTCGCCTGTGGCAACGGCGGGAGCGCTGCCGATGCGCAGCACTTTGCCGCCGAGCTGGTTGGCCACTACATCGTCGGACGCCCACCTTTCGCCGCAGTAAGTCTCACGACTGATACCTCCATTCTCACCGCTGTCGGTAACGACTTCGGCTACGAGGAGATCTTCGCGCGCCAGGTCGAAGCACTCGGCCAGCCGGGCGACGTCCTCATCGTGATGTCAACCAGCGGAAGGTCGCCGAACATCATTCGTGCTGCCGAGGTCGCCTTGGCACGGAATCTCCGATTGATCGCGCTGACTGGCATGACGGCGCATGAGCCCATCAGCAAAGCAGAAGCCTGGTGCCGAGTACCATCGTCAATCACGGCGCTTGTCCAGGAAATGCACACGGTTGTTCTTCACGAAATCTGTGCGCTCACCGAGGAGATAATTGGATTCGCGAGGGTGGATTCATGACGAACACAGTTGCTCTTGGAACCCGAGCTGTCGGAGACGGTGAACCTGCACTAATAGTCGCCGAACTTGGAATCAATCACAACGGCGATATTGAACTCTGTCGCCAGCTTATTACCGCATCAGCCGAAGCAGGGTGTGAAGTGGTCAAGTTTCAAAAGCGCACCGTAGACGTCGTCTACACACCCGAAGAGCTTGCTCGACCGCGGGAAAATCCATTTGGGCCCACAAATGGAGATCTCAAGCGCGGTCTCGAGTTTGGCCCTGACGAGTACGAACAGATCGACAACATCGCGTCCTCTTTGGGTGTCGCATGGACAGCCTCCTGCTGGGACGAGGCGTCCGTCGACTTTCTGGAGCAGTATCACCCACCCTTTTACAAGATTGCCTCAGCGTGCCTCACCGATGACAGTCTGCTCCGTTACCACCGGACGACTGAACGGCCGATCGTACTGTCAACCGGCATGAGCTCAATCGAGCAGATCGACCACGCGGTGGAACTCCTCGACACCGAGAACTTAGTTCTGATGCAATGCACAAGCACGTATCCGACGCATCCAGACGAACTCAACTTGCGAGCGATAGTCACCCTGGCAGAGCGATATGGCGTTCCCGTTGGCTTCAGCGCCCACGACGCCAGTCTCGCGACATCGGTGGCCGCCGTCGCCCTTGGCGCCTGTGTCATCGAGCGCCACGTAACCTTGGATCGCAATCTTTGGGGCAGCGATCAAATCGCCTCCATTGAACCCGATGAACTTGCTCAGCTCGTGGTAGACATTCGCGAGGTTGAACAGGCCCTGGGAGACGGTACGAAGAGAGTGTTCGAGTCCGAGATTCCTGTTCGCGGCAAACTTCGGCGCGTCGGATAAGTCCATATATGCCTATCTCTTTCGAGAACCCGATCGATTTCGTCGTCTTCGATTTCGACGGCGTCTTTACCGACAATACGGTCTGGGTTACGCAAGATACCGGTATTGAACTCGTGCGATGTAGCCGAGCCGACGGATTCGGTATTGCGCTGATGCACCAAGCGGGCGTGCCGATGTACGTGCTATCAACCGAGGTCAACCCGGTTGTGGAGGCTCGTTGCCAAAAACTCGCCCTCGACGTCGAGCACGGTGTCGCGGACAAGGCTACGCGCCTTAAGCAGCTACTTAATGAGCGCGGCATCGACCCATCTCGGGTTGCCTATGTGGGAAATGATGTTAACGATGCCGGATGCCTCGAACTCGTCGGAACTGCAGTGGTGGTCGCCGACGCCCATCCCGACGTGATCGGCCTCGCCGATCACGTTCTCTCACGTTCAGGTGGTTTCGGTGCCGTACGCGAGTTCTGCGACGCGCTACTCGCTCAGCGCGACGCTGAGGACTCTCAGGCCGAGGTATCTCCGAAGAGACCATCCGCATCGAGCACGTTCGACGCGAATTCGTTCCGATCTAAACGGGGTGCTAAGTCCTCCAGGGGTAGGGAGCGCAAGCTGCCGTCAGACGATACAACGCTCGTCTGACTCGGTTGTCGGGGTTCGTCGCGAGGCGTAGGTACCTCGCACAGCACGGGGCCTTCGAGCGTGAGCGCGTCAAGTACTTGGTCAGACAGATCCTTGAGCCCATTGAGTCTCCGATACTTCCAGCCGTAAGCCGCGGCAATGCGATCTAATGGCGGCAGAGTTAGCCCACTCGACGGATCTGCGCAGACGAGCCGCCCGAACCAACGGTTCTGGGAAGCGCGAATAGATGCGTAACCGTCGTTCGCGAGGACAAAGAGCTTCACCGGAAGTTCAAGTCGGCGAATCGTCTCGAGCTCCTGAATGTTCAACTGCAGACCACCGTCTCCGTCGATACAAATCGTGCGTTGACGTCCCGACGCGAGGCAGGCACCGAGGGCCGCTGGCGGACCATATCCCATTTCGCCAAGCGCATTGCCAAAAATGGCACGTTGGCCGGTGCGGAGACGTAGTGCCAGAATGAATATTTCAATGCCTAGTCCCGAGCAACCGAAGGCCAAAACATCATCGTCGGTCACCACCTCGGAGAGGACATCAGCAAGGTGATAAGTCGAGATCGTCTCCCCTGGCAAACGATGCTCATCGGTGACAACTGGGTAGCGATCCCGCCAATTTTGGCAGCGAGCGACCCAGCCTTCTCGGTCAGTCCAAGGCGAAATATCCAGCTTTTGGACGGCGCTCCGCATCGCGCGCACAAAGGCGCCAACATCGCCTCGGTACCCCAACTCGATGGCGCCCTCCAGTTTCGCGAGTTCGAATGGATCGATGTCGACTACCACCTTGCGAGCGTTGCGCCCGAAATCCTTGGGGTCATAACCAGTGGTGACGAGGTCCAGACGAGCGCCTAGACAGAGCATGACGTCGGCGGCTTGGACTGCAAAGTTTGGGCCCCGCGCGGCGAGGGTTCCGGGACGGCCAACACAAAGCGGATGGTCATCGCCGACGATGCCCTGGGCCGGCCACGTTGTGAGTACCGGAACTCCGAGTTCCTCTACAAGAGCGAGCACCTCATCTTCGACACCGGCGAGGCGGACCCCGGCACCAAGCAGAACAAGCGGACGACGTGCCACTCTCAGCATCTCAAATACTCGGGCGACCGTCGATCCAGGTTCGCCTCGTACTGCCGCCTCCGCCTCGCCAGCTAGATCGAACGGGGCGAGCTGCGACGGTTCGATCTGGGCTCCCTGTACATCGAGGGGGATGTCTATCCAGACAGGCCCCGGTCTGCCGGTTGTAGCGAGGTGATAAGCACGCTCTACTTCGTAGCGGACCGATTCGGGGCGCATGAGCGTTACTGCCGATTTGGTCACGCTCCGAACCATCGGAACGATGCCGATTTCTTGGACTCCTCGTTGACGCACACCGGTCATGCCGACGAGGTCGGGGCGTTTCGCCTGCCCAGAGACCACGATCATCGGAACCGAGTCCACCCAGGCCGACGCTACGCCAGTGATCGCATTTGTTCCTCCCGGCCCGCTCGTCACCAGGCAGAGTGCAGGCCTTCCCGCCTGCCGCGCGTAGGCGTCGGCCGCGAGCGACGCACCTTGTTCGTGCAAAGTGGCCACGACATCGATCCCTTCGGTGAAACCGAGCGCATCATTGAGGTGCACGGCTCCGCCGCCGGCCACCATGAACGCCTGCGTGATTCCGAGGTCATGCAGCGCCGCCATGAGCCAGTCGGCGAGTCTCACGTTTCCAGCCTCGGTCATAGACGTGTTCCGTTCACTACTGGGAGGGCGTCGAGCAATGAGGACGGCGCATCGGTCAGCTGCGACCAAGCTGCCACCCTACCGGATCACCGGTTCACTGGCGTTTACGTCGTGGGTCAGCTCGAATTCGGGTGCTTGAGCCAATGGACCACGATGGCGAGTTGTGAGCCGGTAGTACAAACGTCCTCGTAGACCCCAGCGGGAAGGATTGACTCGTTGTGCAGACGACGCTCGTCAGCGGCAGCTCATCCTTGCCGGCGTCTATGAACTCGTTACGCCAGGCGGCGATCCGATGGGCTTCCACTCCGAGCTCTCGGCTGAGCGACTCGAGCTTCTCGCCTCGCAGGAGGCGCAGGACGACCTCCATCTTCTTGCCGGCCGGCCATCTTGGCTTGGGAACGGAAATCCCCGGCCCTTCGCTGTCCACCGTCATGAGTGCCATCTTGGCCCTCCTCTATTCGGTGTCCAACGATCCCGGGTGCTCGTCACTTCTCGATGTGAGGGTCGTTGCGGTTGTTAGCCGCGGATGAGACCGCGAGTCTGAAAGAACTCAGCGAACTTGTCAATCACGTAGTCAAGTTGGGCGACGATCATTCCCGGATAGACGCCGAGCCAGAACGCGCGCTCCATGAAAAGATCGGTTGTAGCCAGGTCGCCAACCACGCGGTAACCCTCTTGGCGAGTGCGTAACTCGTCGAAGCAGGGATGACGCAAGAGGTTGCCCGCGAACAGCATTCGGGTTTGGATCTTGTTGCGTTCAAGGTGTTCGACCAGATCGGCACGGTTAAACGGAGCGTCCCTTCGGACGGTCATGAGAAGGCCGAACCAGCTCGGATCGGAGTGAGCCGTGGCTTCGGTGAACGCCAAGTAGGCAGCAAACGCTTGCAGTCCCTGCCGAAGGTACGAGTGATTGTGTCGACGCGCTGCGCCAAATGCCGGCAGTTTCTTGACCTGGGCCAGACCCACAGCGGCCTGCAGATCAGTCATTTTGAGGTTATAGCCGAAGTGTGAGTACGTGTACTTGTGGTCGTAACCGAATGGCAACTCGCCAAGCTGGTGTTCGAAGCGCATACCGCACGTATTGTCCTTGCCAGACTTGCAGTAGCAATCCCGGCCCCAGTCGCGAAAACTCGCCACGATCGAGTCGAGATCTTCTCGTGAGCAGTAGACGGCGCCACCCTCACCAGTCGTGATGTGGTGTGGTGGATAGAAGCTGCTCGTTGCCAGATCACCAAAGGTTCCTGTGTAGCGCGTCTTCGTGGTTCCGTCGATGCGGGATGTATATGTTGCGCCAAGTGCATCGCAATTGTCTTCGACAAGATACAGATCGTTTCGCCGACAGAACGCGAGCACGGCATCGACGTCGAAGGGATTGCCCAAAGTATGGGCGACCATCACGGCGCGCGTGCGGGGACTGAGCGCGGCATCCAGTTGCGTGACGTTGATGTTGGCTGTTTGAGGGTCGATGTCGACGAAAACGGGAACCGCACCAAATTGGATGATGGGAGCCACGGTCGTCGGAAAGCCGGCAGCGAGCGTGATCACCTCATCTGTCTTCTGGATTCGAGTGGTGCCGAGTCGAGATGAGGTAAGTGTCGAGAAGGCGACGAGGTTCGCGGATGATCCCGAGTTGACGAGGCGGCAGAACCCGACGCCCAAGAAACGACAGAGGGCGCTCTCGAGCAGCGTCGCGTAACGACCATCGGTCAACCAGAATTCCAGGGAGGCACTAACGAGATTCACGACCTCGTTGTCGTCATACACGCGTCCGGCATATCTGACGAGGTCGCGCCCTGGTCGGAAAGGGCGCTTCTCGCGCTCGACCGCGTTCACATAGCGGGAGACAAGATCAAGAATCTCATCGCGCAGATCCTTGGAGGAAGGAACCTCGGATTCCGGGTGGTCAGTAGTCACGTCAAAGGCGCGAGGTGGGGGGTGTTCTGGAGGCTCTTTCGAGGTACCGGGTAATTTGCTCGATCGTGAACATGGTCGGATCAAACTCGCTACCGATTGCTAGACCGTACCAATCAGCCGTCCAGGCGATGGTTTCTTCCAGATTGAAACGTGGGGACCAACCGAGAGCCGCGCCCGCCTTATCACTACTGAGAGTTAGGCGCTCTCGTTCGGCCAGCAGCGACGACGGATCGACCACAGGATCGGGAATCTTCATTCCAGCTATTCTCCACCGCTCGAGGAGAAATCTGACCACCTCTCCTACGGTAGCGGCGGCCTCCGGTGGCGGACCGAAGTTCCAGGGCTCAGCAAAACGACCAGGGTTCGAAAGAAGCGCAGCAGCAAGTTGCAGGAACCCAGCGGTTGCGTCAAGCACATGCTGCCACGGTCGCACGGCTTCCGGATGGCGAAGTCGTACCGAAGTTCCGGATTGCATCGCACGGGCGCAATCAGGGATAATTCGGTTTCGGGACCAGTCGCCTCCTCCCATGATGTTGCCCGCGCGGGCTGTCGCCACGCCCACGTCTCGGGGTGCGAAGAATGATCGCCGAAAGGAGTTGGTCACGAGTTCAGCAGCTGCTTTGCTCGAGCTATAAGGGTCATCGCCGCCAAGTGGGTCCTGCTCGGTGTGGGCGTCAGGGCCGGTCGCGTAGCACTTGTCGCTTGTCACGACGACTACAGCGCGAACCGTGGAGATCCTTCGCGCCACTTCAAGAAGGTGAGCCGTTCCGATGACGTTTGTCTCGAGAGTTCCAAGTGGGTCTTCGTAGGACGCGAATACGAGCGGCTGTGCCGCGAGATGGAAGACGACCTCCGGAGCGCTACGTGTGACTAGGGCTTCGAGCGAAGCAGCGTCTCGAATGTCAAGCTCGTGAGTCTCGACGGCACTATCGACGGCTGGCATTACGCCAATATCGGAAGGTCGCGGAAGTGAGCAGCCGACCACACTTGCACCTGAGTGGACCAGCCAAAGCGAGAGCCATGACCCGACAAAGCCATTATGGCCGGTCACGAAAACTCTGCGGCCGGAGAAGGATTGGGCAAACGATTCGGCGAGCGTCTCGTGCTCCATTTCAGCTACTACCAGATCTTCCAAGGGGCGTGTTCCGTAGACCAGAGTTCTTCAAGCAGAGTTCGATCGCGCAGTGTGTCCATGGCGTGCCAGAACCCATCGTGATGATATGCGGCTAGTTCACCCTCCTGGCTCAGGCGTTCCATCGGTTCGTTCTCCCAGATTGAGGAGTCCCCGTCGATGTAGTCGAGCACCTCGGGTGCGAGCACGAAGAAGCCACCATTGATCCAGGCGTCCCCGCCAACAGGTTTCTCCTTGAAGTGCGTCACTTTCGCGCCATCACTTTCGATCGCGCCGAAGCGTGCGGGAGGACGCACAGCGGTTACGGTCGCCTTAGTGCCCTGCTGCTGATGAAAGGCGACGAGCGCGGTGAGGTCGATGTTGCTGACGGCGTCGCCATAGGTCATAGCGAAGTCCTCGTCATTAAGGTAAGGCGCTACACGCTTGAGCCGGCCCCCAGTTTGAGTGAACTCACCCGTGTCGACAAGCGTCACCGTCCAAGGTTCGATTATTCGATGGTGGATTTCGACTGTTCCTGTCTTCAGATCGAAAGTCACATTGGAGTCATGGAGGACGTAATTAGCGAAATACTCCTTAATAAGATAACCCTTATATCCACAACAAACTACAAAGTCAGAGAATCCATGCGTCGCATAGAGTTTCATGATGTGCCAAAGAATCGGTTTGTTTCCGATCTCGACCATGGGTTTGGGCCGAACCACCGTCTCTTCGGACAACCGAGTTCCCAATCCGCCTGCGAGGATTACAACTTGCATAGCTGCACTTTCCCTCCGAGTCACGGCCCTATAGCTTAACTGTAGTTGGGGAAGAGCTCGTGGCTCGGTAGTGGGCTAGTTCGCACCCCCGTACGGGACCTTGCCTCGCAAAGATAAGCACTGACGGCCGGGTGCTACCGCACCCGCTCGACGATGGAGTTGCTGCGGGAACGGTAGAAGCCGGACGCTTCGTACTTCGCGAGCAGCCGGTGACTCCCGAAGCCGAGCCGTGATGAATTTACTGAGCAGACGGCGACGCCATCGACGAGTACGGCCGAACAGATTGTCTTTCCGGCAAAACTGACCCTTACCCTCCCGGAGACGGTGCCCCGCTTGCCGAAGAGGTGGATGTGCGGTGCCACCTGCACATCGAAGAGAGCGGCCGACGGATGAGCCTTCAGGAACTCTTTCGGCAGTGACTTGGCGATCCACTGGGCGTAGAGCGAGATGACGCCACTGATCGCGATGATCTGGCGGTCGGTGTAGGCGGTGCCCGAGCCGTTGGCCGCGGTGTTCCAGCCGGTGAAGGTGTACCCGGTGAAGGTGAAGGCGTTGGCCGTCAGGGCCTTCGCCACGCCGCTGGTGTAGGACTCGGCGCTCATCGTCCCGCTGCCGCCGTTGGCGTTAAAGGTGACCGTATAGACCTCGTCGAAGACGAAGGCCTGGATGTTCCCGGAGCCGTCTTTGTAGTACCCGCCGGCGTTGAGCCAACCGGCGACCTCGCTCGCCGTTCCCCAGACACCGGCGACCTCGTCGACGACGAAGTTCTGATAGTTCCCGGAGCTGTCTTTGTAGTACCCACCGGCGGCGCAGTTGCCGTCCGAGGAGCACGAGACCGACATGATCACCGCGTCACCGCCAGCGTTGAGGGAACCGGCGACCTCGCTCGGCGTTCCCCAGGTGATGTCGGCGCCTGCTGGTCCCGCCGAGGAGACGACCGCCGCCGCAAACGCACCGACGGCGAGGAACGCGACCAGCAGCCGAGAGATGCCCCGGCGCATAATCGCCCCTAATCAAGAACGATGGCAACTCCATCGTCAACGCCGAGATCCGGAGTCACGTGCGCGCTAGTGACCAGATGTGCCCGGCAGCCGCGATCGCGTGGCGCGCGATCGCTCAGCGGCACCCTAAACCGGGGAATGTCGTTTCGATATCTCGGTCCTGGGCTAATTCCCCAAATTAGCCCACGACCCGTGGCTCTCTATCCGGCGTCACCGGAATGACTGGTGACGCGCCAGCCAGTCGAAAGTGCGTCGAAGCGACTCATCGAGACTGGTTCGAGGCCGTAGTGCTAGTTCGCTTGTAGCTCGGTCCGTGTTTGGAACATACCAAGGTGCCGGGCCGGTCTCGGCCTCGCCGAGTATCCGGACCGGTAACGATGGCTCGACGAGCATTGCCACTCGGTGCGCGAGCTCTGCGATCGAGACAGGATCGGGTGAGCCCACGTTGTACGCGCGGCCAGTTGTTCCTGACAGGAGGATCTTTAGGCACCATTCCGGCAAATCCCCTGTATAGAGATACGACCGGTAAGGCCGTCCGTCGCCCCGCACCTCGATAGGTCGCCTCTCGAGCACATCGGCGAGGAAATTCCCAATCGCAAAGTGGACGTGCAATGGCACTCTCGGGCCGACGAATGCGAAGAGTCGCGCGATTACTACTTGCACATCGCCCGCGTCAGTGGAGGCCGCGCAAAGCGTCTCTGCGAGCCTTTTGGCCTGCGCGTAGATCGAACGCGGGTCTAGCGGGTCGGGTGCGTGCGGATCGTCTTCACTCACGGCGGCGGTCTGGCACCCGTACACGGCCCCCGAGCTCAAGAACAGCATGCGAGCATGATGCCGTGAGGCGACCTCAAGTACGCGCATCGTCCCGTCGACAATGGTCGTTGTCATGTGTCGCGCTTCACCATCGCCATGGCCGTACGGAACGGAGGACATTGCCGCGCCGTGCACGATGACGTCAATTGCTCCGGGCTCGGGCAGCGAGCGGACATCCCCTTCGAGTACGTTGACGGCGTTGTCGCAAAACGGAATCGCCTTTGGATTTCGTGTGAGCAGCACGACCCGGATTCCGAGGTCGAGAATCGTGTTTGCTCGGAGCAACGAGGCGACGAGCCAGCTGCCAAGGAATCCCGTACCTCCGGTGATGAGGATCCGAGCATCGTGCAGTGCGTCGAGATCTCCGCGCGTTTCGTTGATGCCCTCGTCGAGATCCGTGATCGGGAGTCCCCAGACGCCCTCTTGTGATGGAGCAGACTCACTACGAGCGGGCATTGTCACACGCTACAGCTCCAGCTTCTCGTGTCCGTGCTGAAGGGCGCGCAGCGCCGCAACAGGTGCAGTCGGCGCATCGATGTCAGCTAACGTTACGGTTCGATTCGGACTCGAATGTACGCGTGTCACGGCGCTGATCGACGATCGGAGTGACTTCATGGTGGCGAAGAAGAAAGTCACCGTGGTGACTTGTGCCTTCAACGAAGAGGGCTGTATCGACGAGTTGGCGGCACGGCTACTCAAGGTGTTCGCCTCACTGCCCAACTACGAGTTCGAGGTGATCGCCGTTGAGAATGGCTCGAAGGACGCGACCCTCGAGAAGATGGTACAGGTGCGTGAAAGGGACAGTCGCTTTCGGATCGTCCAGCTCGCGCGGAACTTCGGCCTCGACGGCGGAATAGCGGCGGGCCTCGATCTCGCTGACGGTGACGCGGTGGTGATCATGGCTGCAGATCTGCAGGACCCACCCGAACTAATCACCGAGTTCATCGCGAAATGGGAAGAGGGATACTGCAACGTCTACGGGGTGATCGCCAAGCGGCAAGGAACGCCACGAATGCGGCGTGTGAACTCACGTATTTTCTATTGGTTGATAGGCAACATGAGCGAGCATCCATTACCCGAACATGCCCGTGATTTCCGCTTGCTCGATCGCAAAGTCTACGAGGATATTCGCCGCATCGAGGATCCGCACCCATTCCATCGCGGTCTCGCCGCTTGGACTGGTCTTCCTTCCGTGGGGGTCGCGTTTGTCCAACCGCCAAGGTTCGCAGGCAGGACGAAGGCATCGAGCTGGCGCTTGAGCGAGTTCGCCGTGCGGTCGATCTTCACCCAGTCGATGACTCCACTACGCGTGATGCCGATAGTCGGGGTACTTTTGGTCTTGGGTTCATTTTCGGCTTTAGTCGGATTGACGGTCAACGTGTTGGTGGCTGGTGTGCCGTTCCCCGGATTCGGCACGATACTCGCTGTGATCATCATGATGTTCGGGCTGCTTTTTTGCTTCCTCAGTATTGTCGGAATTTACGTTGGGCTCGTATTTGAACAGGTTAGAAAACGACCGCTCTACGTGATCTACCGGCAGTGGGGAGCAGCCGGCAATGAGGACTCGGCAACAGATGCGCCAGTTGATGCCGCTGATGCACGGATCGACCGCAAGGGCGGGCCTCAGTCAATTCGATCGCAGTCCTCCCGTAGCTCGATCGGGCTGTCGCACCCGCGCGAGCCGGGCGACAGGCTCTGACTCGGCGTGGCGGTAGGTGTCGCACTGGCGCTTGTGGCAGCCCTCGGTTTTGCTTTGGGCAGCGTGCTCGAAAAGCGCGGTGTCGACCACGTACCGCCGTTTTCGCTAAGAGAGCTCGTGCCAGTGGCGCTCAGTCTGCTCTCGTCGGGCTGGTGGCTCGCCGGAGCCATAATTTCGGTGGCAGCTGTTGTTCCGTTCATTCTCGCGTATTCCTATATCTCGATCTCGATTGTTCAGTCGGTTGGGGTCGCAGGAGTCGTCTTGCTGATCGTGATATCGCGAGCAGGCTTCGGCGAACATTTACAATGGAGCGAGTTGAGCGGACTTGGTCTCGCCGTTGTTTCGGTCATCCTTGTTTCGTTATCGCTTACTCGATCTGCTGACGCGTCAGGCGGACACTACGCGACTCGAGCGGTGATCGTGGCAATGATCCTCACGATCGTGGTGATCACCGGAGTTATCGTTGGTCGCAACCTTTGGCGCCTTGATGACTCGTTTATGTACGGTTCCGTATCAGGGCTGCTATATGGTTTGGCTGGTCTTGGGGAAAAAGGTCTATCGGTGCTCATCGCTCGACGTGGTTGGCTTGGAATGATGGATCACATGTTTGCTACGCCATTCCCCTACGTGTTGATTAGTTCCTGGCTGCTAGGACTCGTGGTATTTCAACTGGGAATCCAGCGGTGCCGCGTCGGCGTTGTCGCGCCTCTGTCCGCTATGGTCGCCAGCGTCTATCTCGTCGCAGTCGGGACGCCGGTGTTTGGTGAACAGTTGCCAAGAGAAATTGCAGAGCTTGTATTTCGGCTCGTCGGCTTCGCGGGGATTGTCATCGGCAGCGCGATTGTGGGATGGGGCGGGACAAGAATAAGAGCTGAGTAGTCGCTCGAGATCCGTGTTCACGTGCGAGAGCGAAGTCTGGGACGCGCGCCTCGCTTGGGCTGGCGATGGCAATGAGGATAGGTTCGCCCAGTCGGGAGCGGTTCGTCTTCGTTTCCCAGACAGGTTGCACGTCCGTCAGTCCCGACTTCAGCGGGTGCGCGATGAAGTCGCAGGTCACATGGTCGCGCTTCGCCCTGTTGTCCCTCCATCGCCCTGGAAGCTCGTTTCAACGGGTGAGCTTTGACGGGACTTCAGCGGGTGGTTCGCGAACGTCCTCGTAGTGCGGGCGCGATCGAAATTTGTTTCCCCCACACCGTTCGCGTTTGCCCAGCTCAGGAGATTCTGGCCCGGCTCCACGCGTTGGCCTCGATGCGCAAAGCGTCGAGGATCTGACGTTGCAGGTTTGTCGGTCGGTCCACGAGCTCGATGTGACGTCCAGCGTTCAATTTGTGCAGCCGGATGGTCCCGAGCTCGGCCAAGGCCCGGCGCGGCGAGATCGTCTGGTCGGCGATGTCGGGGTCCTTCAGGCCGGCGTGCTCCAAGTCGTTGCCCATCACCGCTTCGAACACCGCGGCGATGACGCACAGCGCGATGTGACCGCGGACGCGTTCTTCTCTGCGATGGTGCACGGGGCGGAGACCGAGGAAGTCCTTCATCACGCGAAAGCGGCGCTGCCCTCCTTCATCACATCAGGCGCCATCGAGCCGTTGGCATCCGCAATCGCAAGGATCTGTCACGGCGGAAGTATCGGCCACTAGAGAGGACCGCGATTGCAAGGCTCAACTGTTTCAGATTCATTCTTTCGCGGGGTTAGGGGATGTTGGAATCCCGGCCACTCGAGGCGTTCCGTTTCGTACGCCGTTGCCGAATCAACCCGAAGGCTGCGAGGCCGAGACGGCTTCCAATTAATGAGGTGGCCAGGCGGGCTCTGACGGTGGGTGTCAGGGTGACACGGCCGCCCTTCTCTATGGCGCAAAGAGAGGAAGCTACGGCTCGTTCTGGTGATATAAATAGGAAGGCAGGCACAGGTGAGGTATAAGCGGCGCGGCGAAAGTCTTCGGAGGCGCTGAAGCCCGTGCGGAGCCATGCAGGACAGAAAGCTTGTAGTTTTACGCCGGAGTTAGCAAGCTCGATGGCAAGGCATTCCGTGAAAGCGACGAGAAATGACTTGCTACCAATGTAGGTGGCATCCCGGGGGAATCGCATGAAGGCGGCCGCAGACGCGACGTTTATTATGCCACCTGCCTTGCGTGCAATCATGCCTGGCAGAACGGCATGGCAGAAGCGCATAGTGGCTAAGTCGTGGACAGAAACCATGTCGAGCTGGCGCGCAAGGACCGCCTCGTGGAACAGGGAGAATGTACCGAACCCAGCGTTATTGATGAGCAAGGTAAGCTCATTCATGCCGGCAAGATGTGTTTCGATGCGCTCAATATCGGCGTCTATGGTGAGGTCAGCATCGACGACATCCACGTGGACGTGAGCAGCTTGCTGCAGTTCGCTGGCGAGTGTAGCTACGGCATCACTTGCTCTGTCGGTGAGGAAGAGATCATAGCCTCGGGAGGCTAAAGCGCGCGCGTAAGCAGAGCCCAGGCCGCCCGCGGCGCCGGTGATGGCAGCTGTGCCTTTTGGACTCGTCATGCTGCAGGAAGCGTCACAGCAGGAAGGATTGTTCTGATGTGAACAGCGTGTCTATTCATTCTTGCTCATCCATCTCGATATTTCTGTTGATTCCCCGAACACGGAGACCAGATAATGTTTAGAGCGGAGCGACTAGTCGCCTGCGTCATTCGCTAGCGATGGGATTTCCGCGCGAAATGAGCCAGTCCAGCTGCATCGATTTCGGGGTCGAGCTGATGCCAGATTAGATCGAGTCCAACTTGGCTGAAGAAGAAAATGAGTTCGTCGAAGGTATGATCTTGCACTGGGTGATATTCAAGAAAAACTCGGTCTACGGTTAGCCAAGTGGCAGGAGAAGTAGGAAGTACCGCCTGATATTCAGCACCTTCACAGTCGAACTTTACGATGTCTACGTGATTGCCCGCGATGGCAAGAAGTGATTCAAAGGTCAGGCAATCGACTTGAGTTTTGTGTCGCCGGCTGCCGGGTGCCTGGGTAGTTGCTTCGTAAGAGACGGGTTCGGTTTGCCATAAGTCAATAAGCCCGTTAATGGGGCCCACAGCTGCAGGCACGACAATGGTTCGATGGGCGAGTTGGTTAGCTTCAAGATTGGCTATAAGCCAGTCGCGACTCGTGGGTGATGGCTCGACGCAGGTGAACTTAGCGTCAGGCAGTTGTTTGGCAAGAGCACACGTGAAACTTCCGACGTGGGCTCCGATGTCGAGGACGGAGTGATTGGTGATCTTAGTATCCCAGACGATAGAGCGAAGGCGATAAGCATCGCCAGCGAGGATTTCGACTAGTGGACCCCAGGCGAGGGGGCGGTTAGGAGCTTCAACGATTACACCATCCCGGGTGGAGACTCTGAAGGTGCGTTCATGTCGGTAGCCTAAGTGGGAGAGAGTGCCTTCAAACAACACGGACGGCCAATTGTTGAATCGCTTTCGGGAGGCGCGGGCAAGATGTACTCGCTTGATCAATGTATTGAGGAACCTAGCCAATTCTCACCCGATTTCGTCTCGACTGCCTTGGAATAACTAAGCGGGACTGCAATGGTCGAGAATCACGGTCGGAGGAGAACTATATCAGTCGGCATCTTATGTGGTAAAGAAAGGGAGTAGCCGTCGAATGGGTGACAGCCTAGCTTCCATGTGAAGGAGTTCGGCCTGAGCAATCATGGCGTTAGCAGCGAACTAATGACAAGTGTTGCGGTCCCGGTTCGTTGGACAGTTTCCATGACTATCACGCCGCCTGCGCGGCCATTGCATCGCGGAACGCCTCGCGTGGTGTCCGGTGTCCGAGCCGCTCGATGAGCCACTCGTTGTT
>Ga0187874_10002164_pt1 | contig 15583 bp, 10 predicted proteins | sample June2016WEW_16_1_3_FD_132993 | JGI IMG/M metagenome (GOLD analysis project Ga0187874, IMG submission 132993) | Peatland microbial communities from SPRUCE experiment site at the Marcell Experimental Forest, Minnesota, USA - June2016WEW_16_150 | ecosystem: Environmental > Terrestrial > Soil >... | reverse complement strand
CGCAACAAGCGCCGAAGTTCCGATGTAGACAGCATCAGCGCCGAGGCAGATAATCTTCACAATATCAGCACTCTCCCGTATCCCGCCGCTCGCAATGATCGAGACCTCGTTTCGAACGCCTTGCTTGCGGAGCTTTGCGTCGACACTGGCGACCGCAGCCTCGACCGGGATACCCACATGGTCGCGGAAGACGCGGGGCGCTGCGCCCGTGCCGCCACGGAACCCGTCGATAACCACGGCATCAGCGCCCGAGCGTGCGATCCCGGCTGCAATCGCGGCCGAGTTGTGCACTGCTGCGATCTTCACAAAGACCGGTTTCTTCCATTCGGTTGCTTCCTTGAGGCTGTGCACGAGCTGTTTCAAGTCCTCGATACTGTAGATATCGTGGTGCGGCGCAGGGCTGATTGCGTCGCTTCCCTCGGGGATCATCCGCGTGCAGGCCACGTCCGCACAGACCTTTTCACCCTGCAGGTGGCCGCCGATGCCCGGTTTTGCGCCCTGGCCGATCTTGATCTCGATTGCTGCACCGCGTTCGAGATAGTTGATGTCGACCCCGAACCGGCCCGATGCGACCTGCACGATGATGTGGCTCTGGTACGGGTAGAGTGACTCATGGAGCCCTCCTTCACCGGTACCCATAAACGTTCCCATTTTTGTCACGGCTTTTGCAAGAGCGGTCTGGGCATTCAGGCTGATCGCCCCGTAACTCATGTGGCCGATCATGATCGGTGTCTCGAGTTTGAGGTTCGGGGCAAGTTTTGTCACGAGCTCCGTGTCGCCGTTGGGGTGCTCCTTTATGGAAAGTGCTGCGGGTTTTTTCCCGATATAGGTCCGCAGCTCCATGGGCTCGCGGAGCGGGTCGATCGAGGGGTTGGTCACCTGGCAGGCGTCAAGGACGAGCCGGTCGAAGATCATTGGGTAGGGAAGAACGTTTCCCATCCCGGCGAGGATGATCTTTCCGGTCTTTGCCTGGTTAAAGACCGCTTCACGAATCTCGCGGGTCCAGACCGGGTGGCTGCGGTAGTCCGTAGGCTTCTCGTAGATGCTGATCGCGTCGCGCGGGCAGAAGGCAAGACAGCGGTGGCAGGCCACACAGTTACGGGAGTTGACAAGAATTTTGTTGTCCTCTTTCCGGAACACGCCGTACGAGCAGTTCTCGACACAGCGGCCGCAGGTCATGCAGCGCTCGGTGTCGAGCTCCACCTTGAACCGGAGCGGGATGCTGCCGATGCTCATGCGATGACCCTCCCGATCACGGGTTCGCCGGCCTTTGGCATGCAGACACCTTCGATCTCCGGCTCGATATGCCGTATCGCTGCCTCTTCGCTGGAGATGTAGAGCCGGTCCCCGTGTTCCCCGGTGACCAGCGGGCGCAGTTTGATCCGGTCGGTGAATCCCACCAGAGTATCGGCGGTTGCGACACAGATGGCAAACGGACCGTTCATGAGCGCCGGGCCGTACGTGAGCCGGAGTGCATGGTTGAGTTCCCGCTCTTTTTCCGGCATTGCGTCGATCTCGTCCCAGAATGGCGGGGCAAGGGCACGCACCGCCATTTTTTCTGAAAGGCCGTGCTTTCGCACCAGCAGATCGAACAGGTACGCGACTACTTCCGTATCAGTATACATCGTGCAGTCGTACCCATAACTCTCGATGTAGCGCCGGTTGGTGCCGTAGGAGGTGATCTCCCCGTTGTGGACGACGCTCCAGTCAAGGAGATTAAAGGGGTGTGCGCCCCCCCACCATCCGGGCGTGTTTGTAGGGTACCGGTTATGGGCGAGCCAGAGGTATCCCTTGTAGTTCTGTATCCGGTACAGATCGGCGACCTGCTCGGGCCATCCCGAAGCCTTGAAGACGCCCATATTTTTTCCCGATGAAAAGATAAGGCTGCCCTTGTGTGCGGAATTTACGTTCATGACCAGCCGCGTGACAATATCATCTGCGGTGGTACGGGGCTCCTGTGCACGGGTAATATCAGGCTTGAAAAAAAAACGCCACGGGGTATGGACTTTTTTAATCCCGGCTTCATAAAGGGGGATCGGTTCGTCGTGAACGATCCGCCCCCAGGCTTCGAGTTCTCTCACAAACACCGGTTTATTCTCCCGGACATTGTCAAAGAATACATGCAGGGCATAGGCATCCGCGAACTCCGGGTAGATCCCATAGGCTGCATACCCGGCGCCTTCACCGCTGCCCCTCTCGTCCATTGATGCGAGTGACTCCCGTATCCTGCTGCCGTCCATGTACTGACGACGTTTGTCAATGACCCCTATAATTCCGCACATAGTATCACAATCGGCGTGTTCTATAATAGTGAACTTTTCCCTGAATTGAATGTAATCATTCTCTCAAGGCTGAACGTGTCCTATTCTTCCAAGAGAGTTAGTTAAGAAAATATAAATATAATTGGTTGGAAACTTAGTTCCATTATGTCAGCGGACGTATCCAAGTTGCTCAAGAAAATCGAGGCTGATAGCGTAAAATTTATCCGGCTCCAGTTCACCGATGTACCGGGCATGCCCAAGAACGCGGCAATCCCGGTTGTTCAGGCCGAGAAGGCCCTGACCGAAGGTACCTGGTTCGATGGGTCCTCTATTGAAGGCTTCACCCGGATTGAGGAGTCGGATATGCTTCTCAAGGCTGACCCGGCATCGTATACGATCCTTCCCTGGCGGCCTCAGGAAGGCAAGGTCGCCCGGTTCATGTGTGATGTGTATACGTACGGGAACAAGCCCTTTGAAGGTGATCCACGGTTCGTATTAAAGAAGGTCATGGCCGATGCGGCCAAGATGGGATTGACCTTCAACACCGGTCCCGAACTTGAGTTCTTCCTCTTCAACCTCGTCGACGGCAAGCCGACTACGCAGTTCATCGACCAGGGCTGTTATTTTGATCTGGCCCCTCAGGACAAGGCAGAAGACGTGCGCCGCGACATCGTGCTCGCGCTTAACAATATGGGCTTTGAGATCGAGATGTCCCACCATGAGGTTGCCGCAAGCCAGCACGAGATCGATTTCAAGTACGCGGATGCGGTTACGACCGCAGACCGGGTCATGACGTTCAAGTTTGCGACCAAGGCCATTGCGCTCAAGTACGGCCTGCACGCTTCGTTCATGGCAAAGCCGATCGCCGGCATCAACGGGAGCGGTATGCACACTCACGGGTCGCTTGCAAAGAACGGCAAGAATGCGTTCTACGATGCAAATGCGCCCGACGGCATTTCCGATACCGCGCTCTACTACATCGGCGGTCTTTTAAAGCACGCAAAGGCGATCACCCGGGTCGCAAACCCGACGATTAACTCGTATAAGCGTCTCGTCCCCGGCTACGAGGCTCCCTGCTACATTTCGTGGAGCACCACGAACCGGTCCGCCCTGATCCGGGTACCGGCCGCCCGCGGTAACAGCACCCGCGCCGAGTTCCGCAGCCCTGACCCGATGTGCAACCCGTATCTGACGTTTGCCTGCATGCTCGCCGCCGGTCTCGATGGTGTGAAGAACAAGATTATGCCGCCGGACTCAACCAACACCAACATCTATCATCTGAGTGCAAAAGAGCGCAAGAAGATGAAGATCGATATGCTACCGGGCAGCCTTGCCGAATCTCACCAGTACCTGATGAAAGATCAGGTGCTCTGCGATGCACTCGGCCCGCACATTCTCGAAACCTTAACAAATATTACCATAGCGGAGACCGACGCGTTCCGTCTCGCGGTTCACCCGTGGGAACTGGAGCGGTACCTCGCTACCTATTAATCTTAAAAATTTTTTCCCGCATGCCGGGACAGGCTGGACTTTTTATCCGGTAACTGCCCATCAACCACTCGGATGTGTGAAAAAGATCAGGGGATCGCAGGCATTGTATCCATCATCTGCTGTACGGGTGTACAGCACCATCATTCGGAGTATATAAGTCCGCGGCTCAATAAAAACCCTGCCGATCTTTTCCGGATCCCACGTGGTTCAATCACTATTTACAGGAGATGGATATGGCTCTGGATACCGGTGTTACAACCTGGCTCATGGTCTCGGCGCTTCTGGTTATGCTGATGACCCCGGGCGTGGGTTTTTTTTATGGCGGACTTGTCAGAAAGAAGAATTTTATTTCGATGATCGCCCTCTCGTTTGTGGTGCTCGCGCTCACCAGCATTCAGTGGATCCTGGTCGGGTACTCTCTGGCATTTGGCCCTGACGTGGGTGGGTTTATCGGAAACCTGAGTTACCTGGGTCTGAACGGCGTAAATGCAAATGCCACGACAACGGCATATCCCCCGCTTATTTACATGGCCTTTCAGCTCTTCTTTGCGTCAGTCACAATCGCAATTGTGACGTCTGCTGTCGCAGAGAGGGTCAAACTGACCTCGTTTATCGTGTTCGTGCTCGTGTGGCTGACGGTCGTGTACTGCCCACTCGCACACTGGGCATGGGGCGGTGGCTGGGCGCAGCAGATGGGCCTGATCGATTTTGCCGGCGGGACGGTTGTTGAGATCTGCTCGGGATTTGCTGCCCTTGCGCTGGCTCTCGTGATCGGGAAACGGGCTGGTTTTGGTGAATATTCGCTTGAGCCCCACAACATCCCGATCGCGCTCCTTGGTGCGGCTCTCCTTTGGTTTGGGTGGTTCGGGTTTAATGCCGGCAGTGCCCTTGCGGTGAATGCGAGTGCAGTTACTGCGTTTGTGAACACAAACACCGCGGCGGCTGCCGGTGCGCTTGCGTGGATGTTTGCGAGCTGGTACCACGGCAAGCCCAGTTCTCTGGGGATGGTCAGCGGTGCGATCGCCGGGATGGTGGCGATCACGCCGGCTGCCGGCTTTGTCAGCCCGATGGTGGCCATCCTTATCGGTGCGGTTGCCGGGGTACTCTGCTTTGCCATGATGCTTTTACGGATCCGCAGGCGGCTCGACGAGACTCTGGACGCGTGGGCGATCCATGGCATGGGCGGCCTCTGGGGGACGCTTGCAACAGGCCTGTTCGCGGCAGCCGCAGTTGCCGGGTTCTCCGGCCTTTTTGAAGGAAATGTCCACCAGTTCCTGGTAAATGCACTGGGCGCATTCGCGACTGTGGTCTATGCATTTGTCATGACCTACGTGATTGCGACCATTATCGATCGCTTCATGGGCCTGCGGGTCACTGCCGATGAGGAGTACGTAGGGCTCGATATTTGTCAGTACGGTGAGCGGGCATAGATGATCTCGCATACCATCACTTTTTTTCATTTTTTGACCGGAATTGTTTGATCGCCACCCCTGCGGAATCTTTTCGTATTCTATGTAACATCCCGATGCCCATGTGCGCTTTTTCCGTCTGGTAATTGGTGAGATATACAATTTCTGACCCCCCCACTGAAAAATGACAAAATAACAATCTTTATAAATGTAGGAATAGAACTTCCTTCCTATAATTCCAGTGAACCATGGATTCAATCCAGGATCTGAATGCGGATGATGCAAGAATGCCAGTTTACAAACGAGGAACCGGACTTTCTATCCGGAATCGCTCACTGGCCTTTGTGCTCATTACGGTTCCGGGGAGTTGATCCAGTGCCTGCCTATATAACAAACGTATTATCCGGGTCACGGCATAAAATCAAATTTGATTACAACAGGTGAATTGAATGGTTATGGATTCTGGTGCTATTGCATGGGTTCTCGCCTCAACGGCCCTCGTCATGATCATGACGCCGGGAGTCGGGTTCTTCTATGGTGGTCTTGTACGGAAGAAAAATTTCATCGATATGATCACGCTGTCATTCGTGGCCTTTGCGCTCGTGAGCATCCAGTGGGTGCTGATAGGGTATTCGCTGGCATTCGGCCCGGATGTCGGCGGGTTTATCGGCAACCTGAGCAATCTGGGTTTAAACGGCGTGAGTATGAATGCCCCCGGCCCGTACAGCACCCTTATTCCGGGGATGCTGTACATGGTATTCCAGCTCGTGTTTGCAACCGTCACGATGGCAATCGTCACATCCGGTTTTGCCGAGCGTATCAAGTTCAGTGCATACCTGGTCTTTGCCCTGCTCTGGACCACGATCGTCTACGATCCGCTCGCCCACTGGGTGTGGGGCGGCGGCTGGACGTCCCAGTTTGGCTCGATCGATTTTGCAGGCGGAACGGTCGTGCACATCAGTTCCGGGTTTGCGGCCCTTGCTCTGGCGATCGTGATCGGAAAACGTGTCGGGTACGGCAAGTATGCGATGGAACCGGCCAACATCCCGTGGTCGATCCTTGGTGCGGTCCTCCTCTGGTTCGGGTGGTTCGGGTTCAACGCAGGAAGTGCTGTTGCAGCCAACGGCCTTGCGGTCAACGCCTTTGTTACGACGAACACTGCAACAGCTGTCGCAGCAATGGCATGGCTCCTTGTTTCGTGGGCACACGGTGGTAAGCCAAGTTCGCTTGGGTTTATCAGCGGTGCAGTGGCGGGACTTGTTGCCATCACGCCGGCTGCCGGGTACGTCACCCCGATAGCGTCGATAGCGATCGGTGCAGTCGCCGGTGTCATGTGCTACGGTATCATGCTCTGGAGGCAGGGCAGGGGTATCGATGAAAGCCTCGATGCATGGGCAGTCCACGGGATGGGCGGCCTGTGGGGTGCGCTTGCCACCGGTATCTTTGCATCCGCAGCCGTGAACGGCGCCTCGGGTCTGATCGAGGGCAACGTCCACCAGTTCATTGCCCAGGTTGTCGGGGCAGGATCGGCAGTCATCTACGCGTTCGTGGTCACGTATATACTGGCCATCATCGTTGACAAAACCATTGGGCTGCGCGTGACCGAGGAAGAGGAATATGTAGGGCTCGATATCTCCCAGCACGGGGAACGGGCTTCAGGATAATTAAGGTGATTACCATGAAAATGATAATTGCAGTCATCAAACCTGAACGATTCGAGTTCGTAAAAAAAGCGCTTGAAGACAAAGGGTATGTCGGCATGACGATTTCCGAGGTCAAAGGCCGGGGTGCACAGAAGGGAATTTCCCTTGAGTATCGCGGCGGCAAGATGATCGTCGACCTCCTGCCCAAAGTTAAACTCGAGATCGTTATCCACGACAAGGATGTCGAAGATCTGATCGTGACCCTGACCGGGGCCGCACGGACCGGAAAGATCGGGGATGGAAAGATCTTCATCCTCCCGGTCGAGAAATCCATACGGATCAGGACCGGTGATGTGGAGTCATAATAGCAGCAACCGCAGATTTACCGTCCAACAGATGCAGCAATCTCAATTCAGGATAGCGGGATCCACCTTCCCCCGCTCCTGTTTAAAGAAACGTTTCAACCAGATACACCGTTCTTCCGGCTAAAAATTAAGGGCGGAATTTTTTTTATTCTGCATCCAGAAGTGCACGCAGTTTCTTTTCGATGTGTGGCGAGATATGAAAATGACCGGGCAGGGTAAATGCTCCCGTGTCGTATTTTAACGCTTCCTCCATATCTTCGTCAGATATCCCATACCTCTGGTGATCGACGATCTCATGGAAAAAAATCTTTCCGCCACCGGGAATAATTCTGCACAGGCAGAATCCTTCTGTCACTCTGGCCCGGATATAAAAGAACGCTGAACCGATCATCGATTGACGGTAGTACTGGATCTGTTCAAGGATCGCCTCGTATTCCGGTTCGGATCCATCCGGCATAGCGTATCGTGGCAGCGGATCCCTTTCGGCATTCATGTCTTCTTTTGTCATTGATTTTTACCCCCTCCCAAAATGTACCTCCCCGGTTTTGGCGAAACCGGGTGATATGGTGGAAATATATTTCTTTCGTATATATACTTACTCCAACCCGCAGCTGCCGGGGCCAGCCGGATTGTCCCATGCAGATTGTTATTTACCCTGCCGGCTAAAAATGTAAGTAAGCAATCATGATCCCATGGCTGAATTCCAATTTTAAAAATTTTAAACCCACGGCAGCCATAGCACTCAACGCCACGCGGCATATGAACACAATCGAGCGTAAAAAATTGTTCTCTCCAGATATCGAGCCTATGCGGACCGCCGAAGGACGCTGGTTCGAGGCGATCGTGTACGAAATGTTCCTGGAGATCTCCCAGAAATCCGATTGTATCAGGTACATCGCCCGCAAAGGGGCTGATGCACCCCGCGCCGGTGCACAGGCATGCTTGGGACAAAACGGGATCTTTTATTCAAAGTACGGGGACATCACGTTCCGGGGAAACGGGCAGGACCTTGCGGAATTTGACCTGATCCTTGTGGATGCACAGGATCATATCGCATTCGGCGAAGTGGTGACCTCCCCGGCAGATTTAAAAGAATTTGAGGTAGAGATTGCGTTCAAGAAACGGCTGCTCGGGTACCTTTACGGCCAGGCGCATGTCTCATTCCTCCTTATCTCCTCCTTTGATATCTCCAACTACTCTGTTGTAAAGAGGCTTGCAAAGGATCCGGACAATGCCATCATTCACACCAGTTCCTGCGAGCAGATCAAGGCGCTTGTCAAGCACTACCGGCCCCGGATCCTGTACACAAAACCCACCAACCACCCCAAACTGATCCGTGCTACCGATATCCCGCTCAAACACCCGCTCGACTACCGGAAATATCATGACGAATTCAGGAACCGGATCTTCTCCGATATCACGCACGGCCGGGGCAGAAACACCATGGCGCCCTCAATCGATACGGAGGCGCTCGTAAAAAAGATCCTTTTCGGTGCGCTCTACCCGCATGCGATTAAGGCGGTCTGCGACCAGTACGGCCTCGTGGTCAAGGGCAAACGCATTGAGTACGGAGAATTTTTCCAGTACTTCACAAAAGCGATCATCGCCACCGATCTCCCCGGCTTTGAGTTGATCATCTACCTTCGGTCCCGGCAGAAAAAGGAGTACCTCAAGATGGTGCAGACAAAGGACGGCCACTTCCGGTTCGAGCGGCCGACGCCGTCCCGGGTGGGGTTCTTTTTGTGGATCGAGTCCCTCCAGCCCTCGCTCGGGACTAAAATTTCTCTTGAGATCCTCAAAACGTTTACCGTCAGGGATCCGGCAAAAAAATAAGGGAACGACCGGGACAAGGCCCCGGGGATTTTTCCCGGCCCTGCCGTTTTTGGCTGTGTACGCTTTGTGTTTTTATGATCATTCTAACAATGCGGCCATCGCCTCATCGTACCGGGCTTCCATGACATACGGGATCCCGGAGACGGCGGATGCGTCCTCGGTGAGTGCCATCAGGTCATCACGCGACATGGTCGAGAGCCGAAAGTTGCGGCTGCCCGCCATGATCTGCTGGAGGCCGGTCCTGAATTTCTGCGCATAGGTATATATGCCCACGGCGCCCATCGGGATCTCCTTTATCCGCGAGCCGTATTTTTCCTTGAGCTCTTCGTAGCAGACAAATATCTCCTCAACCGTGCTGCCGTATTTCATGACGGACTTGGGCAGATCGCCGGCCTGCAGCCATTTCTCAATGTTCTTGCCCACCATTCCTGGGATCATAAGACCCCTGCCCATGCAGACCGCCTTGAAGTAGGGGCTGCCCATCGCAAGCGCTTTGAAGACGCCGGGTTCGTCCGAGAACCCGCCGGCCATGGCAAGATCCGGCACCCTCATGCCTTTCTTCTCCAGTTTCTGACAGAACTCGTACGCGAGCGACTGGAGGTAGAACGTCGGGATACCCCATTCGTTCATCATCGGCCACGGGCTCATGCCGGTCCCGCCGGGAGCGCCGTCAATGGTGAGGAGGTCGATCTTTGCTTCGGAACAGTAACGCAGCGCCATCGCGAGCTCGACCATGGAGTAGGCGCCGGTCTTTAATGTGACGCGTTTGAACCCGATATCACGGAGCCGGTCGATCTCTTCCAGGAATCCTTCCTTTGTGACAAAACCGAGGCGCGAGTGGCGCTCGAACTCCTTGATCGCACCCGCCTTGAATGCAGCCTGGTTCTCCTTTAACGTTGGATCGGGAAGCACGATGTAGCCCCGCTTTTTGAGTTCGATGGCCCGTTCGAGCGAAGTGACTTTGATCTCGCCGCCGATGCATTTTGCACCCTGGCCCCACTTGAGCTCGATAGTGTCCAGGTTGTGCTTACTTGAGACGTACTCCGCGGTTCCAAGCCGGGTGTCTTCGACATTCATCTGGACGAGAATTTCCCCATAGCCCTCGTTGAATTTACGGTAGGTCACAATCCGCCGGTCCATCTCAGGAGACTCGGTGACCTTGCCCTTTGCGTCCCGCTTCAGCCCCGGGTCAATACCGCAGACGTTCTCACCGCAGACGAGCGTGATGCCGGCAATGGCGGCACCGACTGCGAAGTGTTCCCAGTTGACCCGTGCGATCTCCGTGGATCCGAGCGCCCCGGTAAAGATCGGGAGGCGCATCTTTACTTTCTTGTCCCAGCCATACTCGGTCCCGGTATCCACGGTTGAGAAGACCGCTGTATCCGGACCGGCATCGGTACCTTCGGGCAGGCCTTTTGCGCCCACGGCGTATCCCTGGATATTGAGATGGGAATAGTCAATGGGATAGTTTTTGTCAGCTCCCGCGGTGATCCCGCCAAACGGGCCGGGATAAAGAACTTCCCTGCCCCTGAATGACGAGAGCCAGATCTCACAGCTGCCTTTACATCCGTCCATGCACCGGGTACAGATGCCGGAACACGGAACGACGCTCCGCGACCGGTTGACGGTACCTGTTGCTTCATTTGCATTGGGTTGTCTCAGATTCATGAATTCACTCCTTATGTATGAGAGTGGATGCTATCGTTGTGGATCGCGTGCGCCGGAGATGGCGCAAGAATAGTGACCCTGATACGGTTCGAGAATATTCCTCAAACTAATGGAATTTCCTTACCTTTGCTTATAAAAGATTGTATTTTGTTGTCAATTGTCATGTTTTTTGAACATTTTTGGTCAAATTTGAGAATTTTTGATCAGTTTTTCCTACAAAATTGTTAAAATGGGAAATAATTAAAAAAGGGTATGGTCCTTATTAAACCCCTAATATAAAATATGAACTTCGACGTAAAAACAGGATGAAAAATGTGACCCAAAACTGGTTGAAAAAAAGTACCTCAATTTTTGATTAAGTTGATCTTTGGTCTAGACAAGAATATTCAGTTCTATCGCAATGCTGGGGGGCACCACAACGGCGGGGGCGAGCCGCTGGCGAAGCCCCCAGGAGTGTCCAGACAAACTCGTTTTTAAAAAATATTACAGGTAAAATTGGTGGTTAGAATGGGACTATACTCTTAAAAAATAGCCCGGGATCTATTATAAGCTATCCCAATAGTCCGGTTATTCCCTGTACTATATGACTGGCGCGCCCGTCATCAGGTACAGCACAAGAAGGATCACCGGCTGGTGCACCAGGTAGATTACGAGCGAGTGCCGGCCAAGGAATGTGAGCGGTCCGATCGTCCGTGCGGGGAGTTCCGGGAGCGCCCACTGCCGCTCTCCTCCCGGATAGGCAAATTCCCCGGCTGCCATCCCAATCAGCACGAGGCCCATCCACGGGAAGACTGGTGTGTAATCAACACTCTGGAACGTGAGCGGGTGAATGCCAAAGACCAGAAGCCCCATCGGGCCGGGGATGGGTGCAAGGATCCACCCAAGGGCAATGAAGACGATCCCGATCGCCGCGTTCCAGGTGCGGAACCGGAAGAAGAGCGGCGAGAGCATGACCGCGACCCCAATCAGGTGGAGGATACCGAAGATGACAAACCCTTCCTTCAGGTACCACCAGGTCGCGACCGTCACAAGAAGCCCGCAGCAGAAGATCCCGGCGCCCCGCAGCAGGAATTTTTTTACGAGCGCCGGCCCGTGAAGGTTTGAAACCGCACGGGCGTGGCTGATCGCAAGCGATACGCCCACGACGAGCAGGAAGAGCGAGGCTGTCGCATACGCAAAATACCGCCAGAATCCATCAGAAACATCGATCGGCATGATCCGGAAAAAGGCCAGATCAAAGAGAGTATGAAAAATAATCATCATCACGATGGCGATACCCCGGAGAAGATCGACCTCGGGATACCGTGCCGTGCCGCTCATGGGTACTGGTACACTCTTCCCCGGACTCTGATATGTGTTTCCGAGATACTCCCACAGATAAAGCTAAATTGCGGGGGGTTTTAACGTTACGGATTCCAGCATTGCGTTGCGGGGTTCCCATGCTTCCGTCGTACACCTCTCTTTCTGCGTATGATGAATCATGCTTTTCAGATGGAGTGAAATATTGAATGCCGCATTCATGTCTGCATGATCAACGTGTCCACATGTCGGGCACTTGAAATCATTTCCCTTCCGTTAATTCCGTGTACCGCATCTAAAAGAATCCTTGCGATATATAGGCGGGGTCAAAATGGAGGACAGGGACACCAGGCTGTTTAGCCATATATTTTTCAAATATCTGCAATTGATAGAATGACAAACTGTGCAAAGTACGCTTGAAAGAAAAGATGTTGTTTCCTTGTCTTTGAGAATGCTTTTTGGATGCTCAAAGAAAAGTGTTATCGGTTGTCCCTGTCAGTGTCGTACGTTCTCGTGTTACCGCTCAACTGTTGAAGAGTGTTCAGGTACCAGATCCCGTTGGATTGACGGAATACGCCAATATCTGTTTTCCCGTCACCGTTCCAGTTCCCAACTACAGGAATGTCCCCATTCGTGCCAAAATGTATCTGACTATTGACCTTCCCGTTGAAGTTATAATAGTTAAGATACCAGGTCCCGTTGGATGGACGGAATACTCCGATATCCGTTTTCCCGTCACCATTCCAGTCCCCGACAACGGGGATATCTCCGGCAATACCGAACTTTACCTGTTTGCTGAACGTACCGTCATTGTTGTAATCCAGGTACCATGTCCCGTTAGAAGGACGGAATACACCGAGTTCAGTGATCCCGTCACCGTTCCAGTTCCCGACCACAGGGATATCGCCGGCAATGCCGAATTGTACCTGTTTGCCGGCTGTTACACTGCCGCATACGCTGGGCATGGAAATCGATTGGATCCGGTTATTTTCGGTATCTGCGACATAGATATTTCCATTGGTATCGACTGCTATGCCATCAGGCCAGTTGAACTGGTCGTTTGCAGGACCATAGGATCCCACCTGTGTTACGTACGTCCCTGATGACGTAAACTCCTGAATACGGGAATTACCGGAATCAACGACATAAATATTTCCAGAGTTATCAATTGCTATACCCAGGGGGAAATAGAGTTGTCCGTTACCAGCACCTAATCCACCCCACTGTGTTACGAATGTTCCGTTAGAGGTGAACTCCTGGATAAGGTTATTGCCGGTATCAACGACATAGATATTACCGTTTGCGTTCACCCCATTCGCGTTTACCGCTATGTCATCAGGGAAATTGAACTGTCCGTTTCCAAAACCATAGGAACCCCACTGTGTCATGTATGTTCCTGCAGATGTAAACTCCTGGATCCGGTTATTTCCCTTGTCAGCGATATAGATATTTTCCGCGGCATCTACCGAAATGCCGTGTGGGGTACTAAACTGTCCATTATCTGTACCAGAGGATCCCCACTGTGTTACGAACGTTCCGGAAGAGGTGAACTCCTGGATTCGGTTATTGCCTGAGTCAACGACATAAACATTTCCCGCGGTATTTACTGCAATTCCCTCGGGGGTGTTGAACTGTCCGTTTCCAGAACCATAGGAACCCCATTGTGTCACATACGTTCCGGAAGAGGTGAACTCCTGGATTCGGTTATTCAGGGAATCTGCGACATAGATATAGCCATGCGCGTTCACCGCCGTGCCAAACGGCCACTCGAACTGGCTGTCGCCATTCCCGCCGGATCCCCACTGTGTCACATATGTTCCTGTAGATGTAAACTTCTGGATCCGGCTGTTACCAAAATCAGCGACATAGATATTTCCCGTTTTATCCGCCGCTGTACCCATGGGTGAAGTGAACTGTCCGTTGCCAGTACCAGAGGATCCCCACTGTGTCACGAACGTTCCTGAAGTGGTGAACTCCTGAATCAGGTTATTGCCGGCATCAGCGACGTAGATATTTCCAGAGTTAGATACCGCTATGCCTTGTGGATAGTTGAACTGACCGTTGCCAGATCCAGAGGCTCCCCACTGCGTCACGAACGTTCCTGAAGAGGTGAACTTCTGGATCAGGTTATTGCCGGCATCAGCGACATAGATATTTCCCGCGGCATCTACCGCAATTCCGACAGGGCCGTTGAACTGGCCGTTGCCAGTACCATAAGACCCCCACTGCCTCACAAATGCACCGGATGACTTAAACACTTGGATTCGGTTATTGCCGGAATCAACGATATAGACATAACCGCTCGCGTCTACCACTATGCCGGCGGGATTCGAGAACTGTCCATTGCCAGATCCAGAGGCTCCCCATTTTGATACATATGCTCCCGACGAACTAAATTTCCAGACACTGTTGTTATAACTGTCAGTTGCATAGGTGGAACCAGAACTATCCACCGCAACATAATTGGGAATCGCACCGACAGAGGAGGGCACCGCCCACTGGAATGCAGGAGTACCCTGTTGTCCATTGCATCCGCTCACTCCGGTGCTCTGTCCGTTCGTTTGTTTACCGGTTCCTGAGCTCGGGTGCCAATGGTAGAACCAATACCGGGGATAGAGTGGAGAGTTAACTGGTCCTCCCGGTGAAGATTGTGATGGGGCTTGTATCTTGAGGGTTGCAGTCGAATCTTTCACGTTCGTATCAGCATATGCAGGTGAACAAACACCAACCACAATGATAAAAATACAAAGGATAAATATGGTTCTGTTAGACAATTTCCAGAATGGTTTGATCATAGTTTCTCACTCACCGATGTAATTTGTCTGTTATTTCTCTTGGAACTAAAAGAATTTTGCTTTTTTATAAACCGCTCAGATATTTCGATAAGATTTTCTCATCACCCTGCAGACCCGGGATACTCCTCCGATTTCTCTTTGGCAGGGTTTATGACGGGAGGTTCTCGCTTCGAGACTTCTTTGAACCGCACTTATTTCTACTCCGCAAGGCATTACACTATGTATAAATAGCATTCGCTTGAATTTTATTAGTAAAAATTTTTGACATATTATACATACTGTTGTCCAATTTACCGTCGAATTTTTATTGCGGTGGGCGGGGTGCATCCTGAAAAAAGAGGTTCAATATCATGAAACCCGGCTTCCGGTACTAGAGGAGCATGGGGCAACGTCTTCGACCTCTTCAGCACACCAACACGATCACCAGCAAACATTGCGGAAATTCCTTGGTGAGCACCCGACGAACTCCGAAGAGGTCTTCTCATGCAAAGATCTTCTTTATGCGGCGACCGATCTCTGTGGAGTTGCCGGTAGCGGAACAGCTGTCCGAAGGGAGCGACGATGAGAAGGACTCACCAGCTGGGAGAAACGTTCACCTGCAAACGTTTCAGATACGGTCAGATAGAGGCTCTCGTATCCTCTATTGTTCTGGCTGTTTGCATCTGCACTTTTTTTGTTCAACCCGTAAGTGCAGTTACGTGGACATCATCGAACGGATGCTGGACGGCAACCAACGGCAATCAGAACCTCATAATGTGGAATGTGTCCGGGGTAAATTCATGGACAGTCCCGACCGGTCTTACGAATCTCTCGGTTCTG
>Ga0187874_10002162_pt1 | contig 15601 bp, 25 predicted proteins | sample June2016WEW_16_1_3_FD_132993 | JGI IMG/M metagenome (GOLD analysis project Ga0187874, IMG submission 132993) | Peatland microbial communities from SPRUCE experiment site at the Marcell Experimental Forest, Minnesota, USA - June2016WEW_16_150 | ecosystem: Environmental > Terrestrial > Soil >... | reverse complement strand
CGGTCGGGGTCGGGGTCGCGGTCGTGGTCGTGGTCGTGGTCGCGGTCGCGGTCGCGGTCGGGGTCGGGGTCGTGGTCGCGGTCGCGGTCGGGGTCGGGGTCGCGGTCGTGGTCGTGGTCGGGGTCGCAGTCGGGGTCGCAGTCGGGGTCGCGGTCGCGGTCGCGGTCGGGGTCGGGTTGACTTCCTCCCCTCCCTAAAGGGAGGGGATTCCCAAGCTCACGCTTGAGGTTTTCTGCATGAAACTCGTCCGCGTGCAGCGCCGCCATGACTCCCACTGGCATTGGGTCCTCGAGAGCGAACTGAGACCCTTCTGCTCATGCGACTGCCGCGGTCCCAACGCCCCGAACAAGAAAGGTGACACGCTCTGCATCTGCCCCTGCCATGAGCTCGGCCCGCGTTACGCCTTCTCGCTCTGCGAGAAAGAACGCTACCCTGACGCCCCGAACGCCACGTGGATTGCCTCCTACCGTCACCCGTGCGGCAGGACTCTCGGCGATCTTCGCCTGCCCTGGCACCGTGTCAAGGGCGCGAGGCGGGGCTGCCAACGATGCGCCCAGATCGGCGCGAACCTCACTCGTCTTGACGTACAAACCCAAATCTCACTTCTCGAGGAAACATGAACTGGACCGCAGCCAAAGACTTCACCAGCCCGGACGGCAAGCTCGTCGTGCGCGTCTCTCGATCGGACGATCTGCCCTCGCGACCCCTCTTCAGCGTGCAGATGGGCAAGGCGCAGGACGAAGGCAACGTCAGTCGCCACATTCCCATTTACTTCGAGCAGGGTAGGGTGAAATCGATCGCCTCGATTCTGAGCGCCCTGCTCGCCGAGGCCGAGGCGTACATCGAGGCCGAGAAGGTGAAGGCTCCGAAGGTCGAGAGCGTCTCGCGCGGTGCGGACGGCGGCAAGAACGGTGGCGGACCGCGCCGTTCGGGGCGGGAGAGCAAGCGGACCGGCACGCACGGGCGCACGCAGGATGACTGAGAAAGCGAAGTGCGCCACGTGCGAGATGGACGCGCTTCGCTTCCGGCTCTGGCGCCAGAAGGGCGGGCCGATGCCCGCGGCTCTTTGCCGTGAGAAGCACTTTCACCCCTGCAAGGTCCGAAGTTGCAGGAAATCTACCACGAACCTCGAGCGGTGCGACACATGCAACCTGAATCAGGACAGCCTTCAATTCCTCGGGATGAAGCGCAAGCCGGCGTGACAGTCCGATTCGCGGACTGCTTCTCGATTTCGGACGAGTACGAGGACAGCGTGGACCTCTGCATCGTGGACCCGCCCTACGGCGGCATCCTCGCAGCAGAGTGGGACGTCGCCTGCTACGACGAGGTGGCCCAATTCTTACAGATCGTACTCAAGAAGGGCGCCACTGCGTACGTGTGGGGAGGCGTCGGCACCCACGCCCACCGCCCCTTCTTCGAGTGGCTTGCGACGGTCGAGCACGACACTTCGCTCCACATCCACAACGTCATCACCTGGAGCAAGAAGCGCGCGTACGGCACGGCGCACAACTACCTGTTCACCCGGGAAGAGTGCGCGATGATCGTCAAGGGCCAGGATCGGCCCAAGACGTTCCACGTCCCCTTGCTCGACGAGAAGCATGGATATGCAGGCTACAACAAAAAATATCCTGCAAAATCCGAGTACAAGCGCCGCACCAACGTGTGGACCGACATCACCGAAATCCTGCGCGGCAAGAAGCACCCGGCCGAGAAGCCGGTGGCGCTCGCCGAGGTGATGATTCACGCTTCCTCGAACGAAGGGGACCTCATCCTCGATCCGATGGCGGGGTCGGGGAGCACGGGGGTCGCCACCGAGAAGGTCGGAGGGCGACGCTGCGTGCTCATCGAGAAGGACACGACGCAGACCTGTTTCGGAGTGCGATCGGAACAAAGTCCTGCTGCGGTTGCATGCCCCCAAGACGCATGGGAAGCCTCCCCGGACAAGGCTGTCGAAGAGGGCTGGGGATTGTGGGTGTCCTGGATCGGCAACTCACACTGGTCCGCGCCTCTCAACTACGAATCGCGATCCTCGTACGGGGACGGACCCATCGCTACCTTCGACTCGTACGCCGCCGCCATGCGGGGCGTAGTTGAACGCAAAAGGATTGGCGCCACGGGAACCTACGAGCCCCGCATGCTGCCCCGGAGGATTTCATGAGCCGGATCACCCACCTCGGCCACGACGATGAAGGCTTTTACGCCATGATCGTCGACAGGGACGGGGACCCGGCCGCACGTCATCCGCTCAGCGCGCAATCGTTCGCCGACACCGCGAACACCCTCTTGCAGTACGTCCTCGAACGTGGCCTCGAAGCCACCGTCACACGGCCGAGCCATTGGCCGGCCCGCAAGTCGTGAAAGGAAAACATCATGGCTCTCGTTCGCATTGCAGGGGTGGGAATGTTCGATCGACCCAAGGACGGCGCCAAGCCCTACTTCGTGGCGCTCGCCGTCATGGACGGTGAGCCTCCCGCCTTGCAGCCCGTCACTCGAAACCAGTTCTTCGCGCTCCTGAACCACATTCTGAAGCCTCGCGTACAGTCGTGTGGCATGACCCATGTCGAGACGGTCGAGGTGCCTGACGATCAAGTCGAGGAGGCCAAGCGCGCCCTCACCGACGCGGCTCGAGATCGTCTCATCATCCCCGCCACGCACTAGAGACAGGCGTCGTGATCGACCGCAAGCTCGAGGTCACGCTGCACGCGGACGTCTACCCCATCTTCCTCGGCAAAGTGTGGAAGATCCTGAGCCGCAAGACCAAGACCAAGCTCCTGTCGCAGTGCTTCCGCGAGCTCGGTTTCGTCGGCAAGACGCAACTCGATCCAGACCTACTTCGCAAATGGGCCGCAGAAGAGGAACCTCCGTGACGGTCCTCACCCCTTGCTCGCAGTGGCCCGAGCGATGCCCCGCATGCGACGGGCTCGGCGGATGGACCGCCCGGAGACTTGAGAAGGCCACAGGCGTGGACTGGAGGCTCTACAGGTTCCTGGCCGAAAGCAGGGCGACGAAGACCACGTGCGTGCGTATCCTCGACGCGCTTCTGCTTTTACCCTTCCGTAGCACGAAAGCCCCGTCCTTTCAGGGCGGGGATGAAGTGCGTCAGCGCCGAAAGTCCTTGCACCATCTTTAGCCTTGGAGTAAAGTCGAGAAAGTGGCTCATCGCACCCTAGAGATAGCCTGGACTCCTTCCTCATCGAAGGCGTGGGCAACGTTCACAGCCAGTAGGCTTGAGGCGGCTAGGCTGTGGGCCGATCTCGTAGTACGCCATAGGCGTATTCGACGACTGCGTTGGAAGTGGCCAAGCAAAGGACGATGGGAAAAGTGGGCTGCGAAGAAGTATCAGGCTCTCCACTCTCACAGCGTTCAACAAATCATCGGGGAGTTTCTTGAGGCCGTCACGTCGGCTACGGAGCTGAGGAAGAAGGGCTTCCAAGAAGCAAGATACCCGTGGAAGACCCCCAAGTATCACGACGTTCCGTATTCCAATCTCGGAGCCATAGTCCGTCAAGGCCACGTCGTACTTCCTAACGGCAAGGCTGGAAAGCTCCGGGTCAAAATCCCCAAGGGGATGACGCTTCCTGGCCGATTGATGGAGGCCCGCCTTCTGTACGGCAGGCTTCTCCTGATCTGTCAGACGCCCGACCTTGATCTTCCCCCAGGTCCAGTGGTTGGCGTTGACCTTGGGGTGAACACTCTCTTGGCCGCTACCGATGGGGAAAAGACCCTTCTTGTCAGCGGAAGAGAGGCCAAGGCTACTGTTCAGTGGCGCAACAAGAAGCTGGCCAGCCTCAGCTCAAAACAGTCCAGCAAAGTTAAGTACTCCAGACGCTACACCAGGCTTCAGCGTCGGAAGTACCGGATGTTGGATAAGGCCAGGAACCGAATCAAAGACATCATCCACAAGGCTACTAGGAAGGTGGCTGACCAGTTCCCCAACGCAAAGATATACGTGGGGGAGCCCTTCAACGATGCCTGTCAGAAGATGGGAAAGAAGCAGGCACAGCAAGTAAGTTCAGCCTGCAACAGGAGGATCATCGAGCAGCTAGACTACAAGACCTCGGGAGCCGACGTGGTACCCGAGCCTTATAGCTCACAGACGTGTCCCGTATGTGGGTGCCGAAATAAATGTCGGCGGACGTATCTGTGCCAGGAGTGTGGGTTCGTAGCTCCCCGAGATGCTGTCGGCAGCTCAAACATTCGCACGATAGGCCGAGTGGGAAGGCTCCAGGCTGACCCCAAGTTCGTGATGCCCAAACTGGTTTGGGTGCATCCCAGCAAGTATCCTGGCTCCAAGCCAGGTAGTTCCGGTGGAACCCCGGCAAGTAGCTCTTCTGGTGAAGACCAGATGAGAAGCCCCTCCCTTTAGGGAGGGGAGGTTCACAGATGAACCGCAACGAACTGCGCAGAGCCGTGGAGGGCCAGAGGTGAAAGTCCTCGACCGTGTGCGCCAGCTTGTCGCCCTCGCAGGTTCGTCCTACGAAGAGGAGGCCCGCACGAGCGCCGTGCTCGCGTGCAAGCTCATTCGCGATCACCACCTCGAACTGGTCGACCCGCACCGACCGAGTCGCGCAAAACCCGCGCCGCCCCCGGACGTGCGCATCCCCCAGCGCGCCAAGGGGCCGGGCCTCTGCCCCGTGTGCCACTTCCCCTGGCAACGGGGCGCCGCCATCGTCTACGAACACTCGGTCCACATCCACTGGACGTGTCGAGAAGGGGCGACGACACGCCCCTCGGGCAGATATCATTCGGACCCCCACGAGGACTGAACTGCGATGAAGGACACCGTGTACATCGGCGTGGACGGTGAGGGAGTGGAAGGACACTCCCCCACCGATCCGCACCACAGGTACGTGCTGCTCGCCGCGTCGAGCGCGGACTCGGAGACTTCATGGTACGTCGAGGACCCCGCGGGCCTGTCGACCGAGACGTGCCTCCGCTTTCTCGTCGAGCTCCCGCAGGCCCGACACAAGCTCTTCGCCTACTCGTTCAACTACGATCTGACCAAGATCCTCGAGGACGTGGACGACCAGAGCCTTTACCTCCTGTTCCGTCCAGAACTGCGGCAGCGCAAGGGAGAAGCGGCCAAGCACGGCCCCTGGCCCATCCTCTGGCGCGGCTTCAGCCTGAACCTGCAGGGGACCAAGTTCACGGTCAGCGACGCGCGGCGCAAGGTGGTCCTCTGGGACATCTGGAAGTTCTACCAGAGTAAATTCGTCGGCGCGCTCAAGGACTGGAAGGTCGGCCACGAGGCCCTGTACGATCGCATGAGCGCGATGAAGAATCGGCGCGCGAGCTTCCGGCTCGAAGACATGGAAGAGGTGCGACGCTATTGCCTCGAGGAGTGCGCCTGCATGGGGCAGCTGGCCGAAAAGCTCGTCACGGCGCACGAGGCGGCGGGGCTGAAGCTCAACACCTTCTACGGCGCCGGCTCGTCGGCCACGGCGATGATGAAGGTCATGGGCATCAAGGACAAGCTAAGACCCGTACCCGACGAAATCCTGCGCCCGGTGGCGTGCGCGTTCTTCGGCGGGCGGTTCGAGAACTCGATCCTCGGCGCCTACGGCCAGAGGGTGTACAACTACGACATCTCCTCGGCGTACCCGTACCAGACCTGTTTTTTGCCGTGCCTCGTGCATGGATCGTGGCACCACACGACCGATCTGCGTGACGTGCTCAAGGCTCGCGCCGCTCTGGTCCACTACGCCATGATCGCGAAGGCGCCATGCGAAGACTGGGCGCCCTTCCCCTTCCGCGAAGGGGACGGGAGCATCTGCTACCCCAAGTTCTCCGAAGGAGGATGGGTCTACCGCGACGAGTTTCTCGCGGGGCGCGCGGGGTGGCCCGATCTGGTCACGTTTCGAGAAGCGTGGGTCTTCGACACGGACTGCGACTGCCAGCCCTTCCAGGATGTTCCCGCCTACTACCGCGAGCGGGTGCGCATCGGCAAGGAAGGCCCGGGCATGGTCATCAAGCTCGGTTGCAATTCGCTGTACGGCAAGCTCGCGCAATCGGTCGGATCATCGCCCTTCAACAACTGGATCTGGGCCGGCATGATCACCTCCGGCTGCCGCGCGCAGATGCTCGAACTGATGGCCAAGGTGGCGGACCGACGCGACATCCTCATGATCGCGACCGACGGCTGCCAGGTCAAGAGCCGCATCACCCCGCCCCGCCCGCGCGACACGGGCACGTGGGCTTGCAGCAAGGACGGCAAGGCCGTCCCCCTCGGAGGATGGGAAGAGGAAGAGGTGCCGCAGGGCGTCTTCTACGCGAGGCCGGGGATCTACTTCCCGCTCAATCCCGACTCCAAGATGCTGAAGAAAGTCAAGGGGCGAGGGGTCGGCAAGAAAGTCGTGCTCGACAACTCCGAACGCATCCGCACCTCCTACGAGAACCACGGACCCAAGGTGCCGGTCGTGGTGCGCGGCATCGAACGGTTCTGCGGCGGCAAGACCAGCATTTCGTTCGCCGAGGCGAAAGCAGAGTTCCATCGCGCCACGAGCTCATGGACCCAAGACGAAGACGGGCTGTGGCTCAGAAGGCTCCCCGCCTACGGCGAGTGGATCGCCCGCGAGGTGGTCATGAGCTTCGACCCGATGCCCAAGCGTTCGCACGTCCTTGGGGGCACCCACCGCCTCGCGCTGCGCAGCATCGAGACGGGTCTCGAATCGGCCCCCTACCGCAAGGCGTACGGGGGTGAGGACGCCGCCTCAGACTCGTCTGACGACGCCGTGGCCATGCGCGCCGAGGCGATGGTCCTGTCCGAACAACCGGACGTCGACTACTCGGAAATGGTAGACTTGGGTCTATGAAACGCATCCTTTCTTCCATGCTTATCCGGTTGACGCACTAGGACCTCCAAAACGCGGATCGATGTCCCATCCAACGAACCTCCGCCCTTCTGCGAGCGCCGCTCGTCCGACACTTCCGCTGCCTGCGAACGGGTCTACGACGAGGTCACCCGCCTTCGAATACGACCTTATGCACCAACGCATGAGATCGTCCGGCTTCTGCTGCGGGTGCTTACGGCGTGGATCGCAAGCGCCCACCGAGGCGAACGGTAGGACCGACCACGGAAAGCGGTCAGTTGCGCCGGCCCGTTTCCTTCCTGCCCCTGCGCCACCAGACACGTTGTAATTCTCTCCCGACGATCCGCGAACAGCGCTTGGGGGTATCGGCTTTAGTCCCTGCCTCATCTGAGGCGTGTAAGTGCCCGTTCCGCGACAGAAAACTAGGATAAACTCGTGGGCACGCAAAGGTCTATGTCGAGCGTTCAAAAACCCTACCGCAACGCTCTTATGCCAGATGAGATCGTAGCGGTAACGGGACGGGTCTGAGGCGATTAGTTCTGCCGCAAACCGAAGGTTTGAAGCCATGAGGACCGCAACGCCGTCATCCCGAAGAGCAGCCCACGCCACCGCCCAGAACTGGCGCAGGTTCGGCACGCGGTCGAATGTAGCGCGCGTCTCGCCTGACGGAAGATCGGACAAGATGAGACCGACGCTGCCAGGCTCGCACAAGGCTAGACCATTGATTCCGTCGCCAGCAAACACGAGGTCACTCATGGTGTGTCAACCGGATAAGCATGCTTTCTTCTACCAGAACAAGCTCTGCGCCATCGCCACCTGTCGAGCGTGACAGACGTGCAAATAGAGCGAACGGCTCGTCGCCACGAGATTCTCACTGCGGCAAAGCATACTGATTGCCCATTGATACTCAGCCTTTGAAGGCGCCGCCTTCGCGCACACGTCCTGCGCTTGAGGCGAGGTCTCGACGTCCGCAGACAGATACTTCTCCCACTCTCGCAAGGTCCACCACGCAGAGTGGGAGAACATCCGGCAGACAAAGGCCGTCATCGGCTCGCGTACGTGTTCGCAGTAGGGCGCGTACGCGAGCGACGACAGGCAGCCCCGAACGCTACTCGTTCTCATCCTCCCCCTCAGTCTCGTCCTCCTCATCCTCGTCCGGCGGCTCGAGCCCATCCTCGTACCCGTGCATCAGGGCCTTGGTGATGCGCTGGTAAGTCTGTCGTTGCGTGGTCTTCTTGGCCTTGGTGCCATCGGCGCCGACCGCGACGTACGTGGCCTTGATCTTGACCACCTGCTGGATGTTCTCCTCGAGATCCTCGGTCTTGACGACCTTGATGAGCTTGAGGCGCTGCAAGGTGCCAAGCTGCTTGCCGAGGAGGGTCGCAGCCTTCACGCACCCGTCGACCCACTTCATGTTCCCGGTCTTGTCCGCGCGGGGGGCGTGTGCGGCGCACGCCTCCTTGTACAGTTCCTCCTGCTCGCTCTTCGGGCTCTTGGCGATAGCGAGGATCTTGTCCGAAGCGAGCGGGCGCACGGTGGACTCGCGCCACTCTCGGAACACGCTCGCCTTGAGCCCCGTGACGATCGTAGCGAGGTTCGAGATGTACGACGTGCTCTTGCCCATCACAGCGGCAATCTCGGCGTACTTCATCTTCGGGACGAGCTTGAGCCGTTCGCCCACGCCGTACGCCAGATCGGCGACGAGCAGGTTGTCACGCACGTTCTCTCTCAGGTTGATGTCGCGCATCTCGCTCTCGACGAGGCCCTCGTGCAAACAGACCTTGATTTCGCCGGGAGCGAGGCCGAGCACGTGACCCGCGGGATTTTGCGAGGCGAGCCACTCGATCGCCGCGAAGCGACGGAAGCCTGTGATGAGGAAGGGCTTGCCCTTGTGCGCCCCCTCGATCGGGATGGCGACGTCCGCGGGCGTGTCCTGCCCCGCGCTCGCCATCGAGGTCGCGAGCCCCTCGAGACCGGGGCACTCGGCGTCCCCCTCGATTTCGGCGAGCTCGACGTGCGACCCCTGCGTCTTGGCCCGATCGACGAAGCGGGAGTTCCAGAGGAAATCCGCGGTAATGTCCTTGATGTTCAGAGTCTCGTAACGGACCGGCTTGTTCATTCGATGCCCCTTTCTAGCTTGCGCCTCGTGGCGCGTGGAGGTTCATGTTCTAACGGAGAAGCCCGAAATGTCAAGTCACAACTACGGCACCACCTGCCCGATGACCAGGGCCTTTCGGGTCAAGATTTCGTCGATGCGACGGTCCAGGGGGTGGTCGGCCACAAGCGAGTCGATCATCACCGCCCGCTTCTGGCCGTAGCGACAGACGCGATCCTCGGCCTGCGCGTTCTCGGCCGGGGTGTAGCTCTTGTCGACGAACAGAACGCTCGCCGCGCGAGTGAGCGTGAGCCCGAGCCCACCCGCCGTGATGCTCAAGGCCACCCCCGCGAGGCGTCCGGCCTGAAAATCGTCCACAATCTCGGTCCTGCGCCCCGGAGGGGTCTCGCCCGTGAGGATTGCCCAGTGCGGGCGGCCCTCAAAGGACTGAAGAGGACCAAGGTGCATCGAGAAGACGAGGCACGGCTCGAGGGCTTCCTCTTGCCTCTTGACCCACTCGATCATGCTCTCGGTCTTCGCCTCGGCGAGCGCCGCACGCCATTCGGCGTGCTTGACGAACGGCGGGAGCTTGTCGAGCAGATCCCACTCACTGAGAGCCTGCTCGCTCGTCTCGGCCAGGTCGTCGAGTCTTCGCGCGAGGACGGGCCGCACCTCAACGGGGATCGTGCGGTAAGTCTTCGGGGGGAGCTCGGGCATGACCTCGGCGCGCGTGCGACGTAGTGCCACCTGCATGAGCCGATCGTGAAGATCGGGCGAAGGTTCGCCCCACACGACCTCGCCCCATCGGCCTTTCTCGGCGTTCCAGAGGCGTAGATATTCGCTCCACGATCCGAACGCGAGCCGCGCGCACCCGAACACCTTGCACACCGTGAAAAGCTCGCTCGGACGGTTCATCAGCGGCGTGCCCGTGAGCCCGATCGTCCACCCGCCCTGTCGGCGCACTTCCATGCAGAACAGGGCCATATTTTCGGTGCGTTTGCTGCGCCCACGAAAGAGGTGACACTCGTCCGAGATGACGAAGAGGTTGTCCGCGACCGGCGTGAGCGCCCTCATCGCCCGAAGGCTCCCCTCGCTCACGATGAACGCCTCACCCGGACGCGGCCAGCGTTCGACGGAGCGGCCCACGAGGATCGTCGGGGTCAAGTCCTTGCGCCATGCACGGATTTCGTCGCGCCAGAGGCCGCGCAAGGACGCCGGACAGAAGATGATCACCCCCACCGACTGCGGGATACTGCAGAGCGCCTGGATCGTCTTGCCCGTCCCCTGCTCGTCCAGAAGCAACCCCGTCCGCCGCTCGGCGAGCCACAAGACACCGCGGCGCTGGTAGGCGCGCAAGGTCTTGCCGGCCGCTTCGAGCATGGGAGCGATCTGTTCGAGCCGCAGACCGGCGTGGCCGGCCAGGTCGCGCGAACGATCGGCCTCTTCTCGGATCCAGGCTTCCGAGTACAGGTCGTGCTGCAGCGTGAAACCGGCATCGTACAAGGCCCGCGCCACCGTGGGCCACGCATGGCGCGGCGCCACGTAACTCTTGTGAACAGCGTCGTACACCGCGCCACGCAAAGCGTCGTGATACCGCGTCCACTCATCGGCGAGGTAGCGCGCGGGTTTGATCCGCACCCGATCCTTCTCATTCGAGATGAGGATGACGCTCATGACGCGGTCCGCTCGAGCAGTGCGTCGATTTGCTCGCGGGTACGGATCGTCTTGCCATCGAGCTTGACCGAATCGGTCTCGTACCGACATGGGCCGGCCTCGGCCCACTGTACGAACCGTCGGACGAAAATGTCCAGATCCTTCGGGACGTAATCGAGATAGATACAGCTTCGGTCGTAAGTACCGTCGAACTGCTGAAAGAAACCTGTCCTGAGAGACTTGTTTTCGATGTGCTCGAGCGTATACCAAGCGCGATAACCGAAAATCGTGTTTGGATCCTCGGCCAGGGCACGATGAAAACTCCAGAGCCGTCCCATCGGATTGCTCGCACCCTGCTCGCAACCGAGATAGTGGCTCCCCTTCCTGCCAAATAGCTTGCTGCGCGAACCTGTGATGAGCTTCCACACCACGGGATTCTGGTCCGCCCACTTGATGAGCTCTGCATCCCTTGATTCACGGCTCGTGCAATCGGAACAAACTTCGCTACGATAGAGCGTGTAATGGACTTTCTCAGCTTTCATGGCAGAGCCCCTTATGAAAATTCAGGTGCCGATGCGCAAACGCACGATCTTCGCCCAGCGTGCGGGAAGGAGTGATGCGATGGCCTCGCGTTCCTCGTCAAGGCACACTTGAACCTTCTCGTCCACGACCTCGGACTCGCATATTTCAGGGAGCAGAAGCATGGACTCGGATGGCGGCGGATCGATCACGCGGATCGACCCCTCAAACGGATGCGGCCCCGTGCCCCGGATCGGCATGACCACACGCCCCTCGGCCATGACCTCCATGCGCAGGTTACGCTTGAGCAAGTCAAAGTAGAGCCGCCAGTGATCCTCGTCATCCACCCGCTCGTCGTGGGCGTAGACCAGATCCCCGACCCTGTACTCGTCCGAAGGGCGGATTGAAACAGGTTTCTTCTCCCAATAGCTTGCGCCTCGCAGATCCGACAGTCTGGTCATGGGAGACTAGCGATAGAACGTGTTTCCGCGGACGCCTTGACGCGCAAGCGTGAGAATAATCTTCTGTTTCGCGCTCGCGCGACTTGCGGCTCGCACGAAGACGTGCCCCTCGTCGTCGTAGGCGACCCACAACTTCGCCGCGTCCCCCCCTCTTCCCCAGTAGGCGCCCCCCTTGTCGTAGTCACCGCGCAGGATGACCCGCTCGAGATGCAGCTTGCTGCCCGGCTCGACCGGATAGTCCGCACGTCCCATGCCACTTGCAGGCGTGAAATTGAACCGCTCCATGACTCAACCTTTGTCCTTTCAGCGACGGGTGATCGCAGTGCAGTCTACACTTCGAGCCGCCCGTCGTCGACCCGTTCGATGAGCGCCGAGTGCGCCACGATCTTCTCTAGGCCGAACCGTTCGTCCAGGATTCGCCCTACTTCCTGTCGCGCGTAGTAGGCGGCCGGCGAGTAGAGGATGAAGCAGCGGCAGAGGCCATCAGTAGTCTTGAAGCGGACGCGGAAGCGGAACCACTCGACCCCTTCGACGAGCCTCATCGGACCACCTTGCACGCGCCGACGTGGTTGCAGCGTTCGCGACCTGGCCACGTGCGGCCGAACGCAAGATCGTCGGGGCTCATCGCGCCATCGTACACGCCAAGAAGATACGCTCTCACGAGGTTCATGAATTGGATCCTTCCGCACAGTATTGTTCCCACAGATCGCGCAAGACGTCGAGCACGTCGTCCCGCACGGCCTCATCCGAAGCAATCACTCGATCGGTCTGCACGTCCCTGTAGTCACGCTCCTCGACCCCCCACATCGGAGCCGCCGATCTGCGCGCGAACGAACTCGACCCACGACTCAAAATCCGCTTCGACGCCGTACCCTATCCCATCACGGCCAAGAATCACGGTGCATGACTTGGGACTCATCCTGCGTTCTCCTTCTCCGAGACCAGTTTGTCGAGAACATCGTACGCATCTGCCACGGTAGCCTCGTCCGGCAGTAGCGCCAACGCTCGCTCGACAAGCTCGAGAAGCGATCGGACCGCGAACGCCGCATCCTCGTCCGTCTCGAACCGAGCACAGACGTCGCACCGCTCCACCTGCAGGGTCTCCGAATTGATGATGAGGCCAGAACAGTGATTCTGTTTGCAATCGACCTGTATTCGGATCATGGCTCAGGTCTCCTCGGGTTGCGAGTGCTGGGGTTGCCAGCGTGAAGACGATAGGCTGCGTGACTCAAAAATCCGCGAGCAGGACCGCGCCCGTCACCGGGCAGAGCACGCGATGGTCCGGCAGGACGCAGAGCCGTCCTCGCTTGTACTCGCTGCGGCTCTCTATCGAGAGAGGTTCGTACTTGTCGAAGCTCTTGCACGCTTCGCCGTGGTCGCCGTAAGACCGCCTGTAGTCCCACCATACCTCATCGCCAAGCGTCTCGATTTCCGCATCGTTCCGAGTCGCCTCGCTATCGAACAAGAACGGCTGGCGCACGTGTCGATCGCGCAAACGGTCCTGAATCTCCGCGATTTCGCTCTGATCGGGGGAAATCTTCACGTGGTCCCAGTCGCCGAAGCAGTCATCGCAGGCGAAGAGCTTGGGGCTCGTGTACCCACCGCGCACGTCGCACCCGCCGTGAATCTGCAAGGCGACGTAGGTGGCGCCATCCGCGCTGAAGTGCACGAACTGTACGATCCCCGACAGGAAGCTGACCTGATTGTAGGAATTTTCGCACCACATCTCGCGAACGTCGAGGCCCTTCGCATCTTCAAGAAACTTGGGGAACGCCTCCATGATTTCCAGATCGCACGAATCGCGATGCTCGGCGCGACGGGCGAATCGCTTGTACGTGGCTGTCATGCTCGCGTCATAGTTGAGACGGTCGGAGAGGTAGCTGTGCAGATCGATCGACAGGTCCAGTTCAATCCTCGGGCAACCCTCAGATCCCCGCACGCTCGCACGGAGACTCACGCGCTCACGCCTGGAGAAATCGCGCGTGAGGGCACGTTGCCACGAACGGCCATACGCGCCCCCCGAATCGAGAATGCTCGCTCCCGTGTTCTCCCGCATCATCTCAGCGATGACCCGTTCGGTCTTGCTGAAATTTGCGGGGATGGGCGGGCTCTTGACGCGCCTGGCGTCGTCGGTCACCCGCGCGGTCTCGAGACCGTCAGCCACCTGACAAAGAATCTCTCCGATATCCATGGCTCCTCCTAGAGATGGCGCAACGCAGCGCCCACAGCGTCGTGAACGAGAATCTCTGACGATTGGCTCGTGTAGATTTCAGGCCAGTACGCGATCCAACCAAGGTGATCGAGCACGGCCTCACGCATCGTGCTCGGCGAGCACACGCTTGCAAGCTCCTTCGCGTCCCGAAATTCTAACATCCCGTAGGCGTTGATCGTGGCGACCAGCATACTCGCCGCTGCGGCCCACGTCTTCTCGGGTCGCACGTCCCATGACCAGCCGTCCTCGAGATCGACGAGCAGAATCCAGTGCTCTCGGAAGAGCGTGCGCGCGACCTGGATCACGGCGTCACGGATGATCCCTGCCGCTCTGTGTCCTACCACCCCGGCCGCTTCGACCGCGATGCGAGCGGCGTCCTCGTCGGATGCGCCGCGATTGCGTGCTTCTTCGTACGCACCGCCCGCCGCTTCACGCTCGATTTCGCGTAGTATGCCGTCGAGGTCTTGTGCGCCGAGGAGACCACACAGGGCGTCAAACGTGATCTTGGTCGCCTTCATCGTAGCCCCTTTCGTATGGGTCGCAGGCTGAAATGAGCACGCGAGGAGGAAGTGGCCTTCCTTCCTATCCACGCTTGTTCGCGAAAAAATCCCATACGAGCGCGAACCAAATGCCCGCGTCCGCGTAATCCTCCTCGACATCCGCCTGGTGCAGGACGCAGAATTGCGCGAGCTTCGTGCGGAAGATCCGCAACTCATCCGTCGAGAGTTTGACGCCGTGACGCGCGAGCTCTGCGTGCGCCTCAGCGCACGCCACCTCGACGTCTTCCAGGTCGGGCAACCCAAGTTGTTTTCGACCGTAGAACGGCAACCACGTCGTAATCGCGACCGAATCCATGCGACCGGCGGCAAAATCTTCGATGATTTCGTCGCGCACGTAATCGCAACCGTCGCTCGTCAACTCGTTTCCGAGGAAACCGTCGCATCCGTCGCAATGATGGGGGGTATCGCTCTCTGTCGAGAACGGATCGCACCCTTGCGGGAAATCGTCCGTGTCGCCAGTATCCTCGCGATTTGTGCCGCGAAGATCCGCGATGATTTTCTCGCCGCAATCGTCACAGTACAGGGCCGCACGATACATATACGTCATTTTGCACCTTCCTTTTGCAGGCGAAATCGTGGCCGGAAGGGGGAGGAAGGAAGCCCTGCTCCGGCCACGATTTCGCCCGGCCTCGCGCGGTCGCGAGGCGAGCAAACGGCGGCGTGTGACGTGCAGGCGCTCACGCTGCCACCCGTGGCGACAGATCACGCGCCCTGCCGACCGCGGCATCCCAGATGTAGCCGGCGTCGCACGCGGCGGCCTCCTCGATCGCTCTCGATTCGCGGCGGTGCGCCTCGATCGCATCGATCAGTGCGCCCAGTTGCCGCCCCGTCAGCGCCGCGACCACCCCGCTCGGAATCGCCGAAACGATGGAATCAAACGTGGCAGGAAAGGCGCCAGTGGCGGCGTGGCGGCGGGCGCGGGCGATCTTGAACAGCACGTGGCACTTCCTTCCTTGTGAAAATTTCGTGGGAACTGTCCCGCCGGCGTCACGCGACGACGACGGGGCGCTTCCCGCGAAGCGGACGCGACCTGCTAGCTGTGCGCGGTCGCGCCGTTCGTCGGTGCGGTCGCGGGACGCCGTGACGCGCGAGCTCTGCGTGCGCCTCAGCGCACGCCGCCCCAAACCGCCCAAAATTGGCGGTCGAACGTAGTATAGCCGATTTTCGCGCATCGGTGTGCGCGACAACGCGCGCGGCCGTACCTCTGCCCAGTTTTCTCGTCGGCGCATACCTCTACGTGCGCGTCGGGGTGTAGGCGCAAAATCGCGACCAATGCCGCGATCCTGGCCGCG
>Ga0187874_10002161_pt1 | contig 15601 bp, 22 predicted proteins | sample June2016WEW_16_1_3_FD_132993 | JGI IMG/M metagenome (GOLD analysis project Ga0187874, IMG submission 132993) | Peatland microbial communities from SPRUCE experiment site at the Marcell Experimental Forest, Minnesota, USA - June2016WEW_16_150 | ecosystem: Environmental > Terrestrial > Soil >... | reverse complement strand
CCTCCTAATCTTTCGCTGATCTAACCCCAAAAAACCGGCGAGCAAGGCCCGCCGGTTGAGGGGAAAAATGAAGAGAACCATTAGGAGGCGATGAAGTTGAATCTCAGCTTTGCGTCATTGCTGTTGCCATCTCTGGGAGCATCGTTAGTAGGCTTTTCAGTAGCCGAAGCCACAACCGGTCTGCGCCACCCGCATTGGGGCGCAACTTCCAACAAAAGTTAGGAGGATTCTATGAGGAAAATGATTTGTAGGCTAATGGGCATGTGTTTCCTGGCAGTATCGCTTGCCGCCTTTGCACAATCCGGCGACACGATGAAACAGGGTGATCAGATGAAACCCGACAACATGAAAGCTGACAACATGTCGAAAAAGGCAATGACCGTTTCAGGCAAGGTCAGCGATGACGGGAAGATGTTCGTGAGCGACAAGGACAACAAGACGTGGACGGTTAGCAATCCAGAAGCCTTAAAGGGTCATGAAGGACATCACGTTACTGTCAAAGCACACCTGGACGCTGCCAAGAACGAGATTCAAGTGTCCTCGGTCAAGATGGCAAAAGACGAGATGAAGGACACTATGAAGAAGGACGAGATGCAGCACTGATCTCCGAGTAGCGCTTTAGGCTGCCCCTCTGGTTGGGCTACATGAGGGGCAGCAATTAAGCTGTGATCAAGTCTGAGTTGCAGCCCATAATCTGCCGCACCGAGGCGGTCTGCTTTTTCTCCCCCAGTTCACTCTCGCCACTGCGTGAGCGGCAATGGCTGGTATCGATGTGCTTAAACCTCTTTATTGACTTGTTCCTCACGTTGCCGCACTTCGGCCACGCGATCTAATAGCCAAGACCTCCACCCACTCGTGCTCGTTGTCTGGGCGCTATCACTCATCGTCGAGGATTACTTCCTGAAGGCCCATCGTACTGGATTTGAGGGTGGCCCGAAGGTGAGCCGCCTTAGGACTGGTTAACGGTCGAATGCGAAGTGGTGCGATCAACACGTAACGCACGAATATCGAAGGCTATCCACGGTGACGCACGACTTCGACAGGACTCATTCTGGGGCTTATACCGATTCCTGTTCAACTCGCACTAGGCGTGAAGCTCGGCTGACGAGGTATACATCTGTGTCGTTTACCCTGGTTCACACTCGCCACGTGTTCAATGTTCTCCGTTTTCGCGCGCGCATCCGCTACTCTAAGAAAGCGGCAGAACCTTCCTTTTGTAAACTGTATTCGCCAACGTCGCCGTGGCGATATACCAGGCAATGAAGCCCACGATAAAGATCTCCCACCCTGCCACCGGTGCCGGTACCTTACCAATGACCACGCCGTCCAGCAAAAGGAAGGCGAGCAAGAGCAGCCAGAACAGGACCGCCAGAAACTTCCCGACGCCCTGGACCGCGATGCAAAAGGCAAGTGTAAACAGCGTCCACATGAGGAAGAAACCAAGCTCCTCAGGATGACCCGCCGGGATACCCGTCTTCGGCTGCACGTACAGCAGCACGAATAGCGACCACCAAAAGGCACCGTAGGACATGAAGGCGGACCCTCCGAAGATGCTTCCTTTTCGGAGGTCCACGATTCCCGCAATAAATTGCGCCGTGCCCCCAAAGCAGATTGCTAGTGCCAGGGTCGGCCCGGCGCTCCAGAATCCTACGTTGTGCAAGCCTGTCGCCATCGTCGTCAAGCCGAAACCCATTAGCCCCACTACGGCCGGGTTTGCCCACCACTCCTTGCAGATACCAGTGTCTGCTAATTCAGCCATATTATTGTTTTCCTTTTTTGGGACCCAATCAGCCCCGCATCATTTACCCATCGAGGGATTCTGATGCATCATTGTTCGCGGCTCGGGCCCCAAGGCTCGGGACGTCTGCCCCGACCTGAGTCCCCGACTCTGAAGCAAAGATTTGCTTGTCACCCTCCGTCGAGCATCGGAAGAAGAAGAAATGCCCAGGCAGAACCAAATCCGTCCGGTGACTGTGGCGGAGATTCACGGGTTGTAGAACGACAGTCTGAGAAAACTCAGCAACGGAGGATGGAGTTGTAACGTGGCAAGCTGAGCAACTGAGATTCCGCGTTCGGCAGTAATATCCAAGATAGAACCACTGGCAGTGAAATCAGACGATTTCCCAGGGATTTCAATGCGCCCTGCATGATGGAGATGCGCAAGCGAACCGCGGCGCGCGCTGCCAGAAGTGCCGTAACCGGTCCGTGCACCATGGAATACGAACCCCGCACGGATGGAAAAAGAAAAATCATCAGAACGCACAGAACTGCCACCACAGCCAGTTCGCACGTGATGCGGGCAGAGAGCATTGAGGTGGGAACATTATATCGCGAGATGCTGACTGGTCAATCTGAGTTTCGGGAGGCGGGGTGGTGCACATAAGGGTTGTTTTTGATTGTATTGCGGATGAGCAGGTTGTCATGGCTTTCGGCGGCCTCGTCACTGGTCAGGACACCATCGGCATTGCCCTCTGTTCTCCTTTCATCCATCCAACATGAACACCGGAGTCTGTCTGTCGAACACCTGCGTTGGTCGAACGCTCACGATCCAGACAGCTAAGACACAGACGGAGGAGTAGGAGCCGACCGAGACGATCCTTTGTCACCAGAACGCCGGAGAGTGTTACGCAACCTGAGGATTCTCGGGTTGTTGTCGCAAAGTCGCGTCTCTAACCATCTCGGCGGTGTCAAGCACTTGCAGCGCCCACTCAACTTCTACGGTCAGATCGGATCTCGCCTGGTGCTGTGTCCATGGCTACGCCAGCCTTTGTGTCGAGGGTGAATTTCGGGCTCCCGGCTCACCGAATACGGACTTCATACTCTCCCAGCTTCGCCCCGCATTAGTGGCCTCCTGATGCCCATGTACCCGGTAAGCCAACTCGCTGTTCTCTCAAGACGTTGGTGCTGGCTGCTTACCCGGAGAATCGCTCGAGAGGCACATTTGCATTAGCGCGAATCCCCGGATATTATATCGTTCAATGATTTCTGGCCGCATTGGATACGAACTAGCTGTGCTGGGGGTTCTCAGCGTCCTCACGATTTTCCTCTTTCCGGCCGTGCAAGGTCCATATTGTGTGATGCACGGACCGGCGACTGCCTTTCAGGCAGCGAGAGCAGCAGCGAGCTTGCGAACTGCGATCATGTCGGCGGCGTTGAACTCCCGGGGAAGTTTCCCTATTCCACTCCTGCTGGTTCACGCCTGGATTTCACTGTCGAACGCGGAATTCCAGTCTGTAAGCTTGCCTGAATACAACACCATCCTACGTTGCTGATTCTCCTCAGACCGTCGTCTTAGAACCCCCTCGATACATGTCGCAGTCGCGGTAAGTAGTGTCTCTTCCTGGTGACACTGTTTTCGCGGCTCAGCAGAGACTGCCCAGTAAGTCTTTGCTCCGCAGTGAATCCGAGGTTTCTTCAGAGTGAGGAGGACTAAAGTGACGCAGAGAAGATTAAAGGCATTTGCTTTACTCGCAGCGTTGGCGGGCGTGCTGTCGTTGGCAGGCTGCAACAAGAAGGTGGCCAAAGTGACCCCGCCCGCAACGCCGCCACCCGTCGCGCCGACAGCCACGCTTGCAGCCAGCCCCAGTGTAATTCAGCAGGGCCAGTCGACTGTACTGACGTGGCAAACCACCAATGCCACGGAGACCACCATCGCCGGTCTCGGTACCTTGCCGTCCTCCGGTTCAAGGTCGGTCATGCCGAGTTCATCCACTACCTACACACTGATCGCGAAGGGACTAGGGGGAACCAAAGACGCCTCTGCCCGTGTCACGGTAAATACCAAAATTGCTAGTGTGATACCTTCACCTACGGATGAGGACTTGTTCAGCAAGAACATGAAGGATGTGTTCTTCGACTACGACAAATCCGCCGTCCGCTCTGACGAAGTGCCGGCAGTGCAGAATAACGGAGCCTTCCTCTCGCAGCATCCAAGCGTCAAGGTTCTCATCGAAGGGCACTGTGACGACCGAGGATCTGAGGAGTACAACCTGGCCCTCGGAACGAGCCGGGCGGAGTCGATAAAAGAAATGCTCGTGCAGCGAGGGATCCCGGCAGAGCGCATCAGGACTGTCAGCTTCGGTAAGGAAAAACCGTTCTGCACCCAGGACAACGAACAGTGCTGGCAGCAGAACAGGGTCGACCACTTCGTATTCGAACGCGGAGCGGGGTCCGACAAGGCGGCCTCATTGTCGGCCGCCTTTCCCCACCCGCTACCCGCGGCTCGGTTGAGATTTCTGTTTCAGTTCTCGGTAATATGAACGGAGACTTTGCAAAGGACCCTAGTGCACGATGCTCATGTTTTTGAAATGGTGTCTTCGCCGCGATTGGAGTGAATCTTCCCCCAGATTGAGCGTGCATTTCCGATGGTACGGTCTGCGCTTGATTCCGAGCCTTCTTCTGCTGGGGAGTTGTGCCCTTGCCGACAGTGCTGGGTTTGATTTGCCTGGCCCACCGATCGAAGTGAAAGTGACGCGAGCCGGTAAAACGCTGCCAATCGCAGAGGTACCAAACCTCCAGGCTGGCGACCGGCTATGGCTGCATCCCGAAATCCCAGCGAGCCAATCGGTGCACTACTTGTTGATTGCCGCATTTCTCAGGGGATCGACGAACCCGCCGCCAGAGCAGTGGTTCGTCAAAGCAGAAACGTGGAACAAGCAGGTGCGGAAAGAGGGGATTGTGGTTACGGTTCCCGACGAGGCGCAGCAGGTTTTGCTGTTCCTCGCTCCGGAAACCGGGGGAGATTTCGGAACCTTGCGTTCGGCGGTTCGCGGCAAACCCGGAGCGTTCGTCCGGGCCTCTCAGGATTTGAACCAGGCGGCGCTCGACCGATCCCGGTTGGACGCGTATCTCGCCGGAATCAAGGAAACTTCCGCAGCCGATCCAAAGGAACTCCACGAACGTTCTCTCGTCCTGGCGCGAAGCTTAATGATTAAGCTTGATGAAAAGTGCTTTGACAAGCCAACGGAGGAGCAAGCTCCGTGCCTCATGCGAAACACCGATCAGCTTGTGCTTGATGACGGACACAGCCAGTCGATGGTTGCCGTTCTGACTTCCGGCCCTGGCTCGGATCTCGTCGGAGCAATCAGTTCCACTAAAATGGCAGGGGGAGGTGCCTACAGTCCTTACGTTGGAGCGGTCGTCGACCTGGCCCGTATGATGGAGAACTTCCACACGGCGGCCTATCAGTACATCCCGGCACTGGCGTTACCGAAGCACGATGAACTGAATCTCAAGCTGAATAATGCGCCTTCCTTTCATAAACCAATGTCTGTTCTGGTTGCCGGTTTGCCGGCGGTGGAAGCCGCCCAGTTCCCCCCACTTCGCACCATGGAACCGAAGCAGGTGTTTTGCCTGCAACGGGCCGGATTGGTGCTTCCGGTGGAGGGCGCTCCTCTGGTGTTTTCGACTGCCTACGCGCACGATATCGTTCTTCACGTTCAGATCCAAGCCGGGCTTGCCATCGATTTACCCGTGACCGCGGATGCGGCACGCGGAGGTTTCGTGGTTGACACCCACTCCCTGCGCGCGGGTCAGCTCGATGCAGGAATCACGGGGACGGTGCATGGATACTGGGGATTTCAGGTGTTCGACGGGCCAACGTTCCACCTGCAAAATGCGCGTCCGGCAAAGTGGATTCTCGCCTCGGAAGACGCCAACGCACTGATCGTGGGCCGCCAGGATGCATTCCATTTGCAATCGGAGAATGCGCCGTGCGTGGACCAGGTCACCATGAAGGATCAACGAGGTAAGCCGCTGAAAGCGACCTGGAAACTGCTAAAGGCGGATCAACTGGAAGTCGACGTACCGCTGAAGGAGGAAGCCGCTGGGCCGGTGGTAACGCTGGTCGGACAATCCGGATTGAGCAAGCCTGATGAGATTCCCATGCAGATGTATTCAGAGGCAGCGCACTTGGACCATTTCGCGTTCAGCGCAGGCGATCAGCAAGGCGTGTTGACGGGTACGCGATTGGACGAAGTCGCTGGTCTGGAGCTGGATGGCATCCACTTTGCCCCTGCTGGCCTCTCCCGCGCTGACGGTAAGGACCGGTTGCAATTGTCATCCTCGAACCCTGCCGCGGCGACCGCATTGCAAGCAAGCAAGGAACTGGTGGCGCATGTTGCGCTCAAGGACGGACGGGTGCTGGATCTGGACACGGTTGTTGAACCTCCACGTCCGCGAGTGACGCTTCTTAACCAGAGCGTGCGGTCTGGGCTAACTCCTTCCGTGATTCGTCTGGCCAACGCCGATGATCTTCCGCAAGACGGGGAAATATCGTTCTTTTTGAAAACCGAAATACCGGCGACCTTTCCACGCGCCGAAAAAATCGAAGTCGCAACCGACGACGGTTCAGCCGAAGTTGCTCTGAGTCTGGCAGATGGAACATTGGTCCTGGAAGACTCCCAGACCGTGCTTGGCACTCTTCGGCCGTTGAAGAGCTTCGGTCCATCGGTATTTGGGCCGCTGCGTGTGCGCCCGGTCTCGGAGAACGGCGAGCGTGGCGACTGGCAGCCGCTGGCAAAACTGGTGCGCATTCCGTCTTTGAAGGAGGTACGCTGTCCCGACAGTCCCGACAAACCGTGCAACTTGATCGGGCAGAATCTGTTCCTGATCGATTCCGTCGCCTCAGACTCGCAGTTTGCTCACAACGTCGCAGTCCCGGTCGGTTTTGCGGACACTAACTTGAGCGTTCCCCGTCCCAATGGCACGCTGCTGTACATCAAACTGCGGGACGACCCCTCAGCCGTGAACAGGGCAGCGCTCCCGGTACTACCCGAGCCGTGAGTTTCCGCTCGGCCAACTCCGGATCGATTATTGCTGATCAAGCAAGTACAGGCTCTTGCTTGGAAGGAACGTCGCGCTCATCCACATCAAACCAGCATCCACTATGATTGCTGTGGTGCGGCCCGTGAAGTTACGTCCAAGGCGTGAGCGATCAGGTTATGGACACTCTTCGCGAGTTCGACGACTTCACCTTCACCTCGGAGTTCGAAATCGATCTGGTAATTTCCCGACGCGGCGTGATCCACGGCTTCTCTGAGATCAAGCAAGGGTTTCACCACTTGGCGAGGGAGCACAAAGCTGATCCAAATGCTCAGCAGAAGGGTAAGTCCAGAAACTATGCTGAGCACCCATTCCGCACGATAAAGGAGACATCGGGCGTCCTCGTGATCTTGTTGAACACGAGCCCAGCTTCCGCTTTCCAGTTCGGACGCTAGTTGCAGCACCTGCCGGCTTGAGGCTTGGAGACCGGGCGTGACCCGCCGTAATGTGGGATCTCCCGCCTCCAGGGTCTTAGCGATCTGGACGTCGAAGGAATTAACCTGACTGCGAAGGTCCTCGATGAGCTGGGTTCGAGTCTTGCGCCTGGCCTGCTTCAGGAGGTCATTCAAATCTCTTTCATACGCGCGGACTACCACTTGAGTGCGCTCTATTGGAGTACCACCCGGTTTTTCTGCCTGTGACACCGCATCCGAAAATTGTCGGCCATACAGTGTGGCGTTTTCGAGCGCCTGCTGGGTTGCAGACTGTTCTCCAGGTTCAAGATCTCGAATCTTTTCCAGAGCCTCTGTCACTCGGGCAAGTGACTCCCGGTTCGCTTTAAGGTATTCTGGATCGCGAAGCAGGAAGTAGTTTCGCTCAGCACGGCGGGCATCAAGCATTTCAACGGATACCTGCTCGGCCATCCTGGCGACTGGAGCATCTACGCTGACGATGCGGTCTACAATCAGACCCATCCTGAACAAGTAGTAAACCGCGAGAAGAATGACGGGTACAAGAATCAGTCGTACGACGGCCAGACTATAGGCAACTCTCCGCCGCAGGGAGCTACCGGGAGAAACTATCTTGAACGATTTCCGCAATCCTAGTTCCACGACACACCCTCCACTGCAAGATTCTCCCACGAAGGTATCGCCAAAACGATTTCATTGGGAACGTCTTCAAGCTACTGTGATCTCTTGCGTCCCACCCAGAAGGAACGGGCATAAAGTACGAGATTCAGCGTACAAACGACGATACCTGCAACCGTAAGCACGGCGGAAGAAATATTCGGATAAACCAGCGCGTCGAGATAATGCAGCAAGAAGCCACCCCGGTAGGGCTCGACGCCAGCCCGGCTCTCCAGCCAGTTTTCCAACAGCGTCAAAGGACATGGCCAAGGAAGGATTTCAATCAGGATTCCCCAAATCAAGCAAGTGATGTGCACCCACCGGAGCAGTGCACGAGAGCGGGCTACGAGAGCCCCGAAGATGACCCACAGGATGAAGAGCAGATGCAGGCCCAAGACGCTCGAAGCCAGCACGGAATACGTACTGGTCATGGAGGTCAGCGCAGGCATGAAGTGGACACTGGAATACTTCGATGCGCCGTGTCAAGCTGGGTCGTGACACCAAACGAATCCAGAACATCGCGCAGGGTTATGACGCCCTCCAGCTTGTGTATGTCGGCGTGGCTAACAACGGGAAGGAGTTCGATCTGGGCCGCGCCCATGCGCTCAAGTGCCAAATCAAGCGTCTGATCCTTGTGGACGTGCGGAAAATGGCGTGCATCCACGAGCTCACCCAACCGCTTGACAGCAGCACCATCTGCAAGCTCGTGTTCGAGTGTGACCAGGCTGACAACACCTATCACTCCTCGCTGGTCGGTTACTGGCCATGCTCGGAACGCCCTTGACCCAGTCCGTTCCAGGGCTTCCCGCACCGTTGCTTGCGCGGGCAGAACCTCCACTGTCGAATTCATCGCGTGAATTACCCGATGCTGATCACGGCGCCGGCGCGTCTCAGCTGTGGGCAGGTGGATGCCGTCCTGAAACGCCAGGGCAGTGTAGATGGGCACCGTTGCAATGGCAAAGAGATGAAGAAGCTCACGAGATTGGAAATCATCAGAGGGACGATGACTGTATAGTCCCGCGTCGTCTCAAAAATCATCAGCACCGACGTCATGGGAGCACGCACGATACCGGCGAAGGCCGTGCCCATGCCGACTAGAGCGTAGGCTCCGGGGGTGGCAGTATAGGTTGGCAACAAGCGATGCGCTACGCTTCCCACAGTACCTCCCAGCATGGCGCCGATAAACAGGCTGGGTCGGAAAATCCCGCCAGCGTTGCCCGAAGCATAGCTGGTGGTGGCCCCCAAGAGTTTCAGGATCACCAGAAGGACCATCAGTTTGAGCGCCATCCTCCCGTTCAGGGCGTCGCCCACGTACCCATAGCCAACGCCGAGGACCTGTGGCACAAACCAGCCCATCAGGCCGACCATCAACCCACCGACCACGGGTTGGAACCACACGGTTTTCTTCGGGAACTGGAGAAAGCGCTTTCGCATGCCTAGCAGGAGCTTGGTGAACGCTACGGACACCAGACCGCCGATGACGCCGAGCACCGCGTAGACCCCAAGTTCCAAGGGATGGATCAGTCGATATTGCGGCACATTGAAGAGTGGTTATTGCCGAGAAGCAAGCGTAGCACTACCCAGGAAGTTGCTGAGCCCAGCACCACCGAGCCTAGCACCGGTGCGTGGAGATCTCCCATGACTTCCTCGAGCGCGAACAGCACTGCCGCGAGCGGGGTATTAAACGCGGCTGCAATTGCTGCCGCCGCTCCGACTGGTAGGAGCTCCTTTACCTTCTCGGGTCGCAGTCCCAGGCGGCGGCCCAGCACTGAGGCAATGCCACCACCAACTTGGACGGCAGGTCCCTCGCGCCCCAGAGGAATTCCACTGGCAAGTGTGACAGAGGTGCAGAAGAATTTTCCGAGGACCGTGCAGCCTAAGGTAATCACACCTTCGCGGGCGAATAGCGCAGCTTTGGTCTGCGGTGCGCCGCTGCCGCGGGCGTCCGGAAAGTAGCGGAAGGGCAGATGGCCGATGCCCAGTGAGCCCCCGACTGGGATTAGCACCCGTCGCCACGCTGCGCTACCCACGGGATAGAGCCGCATCCCCAGTCGTCCAGTCAGTAAGATGAAAGCGACAACCGCCAGACCCGTCAAGGCGCCGATCGCCAGCGTTAGGAGGAGGAATATTTGATTCTCAGGTTGCTGCAGCGGAGCTATCTGCCGTAACAGCGGGGTTCCCACCAACCTTCTTCTGCCTCGTTGTGGGTCTCACTCATCCTGAGAGGTCTCCTCTCTAATCGCACACATCGAGAAGCCTTCAAAGCCTCAGTCTCGCATCGTCAATACGGGGCACCGGGCGTGACAGAGCACCTGATGAGGCGTTACCCACGGCAGATGCGTCGAAACCCGTGCATAAGAGGTGTGGTGCGGGCCCATCACGATCAAGTCTGCACTTTGACTTTCAGCCGCCTTCAGGATTTGTTCCCCTGGTGCGCCGATCTCCACGATGAATTCTGTTTCCCCCGAAGCGGTCGTCTCGGGCGGAAGCAATTCCACAAGACGTTTCACTGCCATCTCTTTCTCTGACTGTGGGTATTCCGTGGCAACATCGGCGGGCATCTTGAGAACGTGAAGCAAAGTAAAGTGAGCATGCTCCTGTTTCGCCAGCCACAGTGCGTAGGTAAGCGCTGTCGTTGAACCGTGAAGCAGGTCGGTTGCGCACAAAATTCTTCGAAGTTTCAGTTCCTGCACTGATTTCGGAGGGACGTGAGGTCCAACTGTGAGCACAGGGCAAGGCGCGGAATCGACTATTTCTTCTGCCACGGAGCCGAGCACGATCTTCTTGATTCCACCGCGGCCGTGGGTGCCAAGCACTACCAAATCAATCTCAAGTCTATCGATCAACTCCGAAAGCACCTCTGAGACGAAGCCTTCTTTGATCAACTCGCGATGCTTGATCCCTTGGAAAAGTTCCAACCCTGCAAGGTTCGCCATCTTCTTCTCGGCCGAATGCCGCAAGTAGAATGGGTCCGGTGGCTGAACATAGTCGGTAATTTCTTCAGGGACCACACTCACCGTGTACAGCGTGGCGTCGTAATGGCGGGACAAGCCAGCACCATATGCCAGGGCTGTCTCTGAGCAAGGCGAGAAATCAGTGGCGAGCAGGATATTTCGGAGTGAAACGCGGATTGATGCACCCGGAGAACTCATTGAACACCTCCTAAAGGAGGTGGCGCAACTTGCCTCCACTCTTCTGTGGTTCCGGACTCTCCATCAGTTCCCGTTGAACGATGAGCTTAGTGGCGAAAGACATGCCGCAATTTGCATCGCCTAAGCGCGCGACTCATTATCCATCGTCCTTCTGGCTAATGTTCCTACCCCAGACCTACCCGCGGCAGTGATCTCGATCACATGCCTCGGCCAATCTCGCATCCAAGGCATAGTCCATCGGGGAAAACGCCTTGGCAGTTCGCCAGCATCCCATTACTCGTGCACTGAACATCGGAGGTCAATTGTGAAAATTCAACACCAAAGCTCTGGCCTTGGCGTCGGCAATCCTGTGGGGATTGGCGATGCTGGTGATGGGCCTGGCCAATTTGATCTGGGGTAACTATGGTCAGCAGTTCCTCCAGACGATGTCGTCGGTCTACCTCGGCTACCATCCAACTCGCAGTTTTGCGGAAGTCGTCGTCGGGACGCTCTATGGAGTCGTAGATGGTCTCATCGGTGGCGCTGTCTTTGCTTGGCTCTACAATCAGTTTGCTAAGCCCGGCGTCTGAGCAACACAGGACCTGCTGAAAGCGGACGCTACTGAGATTCGCATGTGAGCGTTACATTGACAAGTTGGGGCATCAGTTCTGAAGTTCTTATCGACTGGGTGAGGTGGGTTATAGTCAACGGATGCCGGCCGGCTATCACTCCGATTTCGACATCGGTCGAAGAGATTCACTGCGAGGATTGAGTACCTTCGGCATCTTTTTGTTCTTTGGTGCAACGATGGCCTTCCTCGCTGGAGCAACATTGATCTGGCGCGGTACAGCTCTTGATCGAATCTGGGTCCTGAATGCGGCTGCTTATAAGCAACTCGCTCCTCTTGGCAGAATGGTGGGGGTTCTCTTTCTTCTACTGAGCGCAACGTTGGCTCTTGCCGGGACGGGTTGGTTCCGACGCCGCCGTTGGGGGTGGAGACTAGCGGTCGTAATCATCGCCACACAGGTTCTAGGGGATGTCGTTAACTGCGTCAGAGGCAACTTGCTGCGCGGCGGAACCGGCGTCATCATCGCCGGTGCACTATTGCTGTATCTTTTGCAGCCAAAGACCAGAGCCGCGTTTGGCTAGAATCTATCTCGAAGAAACTCAAAAAGGATATAGCCGACGAGCGCGGCCATCGTGGCAATTGCAAAATTGGCAGCGGTAAAAACATCTCCGATTGCCCAAGCTAAACCCCTCTTCTGTCCCATGCCTGAGCGCTCAAATTCTCCCATCAAGAGATTGGAATAAAAGAGGAAGACGATAAAACCTACCTCGATCACCGCTCTCCAAACATTTTTCTTCATAGCAAATCGACTCCTTCGTGAATTCGAAGGGTGCAACTATAGCGTTCGAGCAACCTCTCAGCGGCAATTCGTGGCCCGTCCCACTGTGCAATGGCTTTGGCGAAAGCGGCTGCTTTTGCCCTTGCGCCTTCGTCTTGCATCAGCTTCTGAATCGCGTTCTGAACTTTCACGGAAGGATCTCGCGATTTCGGGATCCGCATCGCGAATCCCAATCGTTCCAGAGCGGCCAGATTGGCCACCTGCTCCATCTGCATGCCGACACCAACGACAGGTTTACCCGCCAGACTGGCCGTCATAACCGTCCCGATCCCTCCGTGAATGACGGCAAGATCGGCCATCTTGTTGACCTGAAGCGCCGGGACCCAGTCTGTAACGGTAACGTTCGCCGGAACCCGAACTCCGCGGACTCTGGCGAGCTGAAACTTTACCGGAGCGATCACGTGGTAAGGCTTTCCTGCGAAGCTCTCGAGAATCCTGGCGACAATGTCGGGTGTACCAGAGCTTCCCATGGCGAAGTAGATCAGGGGCTTGTCCTTCGGAATGCCTGCGACTTCCGGAGGCAGCGGGAACTCCTCTCGCGGGATTAGAGGACCAATGAAGTAGTGGTTCTGCGGCAGTTTGATTCCGGTAAATTCAGGGGGCTCCGCGACGAGGGTGATGTCGCCCCGCCAGAACTCGAAGATCGAATCATAACCTTCAACTCCAAAATGTTTGGCGGTTCGGTTGATGGAGTTGAGAAATCCGTACCTGATCCAGAAGTTAATGAATCGCAGCACGAACCAGTCAGCGAGTCCTTTAAGGGCAGCCGACCTGATCCCATCTGTCATGCCTGCACCGTGACAGAAGAAGTCCGGCAGCCAAGTGGATTGAACAACCCAAACGAGCGGGATCCGCAGAACCCGGCATGTAACCGGAATGGTTACGTACGACCCGGTCACAACCGCGACCGGCTTGACGTCCTTGAGACAGGCCATCTCGCTCTCCACGCGCTGGACCATTTCACGGTCAGTGAATGCGGGTACAAACTTCTCCCCACGGTCCACCTTGGCGATGTGTTCGATCTTTTCTGGAGTGAGACGGGGTTCCAGCCGGGTCAGGGGAAAGCCATGTTTTTCGATGAGTTGCTCGAACTCACCTCCGTCGGAGATGAAGTGAATGTCGAAGGTCTGGCTCGCGGTTGGATGACGCTCGATGCCTTTGGCGATCTCGACCATTCGGCTTGTTTCTGCCAAATTGAATGCGCAAGGCGCGAAGAGAAGAACTTTTTTCGGCATCATCTTGCCCCCACACTTGCGAGAAGATCGACAAAACTGGACCAGGCCCACTTCGATCCGGCCACTCCCGTTGTTCCTTTGCGCATAATGAGGGCGATCATAAGCCCATCTAGAGTCAATTCTTCACGAGCCATCGAAATGCACGCTCAACGAATGGCTTTGCGTCTTTCTCTATGCAGGGGCCATGAGCGATGATCACCTTGTCGAAGTCCCAGGAAAGCAACTTTTTAAGCGATCGTCGCGCGAGATTTCGATTCGTGAAGCAAAGCCTGATGTCGAGCGCAACGCCGCCATGCGGATATACAACACCCGCTAGTTTGAACAGAGTATTGCGAACGTACTTACCCTTCACAATCGGATGAATTTGGATTAGATCATCCAGGATTACGGTGCGAGACGCTTTATGAAAGAAAAGGACTTCTTCGATGAGAGGGTTGCCCTTGAAGGCTAGCTGGTCAAGGTCATCCGCCCAGCCTTGAGGTGACTCGTCCTCCAGAATGCCGGTGAATGGCAGGTGCCCTTTCTTCAAGGTGAATGCCGTGGTTCGTGGTACCCATAGCTGTGCTTTGGGAAATAACGTGTGCCACCCTCCCAGCCGCCAGACGTGCCTCGGGGTCCCTGCAACGAGATATCTAACAGGCCCCAATCCAGTGATGCGTTTGAGCGTATCGGACGGCACAGAGACAGGAGAATTCACCCATAACAAACCGCCGGAAAGCCTCACGACGGTCATGCGGGTTGTAAACATAACACCGAAGTCGCGAACATTCGGACCCTCGACGATCCACACGTTTTCAGCAAATGCCTGAAGGTCGGACATAGGTGTATCTTTCTGAGAGTATCAAAGCTCTAATAATTGACAGATCTGCAGTCGAAGAGAGCAAACCGTTTGTACTCCCGCGGGCTCGTCACTCGATTGAGCATTCAAACACGCGCACGCAAATCCTGGATGGCTGCGATCAAAAGGAACGTCCACTGCGGGTTGCCGGCCACACTTCCGGTGACGGGAAATTGATGAATGCTCCGACCTGGTAGAAGATCGGCCCGCAATGCGGGCGTTCGGAAGCTGGCGCCTTTTATCTGTTTGACCTGCGGAAGTGAAAAGACGTCTCCCGCTTGGACGAACAGACTCTAGAGCGCGGTAAAACGCCATGTACTCTGCGGTTCGACTGGCGGCCGGATGACTGCCGTTGCCTTTCATGACTGAGAACCACTCGTTCTAGCGGTCCATAAGCTCTTGGCTTCCTCGACAATCACTTCAGGCATTTCTTCCGGGAAGAACAGCTTTGCGCCTTCCAACCGCCGCACCCCTCGAGAATTGGGGAAAACACGGTCGAGGTAATCGGGGCTTTGTCGGGAGAAGATCTTGTCGGCCATGCCCCAAACGATCCGCGTTGGGACCTCACAACGCTTGAGCATAGCGTCAATACCGGCCAGTGGATTCGGAGCGAGGGCGATGGCATAAGCATTCGTCAGCGCCGTTCGCCGCGGTGAGCTCACGAGTGGTCTTGAATACATGTCGATGGCCCCATCGGTTGGATGGGCCGGATTTGAATAGCATTGGCCTCCGAGGCCCTTTTCGGAGCGCGCGAGCGCCTTGTCACCGAGCCAGGGGACCAGCCATTCGTCAGCAAACTTTCCGGCGCGCGCCAATTCGATAACTGGCAGGACTGCGGCAGGCGGACTATCTGGTTCCGTATCACAATTTGTTGATAACTAAGGTGCGCACACGCTTAGGCCAGCGCGTGACGAAAAGTTGCGCGATGGCAGCCTTTTCTCTATTTCTTGTCGAAAGGCCGGGCATCAAAGAAGATCTCATTGCGCACGATCAGGCCGTCTTTGAACGTCATCAAGGCTGCCGCGCGGCAAACCCCGATTGACTCTGCAAAGCCCATATCATAAGTCAACATCGCTTGGTCTTCAGAACCGAACTTCGCGTG
>Ga0187874_10002154_pt1 | contig 15639 bp, 11 predicted proteins | sample June2016WEW_16_1_3_FD_132993 | JGI IMG/M metagenome (GOLD analysis project Ga0187874, IMG submission 132993) | Peatland microbial communities from SPRUCE experiment site at the Marcell Experimental Forest, Minnesota, USA - June2016WEW_16_150 | ecosystem: Environmental > Terrestrial > Soil >... | reverse complement strand
TCCAAAGGCGCGCGCTTGCTCGCCGGTGATCCATTTCGACTCGCCGCTGGCCGTCGCGATCTTGCCATCGAGCGTCATCGCGGCTTTCACCGTGACGAATGGTGTACGGTGGACAATCCAGTAGTTGAAGGCCTCATTCAACCGTATGCACTCATCGGCCAAAAGCTGGCAGGGCGCGCAGTCCCCTGCGCGCCGCGACTTGGCAAGATCCGAACCGGCGCGCACGGAGTGACGCGCCCTACCTTTGCCAAATACAACCACTTCAATTCCCGCGCGCCGCAAAATTCTGAAAGCGCGGCCAGAATGTTTGGGATTGGGATCCGTTGCGCCCACGACCACACGCTTGATTCCCGCCGCGATGATGGCGTCCGAGCACGGCGGTGTGCGTCCGTGTGTGCTGCACGGTTCGAGCGTCACATAAAGCGTCGCACCTTTGGGATTGTGGCCGCGATTTTGTGCGTCGCGGAGCGCCTCAATTTCCGCGTGCGGCAAGCCCGCGCGCCGATGCCAGCCGCGCCCGATGATTTTGTCGCCTTTCACCAGCACCGCGCCCACCATCGGATTCGGCGACGTTGTGCCGTAACCGCGCCGGGCGAGCCGGAGCGCAAGGCGCATGAATTGGGCGTCAGACATTGTGCGCATCGTAGCCGCTGACGACTGCCGCGCCAAAGCCAAAAGGCAACGGTGTCTGGGGTTATATCAATCTCCCGCGCTTGGCACGTGAAGGCGCCTGTGCCAAGCTCTCCGCTGTGGCTCAAATCAAATTCGGCACGGACGGCTGGCGCGCGGTCATCGCGGAGGATTTCAACTTCGCCAACGTCGCGCGCGTCGCCCAGGCCGCCGCAGACTATTGGAACTCCGAACTCCGAGCTCCGAACTCCGAACTCTTTGGGCGGCAGCCCAAAGTGGTTGTTGGTTATGACCGCCGGTTTTTCTCCGACCGTTTTGCCCAAACCGCCGCCGAGGTTTTGGCCGGCAACAATTTTCAAGTGGTCCTCACGCCGGAGCCGACACCCACGCCGTCGGTTTCCTATGCCGTCAAACACCTGCGCGCCGTTGGCGGCGTGATGATTACCGCCAGCCACAATCCGCCAATTTTCAACGGCTTCAAACTCAAGTCGTATTATGGCGGCTCCAGCAATCCCGAGGAATGCCAGGCCGTCGAGGGTTTTCTTGGCCGCAATCCGGTCCGCGCCGTGAGACCCGCCGTGGCCGCGAAACAGATTTTGATGCAGGACGTCCGTCCGGCGCATTACGCCGCGCTGAAAAAGCTGGTGGATTTCAAATTGATAGCGAAATCGAAACTGCGTTTCGCGCACGACGCGTTGTTCGGCGTGGGCGCGGGTTGTTTCGAGCAATTGCTCGCGGGCACGACGTGTCAGGTCACCACGCTCAATGCGCGGCACGACGTGCTGTTCGGCGGCATCAACCCGGAACCCATCGAGAAAAATTACGGGCCGAGCCAAAAGTTTCTGCGCGCGCATCCACACGACCTTTGCCTCGTGACGGATGGCGACGCCGACCGCGTGGGCGGCATGGACGGCCGCGGCCACGCGCTCACGACGCACCAGATCATTTGCCTGCTGCTGCATCACCTTATTGTCAACCGCAAGGGCAGGGGACGAGTGGTCAAGGCGCTCACGACGACTTCGATGGTGGACAAAATGTGCGCGGCCTACGGCCTGCCATTGGTCGAGACCGGCGTGGGCTTCAAATACATCTGCGCCGAGATGCTCAAAGGCGATGTGCTGCTGGGTGCGGAAGAAAGCGGCGGCATCGGGTTCCCCGGTCACATCCCCGAACGCGACGGCATCGCCGCCGGCCTGATGCTGCTGGAACTGCTCGCGACGGAGCGCGTGTCGGTGAATAAACTCCTGGCGAGACTGGAGAAACAATTCGGTCCGCACCGTTACGGCCGGATTGACACGCATTATCCGCTGGAGCAACGCGCGGCGCTGATGGAATTTCTCCAGAAAAATCCGCCGCCCAAACTGCTGCGTTCGCCGCTCGCCGACATGAAGACTTTTGACGGCGTAAAATTTATTGCGCAGGACACGTCCTGGCTCATGTTGCGTGGCTCCGGCACGGAACCCATTCTGCGGATTTACGCGGAGGCGAGATCGGACGCGGATGTCCGGAAATTGCTGCGGCTGGGAGTGGCTTTGACGCGCCATTGAAGTGGCACGCCGGCAAATTGAAAGGTTAGTAAAATCAGCATAACCTGCGGTTGAAATGCAACGCGCCCCCGACAAAGGCGGCCCTGAAATCCACGACCAGTGGATCCGGAAATTTCTCGCGCATCTGGCGACGGACCGCGGGGCGTCGGTTTATACCCAACGGAATTATCGGGACGCGCTCAACGAATTTGTCCGCTGGCACCGCGAAGAACGGCAACAACTGCCGCTGTGGGAAAAATTACAGCGCGATGACTTTCGCAGTTACCTGCGGTTTCTGGGCCGGAATAATCTGGGCCGCGCGGCGATGCAGCTCCGGTTTTCCGCCTTGCGGACGTTTTACAAATTTTTGGTCCGGCACGGTGTGGCCGGGGCTTCACCGGTCAAAAATCTCGCGCTGCCCAAACCGGGCCGGCGGTTGCCAAAATACCTGACACGACAACAGGTTCTGGACTTGCTCGCTGCGCCGGCAAAGTTGCTGCAAACGCAAAAGCAAAGAAAAGGGCCGGGCCGCCCGATTTCCGTGGCGGTTTGTCTGCGCGACAGGGCGGTGCTGGAAACGATATATTCCTGCGGCCTGCGCGTGAGCGAACTGTGTGGCCTGCGTGCCGAGGACGTTGATGGGAACGAACAACTCGTGCGCGTGCGCGGCAAAGGCAAAAAGGAACGGCTCGTGCCGGTTGGCGAGCCGGCGTTGCGGGCGATTCAAGATTATTGGCGCACGCTCAGGCAGCCGCCGTCCGGAGCGTCACCGGTTTTTTTTGCGGACACGAAAAAGGCCGCGCCGCTCCAGCCAGTCCAACTTTCACGGCGCTTGAAACAATATCTTGTCATCGCCGGGCTGGATCCGGGCCTGACGCCGCACAAGCTGCGGCATAGTTACGCCACGCACCTGCTGGACGCGGGCGCGGATTTGCGGAGTGTGCAGGAATTGCTCGGCCACGCGCATCTCATCACGACGCAGGTTTATACGCACGTGACGACGGAACGGTTGAAGAAGGCCTACGACGCGGCGCATCCGCGGGCGTGAAAAGCGTCAAGGTACGACGGCGCGATAAAATCGGCTCGCTGTGTTTCCCGGCGGCCGGTCGGTCATCGTAACGTTTCCGTTGGCATCCGCCGTGGCGCTGCCCAAGGTTTGCCACTGCGGCGAATTGAGTGACGGTGTGTATTGCACCTGGCAAACTGTGCCCGGTGCGGCATGAAACTGAAGGGTTACTGTTCCTGCAACCACGGAGGCCAGTTTCACCGAGGACAGCACTTGCGGGTTGGCATACAAGACGGCCCGGTAAAAACGGGTGGGCGATTTGCCGGTCTGGGAGTCGGTTATCATAATGTTTCCAATTGAATCCGCCGTGGCACTGCCCAGGATTTGCCATTGTGCCGGATTGAGTGAGGGGGTGTATTGAATCAGGCAAACCGAGCCCGGCGCAGCACGAAATTGAAGGTTCATTGTCCCTCGAACCGGGGAGGTCAGCTTCAACGGGGACAGGACTTGCGGTTTGTAATACACAACATTGGAGGGAGAGCTTTCGAGGCCTTTGGCATCATACGCGACCACATAAAAAAAGTAATTTGAAGACGCAAGCAGGTTGAACAACGTGACAGTATTGGTCATTCCCAAAACCTGGCGATTGGTTGCCGACGAACCGGTAATTCCGAAATACAATGCGTAACCCGCAACCGAAACGTCCTGATTCAGATTCCATGACAGCGTGCAGGGACTGGCAGGAAGAACCGAAGCTTCAAGATGCGAAAATTTGGGTAAAATCATCAGCACACTCACCAGGGAGATTCTCGCGGTTGAGAGAATCTTCAATCGGAGTGAAGCGGGCAAAGAACACGTAAGGCTTTTCATGCTTCAGTGTCCTGCTTGGATTGTGCCAGTGACCGGCTCGAACAAGAAAAACCTTAACCATCCATTGTCATTCTGTTGGCATTGATTGCCATCTCGCGGCAAAAGCAGGATTCACACTCCCTTCGCGCTCTGAAAACCCGGGTTACAAGTCCGAATCCAAACACATAATTTCGGGAAACCACCCGGACTTGCTTCGTGTGAAGACAAAGCTGGCCTGCCGGAATACAAGCACCCATTTCGAGGAGTGCGAAGTTGCTTGGGATGGAGTCAAGGTTGACCCGGCGGAATCCAGGGCAAAGTTTCGAGGGGCACTCAAATTTGCCCGCAAATTCCGGCTGCAGCCCGGTTGAAAAAAAGTCGAAAATACCTGTTGACAGGATTTTGGCGGTTCCCTAGTTTGGGCGGCGTCGGTAGCCCGTAAAAAGTCAAAAAGCCGTTAACTCCTCGAATTTTCGAAAGAAAGTCGGGGGGAAGTGGTTTTTTGTCGTTTTGCATTTCAGGTTGAATTGATGTTTAATTTGCGCCCATGTAGCTCAGTCGGCAGAGCGCGTCCTTGGTAAGGACGAGGTCATCAGTTCAATCCTGATCATGGGCTCCAGTTAGTAGATTTGACCGTTAACAAAAACTAAACGCAGGAGACAACAATGGCTAAAGTGCAATTTCAACGAACGAAGCCGCACGTCAACGTCGGCACTATCGGACACATTGACCACGGCAAATCCACTCTGACGGCGGCAATTGTGAAGGTGCAGTCGCAGAAGGGCTTGGCGGAAATCAAGTCCTATGCCGAAATCACCAAGGGTGGCACAGTGCGCGACGAAACCAAAACCCTCACCATTGCCGTGTCCCACACAGAGTATCAAAGCGACAAACGCCACTATGCTCACATTGACTGCCCGGGCCATGCCGATTTCATCAAAAATATGATCACCGGCGCGGCTCAGATGGATGGCGCCATCCTGGTCGTGGACGCCTCGGAAGGTCCGATGCCTCAAACCAAAGAGCACGTGCTGTTGGCTCGCCAGGTCGGTGTGCCTGCCATTGTGGTTTACTTGAACAAGGTTGACCTCGTGGACGACAAGGAGTTGCTGGATTTGGTGGAGATGGAAGTCCGTGACCTCCTGACCAAGTATGAATTCCCCGGCGACAAGACCCCCGTCATTCGCGGCAGCTCCAAACTGGCGCTGGCCGGGGACAAGACCCATGAGGCATCCATCCAGAAATTGATGGAGGCCATTGACGCGTTCATTCCGCTGCCGACGCGCGAGATTGACAAGCCGTTCCTGATGTGCATCGAGGACGTGTTCAACATTGAAGGCCGTGGGACGGTCGTGACCGGCCGCGTGGAGCGCGGGCAGCTCAAACGCATGGAGGAAGTCGAGCTGGTTGGCCTCCGGGACACCCGCAAGACGGTGGCCACCGACATTGAAATGTTCCGCAAGCTGCTGGACTCGGCGCAATGCGGTGACAATGTCGGCGTGTTGCTGCGGGGCATCAAGAAGGAAGAAGTCGAACGCGGCATGGTGCTGGCCAAGCCGGGCACCATCACGCCGCATACGCATTTCAAAGCGGAAGTTTACGTGCTGTCGAAGGAGGAAGGTGGTCGTCATACGCCGTTCTTTACCAATTATCGCCCGCAGTTCTATTTCCGCACGACGGACGTGACCGGCACGGTCACGTTGCCGCCGAAAGTTGAAATGGTGATGCCGGGCGACAATGTTTCCATGGAAATTAAAGTCATCGCGCCGGTGGCGATGGAAAGAGGCCAGCGGTTCGCGATTCGCGAAGGCGGCCGTACGATTGGTGCCGGTCGCGTGACGGAGGTCATTGCGTAAGCTGGTTTTCAAATTTGACAGGCAGGGCATTGAACCCTGCGGTTCCCTTTTTGTCTGAGTTATGAAACAGGTTCGACGGTATAGGGCGTTAGCTCAATTGGTAGAGTAGCGGTCTCCAAAACCGTTGGTTGGGGGTTCGAGTCCCTCACGCCCTGCCAGTGATTTTGGAGAGGTGGCAGAGCGGTCTAATGCGGCGGTCTTGAAAACCGCATCCCGCGTTGCGGGACGGGGGTTCGAATCCCTCCCTCTCCGCCAGGAAATGTTGTGAGTAATTTGACAATTGCAATCTGGGTGGTCGTGATTGGGTCAGTCTTTGCCTATTTATGGTGGCAGGGACATATCCGTCGCTTTGCCACATACGTCCAGGAAACACGGGAGGAATTGAAAAAATGCACGTGGCCGACGTGGGATGAATTGAAAGGGTCGACCGTCCTCATCACCATCACTATTGTTTTACTCGGCACATTCACTGTGGTGGTGGATCGGATACTGACCTTCGTTTTCTATACACATTGAGCACCATGCGCAGCCAGTGGTTTGTCATCCATACGCTTTCCGGCCAGGAACAAAAGGTCAAGGAGAGCATCGAAAAGCGCATCAGGACCGACGAGATGCAGGAATACATCAAGGAAGTCCTCGTCCCGATGGAAAAGGTCGTCGAAGTGCGCAACCAGAAGAAGACCGTCTCCAGCCGCAAATTGTGGCCAGGCTATGTATTCGTGGACATGGTGCTGTTGGATGACAACAACCGCATCATTGAGAGACCTTGGTATTTCATCAAGGAAACCCAGGGCGTCATTGGTTTTGTCGGCGGCGAACCGCCCGCGCCGACCCCAGCCGACGAAGTCGAGTCCATCAAGGCCCAGATTTCCGCCTCCGAGGAGACGGAAAAGCCCAAGGTCAATTTTGAAGTCGGCGAGACCATCAAGATCAACAACGGGCCGTTCCTCAATTTCAGCGGCGTGATTGAGGAAATTGATCCCGAACGCGGTAAGTTGAAGGTGACCGTGAATATTTTCGGGCGCAACACGCCGGTGGAACTCGAATACTGGCAGGTGGAAAAGGCGTAGCAAGAAACGTGAAACGTGAGGCGTGAAGAATTCACGTTTCACGCATCACGAGAAAAATTTTATGGCAAAGAAAGTCACAGGCATCATCAAATTGCAGATCCCGGCGGGCCAGGCCAATCCCGCGCCGCCGGTCGGCCCGGCGCTCGGCCAGCACGGCGTCAACATTATGGGCTTCTGCAAGGAATTTAACGCGGCGACCAAGAACGACGCGGGACTCATCATTCCCGTCGTCATCACCGTTTATCAGGACAAGTCGTTCACGTTCATCACCAAATCGCCGCCGGCGTCCGTGCTGCTCAAAAAGGCCGCGGGTATCACCGCCGGGTCCAAGGAACCGAACAAGGAAAAGGTCGGCAAAGTAACGCGCAAACAGGTTTTGGACATCGTGAAGCTGAAGCAAAAGGATTTGAATGCGACGTCAGCGGAAGCCGCGTTCCGGGTCATCGCCGGCACGGCGCGCAGCATGGGAATCGAAGTTGTCGGATAAACATAAACAACCGCGGGAGAGTCATTAAAGGCTCGCTTGCACCGCACCAAAACAAATGCCAAGCAAAAGATACAGGAAAGCGCTCGAAGTGGTGGACGCCAAGAAAACATATTCGCTGAAGGATGCCGTCGGCGTCCTCGCCAAATTTCCGAAGGCGAAGTTCAACGAGACGATTGACCTCGCCTTCCGCCTCGGCGTGGACCCGAAGCAATCCGACCAGATGGTCCGCGGCACGGTCCCGTTGCCGCACGGCAGCGGCAAGACCGTGCGGGTGCTCGTGTTCGCCAGGAGCGGTGCGTCGGCCGACGCCGCCAAGGCTGCGGGCGCCGAATACGTCGGCTTTGAGGACATGATCAAGAAGTGTCAGGAAGGTTGGGCGGATTTCGACGTGGCGGTGGCCACCCCGGAAGCGATGGTTGAGGTGCGCAAGCTCGGCAAGGTGCTAGGCCCGCGCGGCCTGATGCCGAATCCGAAGACCGGCACCGTGACGGACGACATCGCCAAGGCGGTCAAAGAAGTCAAGGCGGGCCGCGTCGAGTTCAAAATTGACAAGGCGGGCAACGTGCACGTGCCGGTCGGCAAGGCCTCGTTCAAGCCGGAGCAAATCGAGGAAAACACACGCGCCGTGATTGAAGCCGTGTTTAAAGCGCGCCCGAACAGCGTCAAGGGCACATACGTTCACACCTGCACGCTTTCGGCCACAATGAGTCCGCCCGTGCGATTGGATGTGCGTGAATTCACGAGCCATTAACCTGAAACCGATTTTAAATCATGCGAGCTGAGAAACAAATTTTGACGAAGGAATACGTCGCGCGGCTGAATGCCTCGCCGTTCTTCATCGTGGTGGATTACAAAGGCCTCAAGGTGGCCCATCTGACTGAATTGCGGAAACGCCTCCGTCAGGCGGGCGCGGAAATTCACGTGGTCAAAAATTCCACCTTTCGCCTCGCGGCCAAGGAAGCCGGCGTCGGCGAATTGAACGGCGCTCTGACCGGACAACTGGCCGTCGTCACTGGCCAGAAGGACATCTCCGCCGCGGCAAAGGTGGTGAAGAATTTCGGCGCCGAGTTCGACCGGCTGAAGATCCGGTTCGGTTATCTGGACAATCGGCGTTTGGAGCAGGCGGCGATTCTCGCCCTGGCCGATCTGCCGGGCTTGGATGTATTGCGCGCCGGGCTGCTGGGCCTGTTGAACGCCCCGGCCACAAAACTGGTCGTTTTAATCAACACGCCGGCGTCGTCGCTCGCCCGCGTGGTCAAGGCCAAGGCGGAAAAAGCTTGAAACCATTTCCCGTCCACCCGTCCGGTGGAGGGGATAAACAAACAAGAAACAACAACGTAAATCGTCGGTTCGGGAACGAACTTAAAAACGCCGGGGCGTGTCGCGCCGAATCCCGCCAGGCGGGGCAAGGCGGACCGCGGTGGACGACGAGACGAAGGAAAGGTAGTATATGGCTGACATTGCAAAACTCGTAGAGGAACTGAGCAAGTTGACGGTTCTCGAAGCCGCCGACCTGGTCAAGAAACTGGAAGAAAAATGGGGTGTGACTGCGGCCGCACCGGTGGCGGTTGCCGCCGCCGCGGCTGCCGGTGGCGCGGCTGCGCCCGCGGCCGCCGTGAAGGACACATTCGACGTGATCCTCGTGTCCGCCCCGGCGGACAAGAAAATTGCCACCATCAAGGCCGTCCGCGAAGTGAAGGCCGGACTCGGCCTGGCAGAAGCCAAAGCGCTGGTGGAAGGTGCGCCGAAACCGGTGCTCGAAGGAGCGAACAAGGCGGATTCGGACGCCGCCAAGAAGAAGCTCGAGGAAGCGGGCGCCAAAGTGGAAGTGAAGTAGTAAACGAATTCCGGGACGGCTCCGGCGGTGGCCGGGGCCGCCCGATGGTCGCGCGTTGTTAATGTCACGATTTAGTTGCGAAAGCAGACAGCAGGCAGTTTTCGGGGAGGCCGGCCGGTCGTTGACCCGACATCGGATGTCGGGGTTGAACGCGGCACGCCGGCCAGGGTCGTTGATTAAAAAGCGCCGGTGAATGGCCGGCCAACACAGAAAGTCCAAATGCCATCGCGAGTCACAGAACGAATCAACTTCGGCAAGATCAAAGAGATTGTCGTGCCGCCGAACATGATTGAATTGCAGACGAATTCCTATGCGGAATTCCTGCAGGCCGACGCCGCGCCCAAAAAGCGCAATAAGCACGCCGGTCTCGAATCAGTTTTTCAGGAAGTATTTCCCATTGATAGCTACGATGGTAAGTGCAAGCTCGATTTCGACTCCTATGAAATCGGCGAGCCGAAGGTGAGCTGGCTGGAATGCCTGCGTGAAGGCCTGACCTATGGCGCGCCGCTTTACGTGACGTTCATCCTCAAGGACGAAGGCAAAAGCGCGAAGGAGGAAAAAGTGTTCATGGGCGAACTGCCCCTGATGACGCCGCAAGGCACGTTTGTCATCAACGGGGCCGAGCGCGTCGTCGTCAGCCAGCTTCACCGCTCGCCCGGCATCGCCTTCGAGGCCACGCAGCATCCCAACGGAAAAATCCTGCACAGCTTCCGCGTCATCCCCGACCGCGGCTCGTGGTATGAGGCGCAATTTGACACGAGCGATCTGCTCTACGTCTATCTCGACCGCAAGAAGCGCCGCCGCAAGTTTTTGACGACGACGTTTTTCCGCGCGTTGAGCTTCTTGGATGTCGAGGGTGGCATCGGCAAGGGCAAGGACAACGGCGAGAAAACCCGCGGCACGGACGAAGAAATTCTCAAGCTGTTTTACGAAATCAAGGAGCTCACGGTCAAGGAAGCCGAGAAACTGGAAGACCTGTCGAACCGCGTTTTGATTCAGGACGCCGTGGATGAGGAGAAAGGCCTTGTGGTCGCGCGCGCCTTCGAGCCGCTCTCCAAGGCGGTGGTCAAACAAATCGCCGAACTGGGCGTCAACAAAATCAAGGTCGTGGACACGGCCGTGGACGATGGCATCATCATCAAATGCCTGAAAAAGGACCCGGCCAAGAACGAGGAGGAAGCGCTCAAGGACATTTACCGGCGTCTCCGTCCCGGCGATCCGCCGACGGCCGCCAACGCCCGTGCGTTGCTCAAACGACTGTTCTTTGACCCCAAACGCTACGATCTGGGCCGCGTTGGCCGTTACAAAATCAACCAGAAGCTCGGCCTCAAGGACAAGGAAGACTCGCGCATACTGACCAAGAACGATTTGGTGGCCGCGACGAAATACCTGCTCCGCCTCCGGAAAAACGAGGGCAGTCTCGACGACATTGACCATCTTGGCAGCCGCCGCATCCGCACCGTTGGCGAATTGCTCGCCAACCAGTGCCGCGTCGGCCTCGCCCGCACCGAACGCCTCGTCAAGGAGCGCATGACGCTCTTCGATCAAACCGTCGAGGCGATGACACCGCAGAAGCTCATCAATCCCAAGGCGCTTTCGGCGGTCATTCGCGATTTCTTTGGCCGCTCGCAATTGAGCCAGTTCATGGACCAAATCAATCCGCTGGCCGAGTTGACGCACAAGCGCCGGCTTTCCGCGCTGGGGCCGGGGGGCTTGTCCCGCGACCGTGCGGGCTTCGAGGTCCGCGACGTGCATCCATCGCACTATGGCCGCATCTGCCCGATTGAAACGCCGGAAGGCCCGAACATCGGTTTGATTGCGTCACTGGCGACCTTCGCGCGCATCAATGATTTCGGCTTCCTCGAAACGCCTTATCGCAAGGTCGAGAACGGCAAGGTCACCGAGAAAATTGATTACCTGACCGCCGACCGCGAGGAACAATTCATTATCGCGCAGGCGAACTCGCCGATTGACGACAAGGGCAAATTCACGACCGACCGGGTCGTTTGTCGCGCCCGGACCGACTTCATTGATGTCGAACCCGCGCGCGTGGATTACATGGACATTTCGCCGAAACAACTGGTGTCCGTTGCCGCGTCGCTGATTCCGTTTTTGGAACACGACGACGCCAACCGCGCGTTGATGGGTTCGAACATGCAGCGCCAGGCCGTGCCGTTGCTCGTGACCGAAGCGCCGCTCGTGGCCACCGGCCTCGAAGACCGCGTGGCGCGGGACTCGTGCGCCGTGGTGGTCGCGGAGGAAAGCGGCAAGGTCGCCTCGGTCAGTGGCGATTACATCGTCGTCACCGAAGACGGTAAATTGCCCGAAACGAAAAAGAAGATTAAACACGATCCCGAAAAGGGCATCTGGGTCTATTCCATCCGCAAATTCATGCGGTCCAACGCCGCGACGTGCATCAACCAGAAAATCCTGGTGGACAAGGGCGATCATGTGCGGAAAGGCCAGATCATCGCCGACGGCCCCTGCACGAAAGACGGTGAGCTGGCATTGGGCCGCAACGTGCTCGTCGCCTTCATGCCTTGGCACGGCTACAACTTCGAGGATGCCATCCTCATCAGCGAGAAAATCGTGAAGGAAGACATCTTCACGAGCATTCACATTGAGGAATTCGAGGTCAGCGCGCGCGACACGAAACTCGGTCCGGAGGAAATCACGCGGGACATCCCGAACCTCGGCGACGAGGCGCTCAAAAATCTCGGCCCCGACGGCGTCATTCGTGTGGGTGCGGAAGTCCGGCCGGGCGACATTTTGGTGGGCAAAATCACGCCGAAGTCCGAAACTGAACTGGCGCCGGAGGAACGTTTGCTCCGCGCGATTTTCGGTGAGAAGGCCGCCGACGTGAAGGACACCTCGCTCAAGGTTCCCTCCGGCACCTACGGCATCGTCATGGACGTGAAAGTATCGTCCAAGAAGGAAGGCGAGAAGAGCGGCAAAACCTCCGCCAGCGAGGAGAAACGCCATGCCAAACAAATTGAGGACGAGCACCGGAAAAAGACCGAGGAGTTGCGCGATCAACTGACGGAAGCGTTGAGCAACATTCTGCTCGGTGAAAAAATCCCGCTCGATGTCGTGAACAGCGAGACCGGCGAAATCATCATCCCCGCCAATCGCAAAATCACCAAGACGCTCCTGCGCAAACTGGCAACGGTTTATGACCGCATCGAAATTGATCCGTCGCCCATCCGCAACAAAATCAACGAAATCATCGGCAGCTTCAAAAAGAAGTTCGATGATCTGCAGATGCAATACGATGAGGAAATGGAACGCGCCGAGGCGGGCGAAGGCGTTGAAGCCGGCATCGTCAAGTCGGTGAAGGTCTATGTCGCCTCGAAGCGCAAATTGTCCGTGGGCGACAAAATGGCCGGACGCCATGGCAACAAGGGTGTCGTCGCGCGCATCGTGAAAGAGGAGGACATGCCATTCCTCGCGGACGGGACGCCGGTGGACATCGTGTTGAATCCGCTGGGCGTGCCGTCGCGCATGAACGTCGGCCAGGTGCTCGAGACGCACCTCGGCTGGGCCGCGAAAATTCTGGGCTTGAAGCTGGCCACGCCGGTTTTTGATGGCATCAAGGAAAAGGACATCCGCAATTATTTAAAAGAGGCCGCTCAAAAACAAAAGGATGCCGATGAACAGCCGCTGATCGGCGAGCACGGCAAGACGGTCCTTTATGACGGCTACACCGGTGCGCCGTTCGATCAGGAAATTGTGGTCGGCTACATTTACATGATGAAGCTCGGCCATTTGGTCGCGGACAAGATTCACGCCCGCGCCGTTGGGCCGTATTCGCTCGTCACCCAGCAGCCGCTGGGCGGCAAGGCGCAATACGGCGGCCAGCGCTTCGGCGAAATGGAAGTGTGGGCCATGGAAGCCTACGGCGCCGCCTACACACTGCAGGAATTGCTCACCGTCAAATCCGACGACGTGCAGGGCCGCACGCGCATTTACGAAAGCATCGTCAAGGGCGACAACTCGCTCGAAGCTGGCATTCCCGAATCCTTCAACGTGCTCGTCAAGGAAATGCAATCGCTCGGCCTCGACGTGAAGGTCGGTTATTCGAATCCGATTGAACATGCGGCGGGCGGGGACGGCGAAGCGGCCGCTGCATTGAGAACCGTTTAAAAATTATTTTTGTATGATCAGCACCAAAGAAAGCGCCCGGGAGTTGCTCGGACTGGACAAGGTTAATCAGGTGGATTACGTCGCGATTTCCGTCGCGTCGCCCGATGCCATCCGGTCGTGGTCCAAAGGCGAGGTCAAGAATCCCGAAACCATCAATTACCGCACGTTCAAGCCGGAAAAGGGCGGCCTGTTCTGCGAACGCATCTTCGGCCCCGTCAAGGACTGGGAATGCTCCTGCGGCAAATACAAGCGCATCAAGCATCGCGGCATCGTCTGCGACCGTTGCGGCGTGGAGGTGACGCTCGCCCGCGTCCGGCGCGAGCGCATGGGCCACATCGAACTGGCCGTGCCCGTCTGCCACATCTGGTTTTTCAAGTGCATGCCGTCGCGCATCGGCCTGGTGCTCGACATGACGGCGCGCAACCTGGAACGCGTGATTTACTACGAGGATTATCTCGTCATTGATCCGGGCAACACGCCGCTCAAGCAAAATCAACTGCTCAATGAACACGAATATCGTGAAGCCCGCGAAACCTACGGCGCAGACGCTTTCGTTGCCAAGATGGGCGCGGAAGCCGTGCGCGACGCTCTGGCGCAGGTGGATTTGGCCAGGCAGACGGACCAGTTGCAGCAGGCCATGACCGAAACCAAGAGCAAGCAAATCCGCAAGAAACTGGCGAAGCGCATCAAGTTGATTCAAGGTCTGCAACTATCCAAGAGCCGCCCGGAATGGATGATTCTCACGGTGCTGCCGGTGATTCCGCCGGATTTGCGCCCGCTGGTGCCGCTCGAAGGCGGACGGTTTGCCACCTCCGATTTGAACGACCTCTATCGCCGTGTCATCAACCGGAACAACCGGCTCAAGACGTTGCTCCAGCTCAAAACGCCCGAAGTCATCATCCGCAATGAAAAGCGCATGTTGCAGGAAGCCGTGGACGCGTTGTTCGACAACGGCCGTCACGGTCGTCCCGTCACCGGCGCCGGCAATCGTCCGTTGAAATCCCTCAGCGACATGCTCAAGGGCAAGAGCGGCCGCTTCCGCCAGAACCTGCTCGGCAAACGCGTGGATTATTCGGGCCGTTCGGTCATCGTCATCGGCCCCGAACTCAAATTGCACCAGTGCGGCCTGCCGAAGAAGATGGCGCTCGTGCTGTTTGAGCCTTTCATCATCCGCCGCTTGAAGGAACTCGGCTATGTTCACACCGTTCGCAGCGCGAAGAAAATGATCGAACGCCAGACGAAGGAAGTCTGGGATGTGCTCGAGGAGGTCACCAAGGGCCATCCGGTGATGCTCAATCGCGCGCCGACACTGCACCGTTTGTCCGTGCAGGCATTCGAGCCGCTGCTGATTGAAGGCGAGGCGATCCGCATTCACCCGCTGGTTTGCACCGCTTACAACGCCGACTTCGACGGCGACCAGATGGCCGTGCACGTGCCGCTCTCCGTTGAGGCGCAGATGGAAGCGCGCCTGCTGATGATGGCGCCGAACAACATCTTCAGCCCGTCGTCCGGCAAACCCATTATTACGCCCACCCAGGACATTACGCTCGGCTGTTATTATCTCACCGCCGAACCGCGCACGCCCGCGCCGTCCGATCCGGGCAAGCTGCCGCTGTTCGGCTCGAAGGAAGAGGTGTTGTTCGCCTACGAAGACGGTGCGTTGAAGACGCACGACCGCATCCGGCTGGCGAACCCCGATTTCGGGCGGAAGACCGTATTCGGCGACGCGAACAAAAAGATCATTGAGTCAACCGTGGGTCGCGTCACTTTCAGCGAAATCTGGCCGCCGGAACTGGGTTTCCCCAACCGGCAGGTCAAAAAGTCCGAACTCGGCGATTTGATCTGGAAGTGCTACAAGTTCGCCGGCCACGAAAAGACCGTGGCCATGCTCGACAAGCTCAAGGAACTCGGCTTCCGCGAGGCGACCAAGTCCGGCTGCTCCATCGGCATTGACGACATGATCATTCCGAAGGAGAAGGACCAGGAAATCGAGGCGGCGCAAAAGCAGATTCGGGAAGTCGAGAAGCAGTATCGCAAGGGCGTCATCACGCCGGGCGAACGGTACAACAAGATTGTGGACATCTGGACGCATTGCACCGACATGATTTCCAACGTCATGTTCAAGACGCTGGAACAAAACCAAGGCAAGAAGGAATATAACCCGGTTTATCTCATGGTGGATTCCGGCGCGCGCGGCAACCGCCAGCAGGTGCGCCAGCTCGCCGGCGTGCGCGG
>Ga0187874_10002151_pt1 | contig 15654 bp, 23 predicted proteins | sample June2016WEW_16_1_3_FD_132993 | JGI IMG/M metagenome (GOLD analysis project Ga0187874, IMG submission 132993) | Peatland microbial communities from SPRUCE experiment site at the Marcell Experimental Forest, Minnesota, USA - June2016WEW_16_150 | ecosystem: Environmental > Terrestrial > Soil >... | reverse complement strand
TCCTAATTTTCCTTCCCGAATGATCAATCGTGTCTTCGAGTGTGCCGATATGTGCGTCTGGAAGGGCGAGAACAAGGTCCTGTTCCGAAGAGTCCTTCGCCACGGCCAGGCGCCTGACTTGTTCCTGGTTGTCGCTCGGCCTGATGTCACTGGAAGACTATTGATGGGTTCGGAGGTCTGGCGGTCCGACGACACCTGGCTGCTGGCGTTCAGCGAAGACGGACAACGGCAGGAAGCCATGTTGCTAATGCCGGCACAGGCCTGGATCCGTAGCGTGCTGGGAACGTTTGTACTGGAACCGCGCTCAACTCCATGGATTGCAACCTTGCGCCTGCAGGACTGCGCCAGGGCGGCGAGGTGAGATGTGCGCTACCCGAAAGACAGTCTGCACTTGGGCCGCGAACATGATTATCCTTTACTGCGGCAGCTTGCGCACTCCCGCTTTGCCACGCGCAGCCAACTATTCGAATACATGCAGCTACGCGGTTGTAGCGAATGCCGCCGGTCATTCAACTGGAGAACCCAAAGGCTCATTCAGCATGAGCTTGTCAGCAGACGGACGGTGCCTGCGTTGGGAGCGGAGTATGTTTACGCACTGACGACGCATGGCGCCGTAACTCTGGAAGAGATCGAGCAGCGCTTCTCGCTCTCGCTGAGTGCAGATCGTAACCAGGGTGAAGACCTGAGCGTGATTCACTCGGTCGAACTCAACAACATCGAACTGCGATTGGCAAAAGCCGGACTGTTGGCACGATGGATCCCGGAAGCAGAGATCCGCTCGGAGAACGCACTGACAAACCTGGCCTACAAGAAAGAATACGACGCCGTTGTCACGTTGCGGCTCGGCAGCCGCGAGGTCACATTTGCGTTGGAATACGAACGGACGGCCAAGTCTCGAGCCAAATATGACAGGATTGCGGAGGATATGTACCGGGAAGAAAACGTGGGTCATTTCCTGTACTTGACTGCCAACGAGCATTTGCTGAGGTTCGCGTCCTGGTCCTTCCGAGATCTTCAGCGGCGTGTCTATTTCGGGCTTGTCACAGACTGGCACCGGCAGTTGCTCGACATGCCAGCCTTCAGTTGGAAGGCGAAACGGTATGTTCCACTCAAGACCTTGCTTGCTCAATGAAGGCGCGGCCCCACGCGAACTCTCCCCAGTCTTGGCCCCAAACGACAATGGTGACGCGACGGAACCAACTCAACAGTCTCGTGGAACAAATGGGAGTTGGCCCGAGGCTGCCGAAAGGGGCCGTGCTTTCTGGCGAATCTGGAGCCGAGGTTCAAGCGGTATGCCTACCCTTTGTCTGCCTATTGTCTGCTCATTGCCTGCTCGGGGGTACTCGTAACCATTCTTATTCTCAATGAGATGCGGCTTGACTACTCCCCCATTCATGCAGGTTTTGCCTATAAAACGACCGAACAGTTGTGGCATTGGCGCGCGCTATTGCGATGCATTGTGTGCAGCCATCATGACGCAGTTCTTGTTGCAGTTGTGTGCTCATTTCGGATCGGTGTCCGGCAATTGCGCGAAACTGTGCGCGTGCGAGCTGCACAAGGTGGTGCGGCGATACGCGTGGGTTGTGCGCATTGCAGTGGTGTTGGGCAATGAATGTACGCGGCTATCGTTCGAGCGGAGCGGCACTGTGTTGTGCGCGGATCCGCCAGCATTGGTTTGGACGGCCGTCGCCAATAGTTGTCACTTACGCGCTGGTTGTTGCCACACCGTGCACATGGGCCGGCGCAAGACGAGTGCAAGGTGAAACCCGTTTGAGAGTCAGACTGTGTGGTCGGTCCTGCACCGCCCTATGTACAGTGCGGCGCGTGGATGCGCGTCAAATGCACGCGGCTATCGGCGGGCACGTCGGCAATCATCAACTATTTTGCTTCAGCAGCTTCGTGCTGGTTTGCCTTGTTGACGGCAGCCCTTACCGCCGCCAGAAACGGGTCGCTGCCCGCCGGGGCGTGCACCCCGCCTGACAGCGTTTTACGGAAGGAAACATTTTTGCCGTAGAACGCAACCGTAGAGTCATTGTCCTGCTGGATCTTGGCGCCATCGACCGCGACTCCGACAAACAGGCCCTTGGTACGCGAGTAGCTCAAGGCCTCCGTGTTCATCTTCCAGTCGGTGCCCGCCGAAGCATGCCTCCCAACCGGACCCGCGGTGGCTGATGCCTCGCCGCTGAGTTCGAACTTGCTCGAAAGCAGTCCTTGCACACCCTTGTCATTCATGAACAAGATGATGAGATCGACGGACTGGCCGCCAGCCTGGAAGCCAAAATTGCCCCCACCAATCGAAATGAATGCCGGCGCACTCCACCCGTGGGCAGTGCGGCAGGTGACCACACCACGTCCATGCTCGCCTCCCACAATAAATCCGCCCTTTCCCATGCTTGGTACCACCGCAATGCACTTGGCGCCATGCAGCACTTCTTCCGGGATGCCTTTATCGGGCGCAGCCATGATCTCGTTCATGACCAGGCCGGCCGCTTGCAAGCGCGCAGGGGCGTCTTGCTGTCCTGGGCCAGCGAACGCAAAGGTGCCCAAAGACAACGTTAACAAAGCAATTGCGTATTTCTTCATAAAGCACTCCCTTTCCATTCCACGCTATTCTGTGGACGAACTTGTGAGGGCCAAACCCGCCGAAGCATCAGATTGCTCGACGACCAAATCACCTCGACTTTTCTCAGGACGGCTCTATGTAAATCGAACCGCCCTGATCGTTGTCATTTCATTGATCTAAATCCACTACAGCCTAAGCCGGCCTTTTCTTCTCTTGATCGTGTTTTTCTTGCGCCGGCTGCGGGGTTTTGGGCTGTCCGGTCGGGATCTCCTGCTTCGGTTGCACTGGCACGTTGGGCTGCGTTACAGGTTTCTTGTCCTCAGGCTTCTGCGGATCGTTGTGCTGTAGGTTGCGATTTTCTTGATCCGACACTTTATTTCTCCTTTTGCTGGTCTTTACTGTTCTTGGTAAGTTGGTGCGATCGTGTTAACTGTGATCTAGGCGTTTAGCGGGAGCAGCAGTGCGGGCTTGTGCGCCGAAGTGCTTGGTTCGTGGGGCTGATAAGTGTGGCCCGCTTTTCAATACGGAACCCGGAGCGCCAAGATGACGCCCGCCGAATCTCTGCAGTGCTAAGCGGGGACCGCCAGGGGCGTCAGTCGCTCAGCACGCAGGACCATGCTCCGGACAGAGCCCGCCTGATTTATTTCTCGAACACTTTCTTGACCTGCCCGACCTTTTTTTCGACTTTGCCGGCCCTGTGTTCGGCCTTGCCTTCGGCCTCTAAGTCAGGATTGTTCGTGACTTGACCTGCCGTCTCTTTGACTTTGCCTTTCACTTCATGAAAAGTGCCTTTGATCTCATCCGTCGTACTCGTACTCATGGTTTTCTCCTTGTAGTTAAGAATTGCCTAATTAAGGAGCGGGCCTTTGTTTCCCGCCCAGGAAACAGCGGTTCGTTCGCCGGGCCCGATGCAAAGCTCGTCTTCGCGAATGGCCCAGCGCCAAGCCTCAAACCGCCTTGAGACCGGGAATGATGGTGACGGGCTGTGCCGTCCACGCAGTGCGGGGTTTGGACACGATCCTCTTCAGCTGCGACCAGTCGTACGGGAACTCGCAGCCGCAATCGAGGCAAACCACGTAAGTCCCTGTCACGGATGCTGCTGCAATGCTGCGGCGCAGCTTGCCGCGCACGGTGATGGGGAAGGTGCACCGTTTGTGCCAACAACCGAAGACTAGATTGAACAGACTCATATAGCCCTCCTCGATTGAAGCTACTATTCATGCCGCCAGCCAGGACTTTCGCCCGTCTTCACAAAGCGATAGCGGCTATCTCCGTTTCAGAACCGGTGGCGTTAACCGCGCCCGCGCTGCCAGTACCAACCGCCTCCACCAAGCAAGAACACAATCACGACGATAATCAGAATCGTTTCTAGGCTCATATTGAAGTTCTCCGAGGAAAGTTTCGCAGGTCGAGGTTTGAGCAGTCTGTACAAAAAGGAACACGCGCAGATTCTTCCCACACCGGAACTAGTGAAACGTCCCTTTCGCAAATGCAAAAGATGATGCAGGGCACTGTGCACTTTGGCAGACTCGCTACCGGATCGTTTACGTTCCGATGGGAATAGAGATATGCGAGGGCCGCCCGTCCTGCCGGATATCCCACCTTGAACGGGTGCGCGACGTCCCCTGGAATCTCGATCGCGGGGTCGTCCGGAAATTACCGATGACACCTCTGCGTGTTTCTATTCCCGGTTTGGGATGAAGCCCAGCCGAAGCCCGAGATGGTCAATTCTGCTCAGACCACAAAAGTCCGCGAGATTACAAAAGTGGCAGCGGAAGCGCTGCAACTCCGCGCGTTACAAGGACCAAGGAGAAATATGAAACCCAGTACAAAAGACAAGATCAAGGGCAGCTTCCACGAAGTAAAGGGAACCATCAAGGAGGAAGTCGGCAAAGTTACGAAGGACCGGAATTTGAAAGCCAAAGGAAGAGCGGAAAAGAAGGCAGGCAAGGTTCAACAGCGGATCGGCCGTGCGAAAGAAGCTGTCGCTAAGCTGAAGGGAAAGCTGAAAGAGTTAAAAACAGGATAGGCTCATGAGAAGCGAATCCGCGAAGAAAGTCGCGGCCTGTCTCCGTCATCTACCCATAGCGACTGCAAAACACTTTTCAGAGATAAGGAGGTTTACGATGAGCAAACCAAGTTTGACTATTCGGTTTACATGGGGCGCAATTGCCACTGCGGTTTTGCTCTGGGTTTTCATGTTCGTGGGTTGCAACTCTCCCCAGCACGCCGACGTTAAAGACGCAATCAACAGCGCCCTTACTAGCAACAACCTCGGTGTTGTGAGCGTCTCGCAAGATCGCGAGAAGGGTGTCATCACACTGACTGGCGATGTGGAATCACAAGACAAGAAGGAGTTAGCCGAGAGTGTAGCCAAGCAGGCAGCCCCGGGCTACGTCATCGCCAATCAAATCGGGGTTCGTCCTCCGGGCGCCGAAAGCCAGGCTAAGGCTGTTGCTTCCAGCCTCGACAGCGGCATCGAGGATAACTACAAAGCAGCGTTGCAGGCGCACAAGAATCTGGACGCCCAGAGCATCTCGTACAGTGCCACGAATGGGTCGCTCGTTTTGAAGGGTAGCGTAAAGACCAAAGCGCAGCGGAACGAAGCGAACAAACTCGCCCGGGCTGTTCCCAACGTCAAAAAAGTTGTCAATGAGATTGTGGTGAAGCCCGACAAGCACTCCACCTCGCACTAACCTTTGAGCTAGCGAAGCAATCCGGAAGTGAAGTGGCGTGCGGCAGATCAAAAGGGGCCGTTTTCCCAGCGACAACATTGCCAGTCCCGGCAACGTAACACTACCACACGCTCAGTTACTTGACACCAGCAGGCCCCCGCCCACGAATGAGAGACTTGGTTGGGGCCTGCGACATTCAACTTTTCGAATCTACCGCTTCCGCTTTCTAAACAACGCAGTGATCGAACTGGTCAATCCCAGGAAAGAAAACGACGGGGAATTCGCTCCCACAGCTATGGCACCGCTCGTGGCCACCAAGGCAATAGTCCCTGGCTCGGGAACCGTGGATCCAGTGCCACTAGCACAATTGTTGATAGAGTTGTCATCCAAGGTTACCGCGCCATTAAGCGCTATGACCCTGCCGCAATTATCGGAAGCACCAGTGTTTAGTGTGTCGCTCGCAAAGGCGATGAGGGTGCCCTCAAACGCAGTGGTGCTACCCAGAGTTGCGGAGCTCCCCACTATCCAATAAATATTGTCGTTTTGCCCCGCGTTGATCCCAATCACCATAGATGCGCTTGCCGTGGTGAGTGTGCTGCCAATCTGGAAGACGACATTTTGATTACTCAGCCCCTCCCAATTGATTTCGAGAGTCCCTGTCAACTGGGCTGACGAGTTGTAGGTATAAACTCCCGGCGTAAGGTCTAAGCCACCGAGGTTCTGTCCTGACAAGTTCCCATTGGACGACAGACCCGCAAAAAAGTTATAGGCGGCCAACGCATCACTTTGAGCTTGCATCGCCACCGCATCCCCGTCGTATGTGGTTCCGTTCACGAGGCCTGGCGGAAAGCCCGTAATCGATGTACCGGGGTAAACCCCCAAGTCTCCATCGATGACCGTATTCCCAGTGTTGGTGACCGCAGAGGCGCCAAGGACCCCGAACATAGCTGAGGATCCGAGTTGAGCCTGGGCGGCAAGGGCGAAAAGCGGGAAAGCGAGAAAACACACTCGTACCAGTTTCATGAGTTCGCTCCGCCTCGTTCCAATTTAGAGGATTGAGCGGCTGCCAGTGGAAGGAGTGGCACAAGGGTGGCATGGCCGCAGGCAATTAATGGTTGCTTACTAGGCGGGGTTGCAATTCTACTGCCGCGTCAAGTTGCTGAAAATAGGAATTGTGGATCGCTTATCGCTGCAAGCGCTTGCAACAAAGTTCGCAGGCTTTTCCAGAGCAATATCGATAATTCCCATCATGGGAAGTTTGATCATATAGTCATGCTGGGCTGGCATTGTTAGCCTTAGGTAGACTATCGGTGCAGCGGAAAGAAAGGATTCCCAAATAGGGAATATAAAGTTAGCGCGACTCTAGTAATTAATAGCACAACCGTGGGTGTGGATTTTGAGAGAAGTGGATACTCGCGGTTACCCCATGCACAGTATTCGTAGGACAGTTCGTCGCGATTCACAAGGAAGCTAACGTCGCGCGCAATTTGCAGTCAACGACGATAGTAACTCCGCCGGCATCGGCGCCATGAGTCTTGAATCCACAACAGGTGAACTTGCCTCTAAATCGGAATCAGGCATTAGCTGGATTTATTCCGGAGAGCGGTGCTACTTTGATTTCAACCAGCACCTCCAGCAGCGTTGCCGTGTTGCGAACGCTTCCTGCGATAGTGACCAGTGCATCCGAAACGAGAGGATGTTGTTCCGCCAGAGCGTCAAGGCGGTCACTCACGCTGTAGAGTTGTCGAACTTCATCCATGATCGCGTTTCTTTGCATGGGCATCCAGCTTTGCTGAGAGCCTAAGGAGAGAACACTTCAGGTGGGCTGACTTAGTTCAGCAAACCTGAACGAGGGCTCGCGCACCTGCGTCCGGTAGTCGATCCTCCCTCATGCAGGGGGCGTGAATACCATCAAGCAGCATATTCACGCGTTCATCCTGCGATTACCGCTAGGCGCGCCAACGGGAGTATCCCCACCCGCCGCCACCGAGCAAAAACAGCACTACGAGAATAATCAATACGGTTTCCATGTTGTACCTCACTTGTGAGAGGAAGCTGGACTGGCCTTTGTAACGGTCGTTTCGCTTCTTCACTAAGCAACATCATAGAAGTGGCTAAGAAGGATGTCTGGTCACATTGGACCACTATGGGTGTTCGAACTGTGCCGCGTGCCACGCTGAGGCAATGGCCTATTCCATATCCCGATACGGTGAGCAGACTGGGACCCATTGTCGTTGCCGAAGATGTTGCCATTCGGGAGACCGGTGGGGATTGCAGGTTTACTAACAACAAGTGCAGCGGATACTGGAGGCATATTCTGGCTTAGCAGCCCGTGGTGCAAGTCTAGGTTCGTAAGTAAAAACATCTGAAGTATCTACACAATCTCTTCGTAGAATCGCGGTATGGCGATGGGCACGCGCAAGCAGCGGGAGAAGCAAGAGGGGATATGGATCGCACACACGGAGTTGGCGGCAGCGCCGGGACATCCCTTCTACCAGAAGCTGAATGAGTTGCTGGAGGCCGAGGGCTTCGACGATTTCGTCGAGGGGCGGTGCGCGAAGTTCTACGCGGCCAAGTTCGGACGGCCCTCACTGACGCCGGGATCTACTTTCGTTCGCTGCTGATCGGGTATTTCGAAGGCATCGGGGCGGAGCGCGGCATAGCTTGGCGGCTAGCGGACTCACTGGCGTTGCGGCGTTTTGTGGGCATGGGGTTGGACGAGAACACGCCGGACCACTCGACGATATCACGCACCCGGCGGTTGATCGATGTGAATACGCATCGCGAAGTATTCGCTTGGGTGCTGGGCGTTCTGGCCGATCATGGACTGCTGAAAGGGCAGCGGATTGCCATCGATGCCACAACGCTAGAGGCCAACGCAGCGATGCGCTCGATCGTGCGGCGCGACACGGGGGAGAGTTACGAAGAGTTTCTGCGAGGATTGGCGAAGGCTTCGGGTATCGAAACGCCGACGCGGGAAGACCTGCTGAGACTGGATCGCAAGCGCAAGAAACGCATGTCGAACAAAGAGTGGAAGAGTCCAGCGGACGAGGATGCACGGATCGCGAAGATGAAGGATGGGCGCACCCACCTGGCGCACAAGGCGGAGCATGCGGTCGATCTGGACACGGGCGCGGTGGTGGCCGTCACCTTGCCGGGTGCGGATCAGGGCGACACCACAACTCTGGACGCAACCCTCTGCGAGGCAGGCATGACAGTGGCGGAATTGGCCGGGCGCGAAGCGGCGTTGCGGCCTGACCGTGAGCCCAAGGTGAACGTCAACGGGGTCGAAGAGTTGGTCACCGATAAGGGGTATCACAGCGGCGCCGTTCTGCAGCGGGTGAAGAGTTACGAGGTCAGCAGCTACATTCCGGAGAAGCAGCCAAAGGGGCGGCGTAACTGGCAGGGCAAAGCGGAAGAACAGCAAGCCGTCTACGAGAACCGGCGGCGGGTACGAAGCGAGTACGGCCAGAGCTTACTGCGGCGACGTGGCGAGTTGGTGGAACGCAGCTTTGCGCATTGCTACGAAACCGGTGGCCTGCGCCGCTGCCACCTGCGCGGACGGGACAACATTTTGAAGCGGCAGTTGGTTCATGTCGGAGCGTTCAACCTGAGCCTGATTTTGCGCCACCTGCTCGGTGCGGGCACGCCGCGAGAGCTGAATAACCGCTCTGGCAACTTTGCTCTGAGCCTACTTTTGCTGCTCTGGTACGGGAATGGTCAGCAACCATGTCACAGCAGCCGTATCTCCGCATCGGCTACCAAGCATGTCGCAAGATCGCGTACCCGGCTGCGCTGTCCGCTGTGCAGAAAATCAGCTATTTGAACCACGGCCTGTTAGGAAGAATCCACTCTTCCGGGCGGATGGAGCGATCGAACTGTTTCAAGGGCGTCGCGATGATTGCTGGATGTGACTGTTGTTGGCCGTTGCATAGAGCCCGGCGTTATCACTCCATCTGGTGATTGCGATCACTGACCTATTCAAACGCTCGGTGTAAATTAAAGTAGCGGGGACGTGTTTCTTACACAACCACACCAAGGTGCGCCATGGCGTCTCAGGCAAAACTCTCTCGCATAGCCATCAACAAAATCCAGTCTGGGCTCGATTCTTGTCTTGCGCAAAACGCGCCGCATTGTGGCGTTTCCCTCGCTAAAGCGGGAGGGTTAGGTCGCGCCTAGAAACTTGCCAGAATCTAACCAAGGAGAACCCCATGTCAAAGACTTGGGTACTGGCTTACCGTTGTGCGGCTGGTCATCTTGAGCGGGCGGCCTACCACTACAAAGAGGCGGCGAAATACGAGGAGGCCGGGGATCACGAGAAGGCCACGCACCACGCCTACCTCGCTCACGGATACACTCAACACGCGATTCATGACGATGCTGAAGCGGCGAAACTACATGCCGAACACTTCTTGCATGTCGAGTACTGCCACTCCTCTGTGACAGTCGCCTCCGAGCAAGGAGCCAAGGGTGTCCGTGGCGAATAGAGCCGACGCGGGTTAAAGCACAGGTGTGAGGAGTCGTAATAGAGCGATCAACGATTTTGGGACAACGTGATCGAAAACACTCATCGAGGAACAACTCGCTGCCAACTCGACATGTCAACCACCAAAGGCGAGGTGGGGCAATAGTTCCTCTGACGAAGGAGGGGTTATACAGCTCCACCTCAATGCAGACGAGTTAAGTTTGCTCGCGGACACTTTGCTAGAACGGGTCGGCATGATATTAGCCGAAAAGTCTTCGGCGGCCAGCGTTCAAGGGAACGAGGACAGGGATCAAGCCGTTCGGCGGTATGACCACCTACTACTGGATAAGGTCCTGGCTAGAGATTTGCGACTCGACTCAGATGAGCTCGAGCAGGTGGCTGATCTCTTCAGAGAGCAAAAGTGCGACCTTGACGATGAGATTGCCCGCATGCAGAACTCCGCCGTGCGCCTTAAGCTGCAACAGAAGCTCGGGCTTGTGGAACGCATATTGGAACGGGTTGAAGAGGCACGTGCCATGCTTTGACAGAGCTTCACTTACAGAGGTCTGGTCCGCAAAGGGAGGTTCACCGGTATCGAAGCAGAAATTAGCCAACGAGGTAGTCTCAACAAGGCAAAGCGAAGAAATGAGAGGAGTGCGAAATGACGAAAGAACCAGGAAAGAAACCAGCAACATCGGCCCTTGTCCAGCCGGAGCCCTTTGAAGATCAGATTCGCGCGCGTGCTTACGAACTGTATGAGGAGCGTGGGATGGAAGACGGTAACGACCTGGATGATTGGCTTCGGGCTGAGGCGGAGCTCACGTCGGGTAAACACCGCAATGCTGCATCTTCACTAGAGGCGGCTAGTTTCGACAAAAGGAGTTAGCGGCAGTGAAAATCAGAGATAAGAAGATTGTCCACGCGAATCCAGGGCCGAAAGAAAAACCAAAGACCAAACCCAAAAAAGCAAGCAAGAGGAGTCCACAGTTCGACATCAAGGCAAGCCTGGTTTGGTAAGTGAATTAGATTTTGGATCTCAATAACAACGGAGGGCGCTGTACAGAATTTGCTCAAACGGCTGACATTCCCGACCTGGCAAACTTTGCGATATTGAACAGAAACCGCAAGCGAGTCGGGGTTTCAGGGAGATATAATTCCAACGTGGTGGCGCCGCCCGTCGGAGGTATGAAATGAGCACAAGAGGCATTCCGACCCGGAGTCAGGACTCTCCAGCCAAGCGAGTGCCAGCGGTTGATTCGGTGCGATCCGCAAAACCTGCCACAGGCGAAACGGCGAAGCCTTCCCGGCTTCGAACGCCCAAGCCGCGGCCAACCAATGGCGAAGCAGGTTTCGAAGCCAAAGCCTTTCTCGCCAGAGCTGGGTTGGGCAAGAAAATCCTCAACCTGAAAAAGAACGAGACGGCGTTCGCACAAGGCGACTCTTCCGACGCGATTTTCTATGTGCAGAAGGGCAGACTGAGAGTAACGGTCACTTCCGCGAACGGAAAAGAAGCCACAATCGCCCTGGTGGGTGAAGGCGAATTCCTGGGGGAGGACTGCATGGTCTCCGCTCATCCTCTTCGACTCGCCACCGAAACCGCAATGACCGCCTGCGCGCTGCTCAGGATCAGCAAGCCGGAAATGGTCCGCGTTCTTCATCAAGAACCAGAACTGGCTGAGATGTTCACGTCCTTTCTTCTGGCGCGGAACGCTCGCTTCCAGGCGGACCTGGTCGATCAGCTCTTCAATTCCAGCGAAAAGCGGCTGGCGAGGATTTTGTTATTGCTCGCGCAGTTCGGCAAGGAAAGCAAACCCGAGACAGTGGTTCCCAAGATTAGCCAGGAGATGTTGGCTGAGATGATTGGCACAACCCGGTCGCGAGTGAGTTTTTTCATGAATCGTTTTAGGAAATTGGGCTTCGTCGAATATAACGGCGAGATTCGGATTCACAACACCCTTCTAAACATCTTCCTACAGGAATAAGGGCGCTGCAGTTTCACAGCAATGGATGCCAAGCGCAGACCGCGTCCCGGAAGCGCGCCCCATCGTCGCGTGCAAAATTGAACCTCAATTTGACGAAGGTCAGTGCTTTGCATGAATTGCCGTCGTGTCGTCAAGGTGAGTGGACTTCCGGAAGGATGATCGCCGACCGTAGATCTGTGTTCGGCAACCCGGAGGTTGGCCAGAAACTACCTTGGGGGAGATGCCGAACCGGGGTGCCGGCGGCATTGTTAGTGGCTCAGACATTACCCTTCGGTGCCATTGCCGATTCGTGAAGAGTCTGAGCGTGTTGCTTACATCCGTTATATAGCGTCGTTCCCGCTAACGCTCTTCTTTCTGCTTTTGTCCCGCTCTCGACCCTGGTACTGCCAACAAAACAAGACCCTTAACGCACTTGCTTCCTGGTTGCCGTCAGCCGAGGTGTGCGCTATTGGGTCCGTCGTGCGTTCAACAACATTACATGGGCGGACCGCCCGGAAAGGATAACTGCGATGTTTGGACAAATGATGGTTGAACTCGTGGTGCAGCTCGACCCCGGTGTCGATCTGCAGTCAGCGGTAGCCGCACTTATTAAGGTTGCCGAAAACGTCGAGATCGTTCGCTGGATCGAGTTACCGGCGTCGGTCCTGCTGTTCCTGCTAGTGCCCGGAGATCCGGATTCTGGAGCGGTCTATGTTCTGGACCGCAAGAAAGGAACTTGGTACGCCATGGACTTCGAGGACGAACAATTCGGCGGGTATAGCGTGACCCAGCTTGAAATGCTCCTGAAGGAGTGTAACTTCCTCGATCTCATTGAGCGGCCGGGACTTTGGCGGACGGGCTTGCGCTGGGTGGTACTGCCAGGAATGGTGCCTGAGGCGGCCGTTTGACAGAAAAAATATTCCGGGTTATCTAACGACACCCACATCCAAGAACCGTGTGGGGAAATGGCGAACACGAGCGCGTGGATTCGCGAATTTGTCAGAAGGAGGTGACGGGTCAATGGCAACGACAATCAGGGCAACCCGGCTAGTCCTCGAGGATTACCAAAGGCTGTTCGTGAATCGCCGCGCGTACACGATGCAGTCCATGCGGCCACACCCGGAAACAGGGCGGCACTACTACTTCCGGCCAAGCAAAAAGGGAACAGACCTACCCCTAATGCTGACGGAGGAAACCATCCGCCAACACTTGGAAGGCAAAATCACGGTCGGCCTGTACGCCATCAACCCGTCGACCCAACGCTGTAAGTGGGTCGCCATCGACGCCGACTACAAGAACTCCATGGAGGACTTGCTGAAGCTGCAGTACCACCTCACACAGGACGGGGTTGAGCCGGCGCTGGAGATGAGCAAACGAGGGGGACACCTGTGGATCTTTCTGGCAACGCCGTTGCTTGCGAAGGAGTGCCGAATCTACATCCATGACCTTGCTCTGAGGCTGGGGGTGCCGGTGAAAGGCTCAGGCCTGGCAGACGGCATCGAGGTGTTCCCGAAGCACGACGCTATCGGCCCCGGAGAGTTTGGCAACGCTATTCGTGGTCCGCTGGGAATTCACCGTGGCGCCAATCGCCGATTTTGGTTTTATGGCGCCGATTACACGCTGGAGGACCAGATCGGATACCTCAACCGTCTGCGAAAAGTCACCGAGGAAGAATTGCGGACGTTCATTGCCGGAAAGGAGCGTCCCGCGGCAGTCGCTTCCCCTGCACCGGCGAGGACCACTCTAGCTCAACGTAGACACGGGCAAGCCGAGTCGGACTTTCGCATCTTGGCGCACGTTGGTGCTGTGCGGAAGGTGGGACGGAACTACATCACGCGCTGTCCATCCTGCGCGGATTCTGGCCACGATCGGAGCGGCGACAACCTGGCCATCTTGATCGAAGATCCCCGCTTTTACAAATGCTGGGCCGGCTGCAGCAAGGAGATGATTCGAGTCGCCATTGGCTGCCCGATTCGTGTTCGGAGTTCTGCATAAGAAGAAGGAGAGTTGCTGGCATGAAGCAGAAGCGAGTGTTGGACCAAGAGGGGCTCAGGCTCTCTCGGCAGGCATTGCGAGTGTTGAAAGAACGAGGGATCTTCGCCCATTCGCCCGTGAGCCTGCAACACCAGCACTTGGCGAAACGCTATGTAGTGCGTGGACTGGAGTCCGGTGGGGCGGTCGGAGACCTGGGGCGATACGTGACCTTCGCGGGAGAATATGGCCAGGCGATCGAGTGTCTGCATCCGGTAGAAGCAATCGGAGTGAACGGTCTTCATGCGGTCCTCGTGGCGCCGGTACTGGTGAGAATCGAGATGATGCGCAAGGGACGAACCTACGAACTGCTGATTACTCGGCACTGGCCGGGGGAGGTAAACGACGGCAAGCGACCTCCGCTGGAGACGAAGGTTCTGTTTCGTGGCATTCATGGGCGGCTGGAATTGGATCTCTCAGGCAAAGACAAGAACCAAGGCGGTGCTGTATTGCCGATGTTTTATTCGCTCGCCGGGGAAGAAATCACTATCCCAAAACGGTTTCACGAGGCAATTCGTGCCATCACCAAAGCGGTGAACTGCATTGGCTGTTCGCATTGTCATTTTGTCAAACGGTCTAAGAGAGACGAAATACGCGCTGCGAGCGGTGTGCCCGCAAGTCAAAACGGCGACGAAACCGTGCTCGCAGCTGAGGGGGCGTGAAAGGAGTGGAGGGGATATGCATGGAAGGCTGAAGAACCACGCTCTGGTTATCTGCCTGTTTGTTTTTCTGTTCATAAGCATTGGAAATGGTCTACACCTGACTCCGGGCGCGGCCTTCATTGGTGCTCTGTCCGGCACCCCGCTTGTAATCTTCGCTTTCAATCGCTGGAGCGATGCCCGATGTCGGAGAGGGGAGGCGCGCAGAGAGGAATCCGCTTCCGAGATCGTCCCACTGCGCGAGCGACCATGAGACTTCTCCTGCGTCTGCTGCTACTGCTCGTTCTTAGCTCCTACCTATTGAGGCACTATGGGTCCTTCCTACGTGAGAGCCTTTGGCATGTGCAGTCGGCCGGGAACGGAGAACTTCTGAACTGTATTCCTGGGATAACCAAGGATCATCCGCAAGGCGGATTGGCAGAAGCGAACCTGCCGCCTGGAGTGTTGCCGCGCCATGACCTCACGCCAGGAGCGATGGATCCGCGCGTTACTCAAAGCAACATCAGAGATACCATCTGTCGGCGAGGCTACACGGCGACTGTAAGACCACCCTTCGAGTACACCAATGCGATGAAACACCATCTCATGCGTGTGTATGGGGCTAGGGGCAGCATCCACGATTACGAACTTGATCACCTTGTACCCCTGGAACTGGGCGGCTGTCCGAACTGCGAAACCAATCTCTGGCCGCAATCCAGGAGGGTATTCCCAGGGGCGAATGAGAAGGACGAGGTCGAAGACTATCTGCACCATCAGGTCTGTTCTGGCGTGCTGCCGTTAGCTGAGGCACAGCGAGAAATCGCCTCGGATTGGTATGCGGTGTACGAAAGAATCCCACGCGGACGACAAGGCAACGGCGGGAAGGGCAGCAATAGCGAGGTTGTGTATGTCAGCGGTAAAGCAAGTCATTGCGATCAATGAAAACGAAGGCACGCGGCCGGAGGTAACGCAAGCCGGAGCGGTACCCGTGCCCGGAGAGACCGGGGGTACAAGCTCGGAACTCGTGCGCGCATTGCGCCGGCGTCTGCCAGATGAAAGGCGAGCAATCACCCATCATTTTTCCATCGCAGGCCAGGAGGGATATCTCACCGTCGGCGTGTACGACGACGGCTCACCGGGGGAGATCTTCGTCAGGATGGCGAAGGAGGGTTCGACGATCTCTGGGCTCATGGATTCGATTGCGACCCTCGTCTCACTCGCTTTGCAGCATGGGGTGCCGCTGGAGGTGCTCTGCACCAAATTCAGTCACACGCGCTTTGAGCCCAGCGGCTGGTCAGGAAGTCCAAAGATCGGCTATGCC
>Ga0187874_10002150_pt1 | contig 15654 bp, 10 predicted proteins | sample June2016WEW_16_1_3_FD_132993 | JGI IMG/M metagenome (GOLD analysis project Ga0187874, IMG submission 132993) | Peatland microbial communities from SPRUCE experiment site at the Marcell Experimental Forest, Minnesota, USA - June2016WEW_16_150 | ecosystem: Environmental > Terrestrial > Soil >... | reverse complement strand
GTCAACTCGAGGTGCGTGGCCGGGTTGTCCACGGGAATGCGGCCCGTCTCGGCCAGCAGCACGATGAACATGGCGGCGAAGGCCAGCGCGTGGGACGGATCGAGGAACTTCCAGCCCGGCATCTGGCTGGCCAGGACGATCTGGCTGAGGTTGGTCGAACCGGCGGCGATCGCCACCGTGAAAATGGCCAGCATCATCGCCGGTTCAGCGATGGCCGAGAGGGTCATTTCGCGGCTGCTGCCCATGCCGCCGAAGGCGCTGGCGGGGTCCAGTCCCCCCAACGCGAGGAAGAACCGGCCCAGCGCGAGGAGACCGACCAGCGCCAGCGCGCCGCCGAACAGGCTCATCGGCGCCTGGGCGGTGACCATCGGCACCATCAGCCCGGCGCACAGCGCTGTCAGGAATACCACGTACGGCGCGAGGGAAAAAACCCACGACGCGTGCTCGGAGATGACCATGTCCTTGCGCAGGTACTTGACCAGGTCAAAGTAAGGCTGCCAGACGGGCGGGCCGCGCCGGTTCTGGAGCTTGGCCTTCCAGTTCCGGATGAGGCCGCTCAAAAGCGGCGACAACAACAGCAACAGCGCCGTTTGCGCGAAGATGGCTGGCAGGTCCAGGTTCATAAGGCGAAGATCAGCAGCAGCAGCAGGGTGACGAAGATGTAAAGCAGGTAGGCGTGAATGCTGCCCGCCTGGAGCGCGCGTATCCGCCGCGAGACGCGCAGGATCAGAATGCGCAGCGGCCGGTAAAGACGTTGCACAAAGACTTCCTCGACGTGGCTCTCGAACCGCAATTTCGTCGCGAAGTGCGGCGAAAAATCGTATTCGCGCTGCACGTCCCGGCGCGGCCGGAACAGCGCCTTGAAAATCATCCGAATCGGTTTCGAGAACCCGGTCGCGGTGTACTCCATTTGCGGCGTCAACCCCCGCTGGCCGCAGTCCCAAGTCGGGCCGCGCCGCGTTTTCGCCTTCCGCCCGAAAACCAGCCACAATCCGAAAGGAATGGGCAGCAGGCACACGGCCATCAGCACCATGCCGAGCGTGGAGATGGTGCCCGCCTTCTCCGTCAGCGAGGCGAGCACCAGGCCGTTGGCGAGGCTGACGCGCGCGCCCAATTGCTGGCCGGTGAGTTGCTGCAAGAGGGGATCGAGCAGCCGGATGAACTGCGTCGGGAACAGTCCCAGCGCCACGCACGCCGCCGTCAGCGCCGCCATGCCCAGGCGCATCGAAGGAACGACTTCGTGAGCGCGCGCCGCCTCTTCGCTGCGCGGCTGCGCCAGAAACGTGATGCCGAAGGCCTTCACAAAACACGCCGCCGCCAGCGTGCCCGTCAGCGCCAGCATCGCGCCGCTCAATGGGAAAATCAGCCGCATCAGGCTCTCCGTCGCGCCGAAACCCTGCAGCAGCGCCTGGTACGTCAGCCACTCGCTGACGAACCCGTTGAGCGGCGGCAGCGCCGAGATGGCCACCGCGCCGACCAGGAAATAAATCGCCGTGTCCGGCATGCGTTTGGCCAGCCCGCCCATTTCCTCCATGTTGCGGGTGTGAGTGGCGTGCAGCACCGCGCCGGCGCCGAGGAAGAGCAGCCCTTTGAACGAGGCGTGGTTGATCGTGTGGTAAAGTCCAGCCAGCAGACCAAGGGCGGCCAGCAGCGGATGGCCGGAGTGCAGAAACATCAGCGCCGCTCCCAGGCCCATCAGAATGATGCCGATGTTTTCGATGCTGTGATAGGCCAGCAACCGTTTGAGGTCGTGTTCCATCAGCGCGTAGAGCACGCCCAGCACGGCCGAAACCGTCCCGGCCGTCAACACCGTCACCCCCCACCAGAGCGGCGGCGGGCCGAGAAAATCGAACAACACCCGGATCAATCCGTAAATACCCGTCTTGATGATCACGCCGGAGAGCAGCGCGGATACGTTGCTCGGCGCGACCGGATGCGCCACCGGCAGCCAGATGTGCAGCGGCACGATGCCCGCCTTGATGCCGAAACCGAGCAGGAACAGGACAAACGCCGCGTCCCGTTTGCCGGACGACATTTTCGCGCCGATGCCGTGCAGACTGTCAAAGCTATAATCGCCCGACGCCTGGTAGAGCAGCAGGAAACCGAGAATGATGCAGCCGGCGTCAATGTGCGACATGATGAAGTAGAGCACGCCGGCGTCGCGTGTCTCCGGTTGTTCGTGCTCGAAGCTCACCAGGCAGTAAGAGGTCAGCGCCATCACTTCCCAGGCGATGAGAAAGAGCCAGAGGTTGTCCGCCACGAACGTCAAGGTCGTGGCCAGCAGCAGGGCGTTGAAGAACGCGCCCAGCACGCCCACGTTTTTCCGCCCAAAGAAACCCTTGGCGTAGCCGAGCGAATACGTCGAGATCGCAAAACCGAGCAGCGAGACAATGAGGAGGAAAAACGCGCCCAGCGGGTCGGGCCGGACGGTGAACTGGATATAAGGGACCAGCGCGGGCAGCACCCTGATTTGCGGCGCCGCGCCGCCCGCGCCGCCGGCCAGGAAAAACAGCGCCGCCAGCAACCCGCTCAGACCGGAGAGCGCCGCCGCGCCAAAGGAGAAGACGTTCGCCAATTTCTCCCGGCGTATGAACAACAAACCGCCCGCCGCCCCGACGGCATAGCCGCAGAGCGAGAGCATGAGCAGCGTGGCGGGTGAAATGTTCATTTCAGCAAATCTGGCGTCGCCCCGGTCAACTGACGGCCTTCTTGAACAAATCGGATTTCGCGTCGGACCGCAGGGGGACTTGTTGCAGCACCTCAAACATCTGGATGGCGTCTGGCGCGGAGCGGAGCGTTTCCATCAGCCGGCTGTCTTGTGACAGGCGCGCCAGACCGGAAATGAGCAGCAGATATTGGGTCGAGTCGGTCGCGGGAACCGCCAGCAGAAAGACCAGCCAGACTGAGCGGGTGGCCTTGGCCGTCCAACCCAGCGGCACCGGGCTGCGGCCCAGCGCGAAAGAAAGCTCCTTCAATCCCGGCAGGCGCGCGTGCGGAAAGGCCATGCCCGCCTCCATGTCGCTGCTGACGAGAAATTCCCGGTTCAGCGCCGCGTGGTAAAACGGGAGCAAGTCCGGCACGCGCTTTTCCCGCTGCATCGCCTGGCTCAGTTCCTGGATCACCCCGGCTGCATCCTGGCCGCGCAAGTGCGGCACGATCAGCCCCGGACTGGTGAAGTCGGCCAAGGTCATGGCAGTGTTCGGACTGGCGATGGCGTTAGGCGGCATGCAAGGCCGCCTTTTTCCGGGTCCCTTTGGCGCGCGCTTTCGCGGGGGCTTTGCTTGGCGGCGGCGGTTCGGCCAAGCCGGGTGGTTCATTCTCTGCCAGAAAGAGATAGCGGCCGCAGTTGTCGCAGATGTGTATCTCGTTCGTGTAAGCCAGGCTGGCCAGCGTCCCCGAGCTGATCCGCAAATGACACTCGCCACACACGCCGTGCCGGGCCAGGGCCACGCCTTTCTTGCCGCGCGCGATGAGCCGATCGAAGTGGGCGAGGATGGGCGCGGGCACTTTATCACGCAACTTCAGGATTTCCGCTTCGTCCTCGAGAGACAGAGCTTTGGTTTGCAACTGGAGCTTTTGCAGCGCGAACAATCGGTCCATGGTCTGTTTCATGCCGCTCCAGTATGCAAGGGCCGTGCCGCGGAATCACGCCGGTGCTGCAACCCCTTGCTGGAACTGTGGTTAGCTTCTTATCGCAACCGCCCTCGCGCGAGCAGCGCCGACTCCAGCGCCCCTTTGGTGCATTCTTTGCACCGTCTCCCGCCATCCTGTGCAATCACCCGGCTTCATCGGTCCCGCCGGACCGCGGTTCCTCGACCAACCCGTATTGCTTGAGCTTGTATTGCAGCGAGCGGCGGCTGATGCCCAGCACTTTGGCCGCCTCCTCTCGATTGGCCGTCAGATGCGTGAGCGTTTGCCGGATGACCAGCTTCTCCACTTCCGCCAGCGACATGCCGGGGCGAAGCGAGAACGTCGTGGCGCTTTGGTCGTGCTCGCGGAGAAAATCCGGCAAATCCTTCACCTCAATCGTGCCCTCGCGGCAGGTCAGCACCAATCGCTCCATGACGTTGCGCACTTGCCGCACGTTGCCGGGCCAGGGGTACCGCTGGCAAAGCTGCATCGCTTCCCCGGACAGTTTTTTGCGCCGCCGTTTATGTTTGGCGGTGAACTGTTCCAGGAAACATTCCGCCAGCAGCGGAATGTCTTCGGCGTGTTCGCGCAGCGGCGGAATCGAAATGGGAACAACCTGCAAACGATACCAGAGGTCTTCGCGGAACCGCCCCGCCGCCACCACTTCCTGCAGCTTCTTGTTTGTCGCCGCCACGATGCGCACGTTGACGCGGATTAGTTTCGTTCCGCCCACCATGCGGAACGTCCCGTCCTCCAGCACGCGCAGCAGGTCGCCTTGTCCCTTGGCCGAGAGGTCCCCGATTTCGTCCAGGAACAGCGTGCCCCCGTCGGCCAGTTGGAAGCGCCCCGGCTTGTCCGCCACCGCCCCCGTGAAGGCCCCTTTCACGTGGCCGAACAACTCCGCTTCGAGCAACTGTTCCGCCAGCGCCGCGCAATTGACGGAGATAAACGGCTTGTCCGCCCGCGCGCTCTTCAAGTGAATGGACCGCGCCACAATTTCCTTGCCCGTCCCGCTTTCCCCTTCGATCAACACCGTGACATCGCTGCGCGCCAATTCGTCCGCCAGTTGCGTCACTTTGCGCATCATCTCGCTCTCGCCCACCAGCAGACCCGGCTCCGAGCGCTTTTGCACCCGCAGCCGCAACTCATTGTTTTCCGCCACCACCGCCTGAAACTCCAGCGCCTTCTGCACCAAGGCCCGCAACCGCCGCATGTCGAGCGGTTTCGACAAATAATCGTAGGCGTCCTCCTTCATCGCCTCGACCGCGCTCTCGACCGTGCCGTAAGCCGTCATCAGCAGGAACACCGTGTCGCGGCTCTTTTGCTTGGCTTCCTTGAGCAATTGCAGCCCGCTCATGTCGGGCATCTTCACGTCGGTCAGGACGAGGTTATAGAGGCGCTCGCTCATCAACTGGAGGGCCGAGCGGGCGTCGTTGGCCGTATCGACCGAGTAGCCCTCGCGTTTGAGCGCCTCCTGGATGCCCGCGCACAGGCCCCGCTCGTCATCCACCACCAAAATGTTGACTCTCGATTTAACCATTCTCAGCCTCCGCCTTCCGCAGCGGCAGATGCATGACAAACACCGCCCCGCCTTCGGGCGCGTTCGAGGCCTCGACCCCGCCGCCATGCGCCGTGATGATTTGCTGCACAATCCACAAACCCAAACCGCTGCCCTCGTCCTTGGTCGAAAAAAACGGCTCGAAGATGGCCGATTGCTTGTCCGCGGGAATCCCCGGCCCGGTGTCGCGCACCTCGATGGACAACGTCCCGGCCCGCCTGTCCGTTCCCGCGCTCACCTCCACCCGGCCATCGCGCCCGACCGCTTGCATGGCGTTAATGACCAGATTCACCAGCGCCTGCGTGAGCTGCACCGAATCCGCGCTGACCGGCGGCAAGCCGTCCGGCAACTTCATCACGATGTCGATGCCGCGCGCCGCCGCTTCCGGGCGGAGCAACTCGCAGACGTGGCCGATCACTTTGGCCGCTGTGACCGGGTGCAAATCCAGGGACGACGGCCCGGCCAGGCTGAGGAAATGTTTGACGATATTCTCCAGCCGATGCAGTTCGCCATGGATGATTTCCAGGCGGCTGGCGGTTCTCTCCCGCGTCTGTGGGGCGGCCTGGGCCAGGTCCTCCTCCAGCAACTGCACGTGGATGTCGAGCGAACTGAGCGGGTTGCGGACCTCGTGGGCGAAGCGCGCCAACAAGCGCGAGAGCAGGAGTTGTTTCTCCTGCGCTGCCAATTGGCTCACATCCTGCCCGAGCGCCGTTGCCAGAATCCTTTCCACAGCCAGGCCAGCCTAGCGGAACCCCGCCCTGAAATCCAGCCGCAGATGACTTCAACGCCGTGTTCACCATCGGGTCGCGGCGTCATTTCAGACCATTGACTTGTATTTTCCGATGAGCAAAAGAAGGACGGCCAGGACGCAGTCAAAGGCCAGGAAAGCGGCTCCGGACCAATGCAGCCTCGGAAAGCCGAACCAACCCAACAACCACAGCGCGATAAAAATCAGCGAAATCTTCGCCCCATCCAGCATCCACAGCCAGATGGCGCCGCCCCAAAAGGCGGCCCATGCCACCGTCGCAAACATGACATACATACTCGTCCCTGTGGGTTGGTGACCTGTCCCGATGACGCCGGCCAAGTCTCAGGTTGCATACGGGCGCAGCGTTGGAGCGGGTGAAGGGAATCGAACCCTCGTGAATCTCAGTCAATTTCGATGCCTTTTTACCTCCAATAATTCAAGAATCAGATGGTGGCACAAAAAATCGGGTGGATACGTCTTACCAACAGGAACCTGGCGGCGATGGCGGGAGGTTTTGTGTGACCGTGTGGTAAAGCTGGGATGGTTTTCAAGTTTGCATGATATCTTTACTGCGATGTTGTTGAATGTATCCGCAGATGTTCCGGAAAGCAAATATCCGAGCATGGCTCCTTCGCCACAAAATGGTGCATACCGACAGGTGAGAAACTGTTGTTGGATCTCGTTGGCATACTCAACGACAGCGGCGGGCTTTTCGACAACTTTTGCCTCAAGAGGCCACATGACACGTTCATTTGCGTTTAGCACGAAAGCCAAATCGTATTGGGGTGGTTGGGCGGGCGGCGGTTTCATCGTCTCACGTTCATACGGCCCGTGCTGAATGTAAAAAGGCTCGTCACCGGACATGGCCCTGCGGATACGGGCTTCCAACAATTGCGTGATGCTTCGCTCCAAATCACGGCTGTCAATTCTGGATGTGTCCGGTATCAGTTGGTCGTAAGCAGCCCATACGAAACCAAGGAGTATCGCGGACTGATCGCGACACCAACTACCAGCCAAGCTCACAAAACTCGCTGGAATCACGTCGGTATGTGAAACCTCCGGGCTTTTTTCATTCGCACTCATTTTTGCGCTGTTGCTCGTTGACCTTCCGTATGCCAGTGACCCAACTCGGCTGCAACTTCATCCGCATCATGCAACCCCATACTGCGCGTCCAGTAACGATAGGCGTCTGGTTTCACAATGTAGATCGTCGGAGTTCCGTTGCTCTCGTCGTAGATTCGAGCGACACGCTGGCTGTAAATGCTTCCATTTCTGGTTTTCTTTTGAGCAAGCCAAGTCGCGTTCAAGATCGCCAGTTCCCTTAAAAGTTCTGGAGCATTAAGAAGCTTGATGCGAATCGGCTCGCTTGCCGTTTTGTTTAGATAAAAAGCGACAAGGCGATAGGGCAATCTGCTGTTTTCGTGGAAAATCGTTGCGCTGATTCCTTTATCTGCTCCGAACCCAGCCTTCAGAACACGGATGAAGTATTCGCAATAACGACGCAAATCAGGCTCTTCGCCCACTCCCACCCTGCGTCGTGTACGGCGACGCCCGAGAGAATTCTCGTCTCCTTTGAAATCTGCAAGCGTAACATCAAACAGGTCCTTGATGAGAACCCATTCTGCATCTTTGAGATTGAATGCTTCACGGATCCTATTGTCTATTTCCTCTACAGTTCGAATGCCATCGAGCATTCCCTTTTGAGGCGCCGGCACGGGGATGCGCGGAATTTCGCCAGCAAGAGCTTCCGGTCTATAAGATGCAAATCGCCCGCTGGTCAAAAGCATGAAGTAGACAGCCAATATACTGTTGCAGCTCAGACACGCTGCATGCAGCACATCCTCAGCAGCAGTGAGGCTTCTGATGGAAAGATAACTCTGAGAACAAATCACCCCTCGACCAAGGCCATCAGGAATAACCAACCGCGCTTGAAAACGCCGTGAATCGACCGACCAGCCCTGTTTGATCAACAATTGCGGCGTTTTGAACGTTTCAGGTTTGCGAGGCCGTTCGGCGATTGGATTGTCATTTTTGGGCAGGGCTTTTGCCTCGATTGATACCAGCGATTCGCCAGGAAATGTATCCGTTTCGATTATCGGTTGATGAAGCAACCATGTGTATTCCTTCTGTCGCTTTGGATTCTTGCCTCGAATAATTCCTTCTTTCGAGGCAACGCAATTATCTTCCTCCAACTTGGCCAGATTAGATTCTAATCGCAGCCGTCGCACAACACGCCAATCCCGCGGTTGTCCCCACATTAAGGCACTCCAAATATCGGGATCAGTGGACGCATCCCCAATTTGCATTCGCTTGACGTCGATCGGTTCGATTAGAATATCGAACTCCTCGGCAAAATCCTCGGCTAGCTTTGGGCTGATGTAAGCAAAGTATTCGTTCCACTCCTTGGAGGCTTCTTCCGGAGAAAATGTGATGATACACGAAGGCGCGACAGATTTCTGAGTTGAGCGCGTCTTCTGATTAAACACTTTGAATCGCAAGGCAGACAAATTCACGACTTCTTCGACCCGCAACGTCGTGAAAAACTTTTTCCGAAACTCGCAAGCTGGTCTGCTTCGATTGAACAGGAGTGAACTCGCGGATTGAATCATTGAGACACATCCGCTAGGTTTCGTCAGCGCTGCCGCTTTTGGCAAAAATAGGGTGCCGATGCCCTTATTCGCGACCGGCCATTTTCGCGTTTCCTCGTTCGCCCATTCTCTCGCTGCCTCAGTCAACAACTCCTCGCCCCACGGTGCGTTTCCAATGACGAGATCATACGTGGCAGCGTCATTCTTTGTGCGAAAGCCTTGGTGTGTTTCCTCAAAGAAGTCGGCGTTTATCAACCGCCGTTGTCGCATGGCAGGGAATTGGACCTGCGTCCAATAGTGTTTCGGGTCAATCTCGTCGCACATAGCTAGGTAGAGACTGAACGACGCGACCCGAACAGCATGCGGGTCTTTATCAACGCCGAATAGATTCTTTTCCAAAAGACCGCGAAGCGTTTCGGCACGGATGTTTTCTTTCGGGTGTGAGTTTTTCCAGCGATGAATTAATCGTTGAAATGCTTTGACCAAAAAAATCCCGGAGCCGCATGCTGGGTCGAGGACCTTCAAGTCCCACTGGTCGCCACCCCATGGTAGCACACGGTCGAGGATGAAATCAACCAAATGGGGAGGGGTATAATAGATGCCTTCGCTTCGAGCGCGTTCTATCACGAACGCTTCATAGATGCTGCTGATGAATTCCAACGGAATTGTATCGAACGAATACATCGGCCATAGACACGCTTGATCCTTGGGCATGTCCAAATCACCTTTGACAAAATCACGAAGCTTTTCCAAATGTCGCGGTTTGACGTGGTTTTTCTCCACCAGCCAGGCGCGCTCGCGTTCGTGTTTAGTGTCACCTTTCCCGGGGAACAAGTCACCGTTGAATCGTTCATTCAGCCAGTCAAACAACTCATAGGTATCATCGTAGTTGCCGAGAATGCTGGCAAAGTCTTCATGCTGTTCCTTAAGAACCTTTGTTTCGCGGAGACTGGCCAATTTGTTCGCGTTCAATGCGGAGTTGCCAGAGGAGTCTTTGCGGTCGAAAAGAAACTGCACGAAAATGACCCGCGCGAGGAGGTCATGACAGATGTCATCGTTGGTCAGACCGGCTTTTTGCAGGACGTCTCGCACATGCCGTAAGTTGTCGAGAAGCATCTGGTCAGCACGCTTATCCCGGCAGAAGCGCAGCGGTTGGTCGCGAAAAAACTGGCCCGAAACCAAATTTGCCCAATGCAGCACTTGTGCGGCTCGCTTTGTTTCCTCGCTCTGGCGAGCTTTTCCCAAGTCAGACACGGAAACCTCGTGAACGATATAGTCGGTCAGGAAACGATCCGATTCCGGCGGTTCGCAACACGTCCAGACGCGCAACTGGTCTGGCTCAATAGTGACGACAGTCGGGGCATGTGAAAAATTCCACGCCAATCTATGAAGCTCTCGTAGTGTCTGATCATTTGCGTGGCCCTGAAATTCCGCGACAACGGCGAGCGGCGATTCCGTTTCCGTCGAACATGAGTTCCGCACCAAAACACCCACCTTTAGCGGCGGAGTACCAGCCCGCGCCGTTAGCGCGGTCCCAATTTTAGCATGAGCGAGTTCCGCAAAGATGCGGGCGCCCTCGCCAGACGGGTTGCGAACCTCGCTCGGCGAGGGCCAGCCCAGCTTTTCATGCATCAGTTCCAGCGACATTCAGAAAAATACAAAGGCAAAATGTTCGTTGATCGTACCGGCACGATTTAACCAGAACAATTGGAGCTTGGAAAGAAAAGTCTTTCCTCGGTCGGAAGGTTTTCGATCATTTTCTTCCCCGCCCTTCAGCAAAAACTCACTGGCCCAGGCGTAATCCGGACCTTGGGGCAATCGAGTTGAGGCGAATGCCTCATCGAATTCTTTGTTCAGGCGCAGGCGCTAGGCGTTGACTTCGGTGTTAGGACTGGTCCGTCACCATAATTGAAAGTTTGGCATTAAACTGACACCAAAAGCGATGAAATATGCGTAAGTGCTTTTGGCTGTTGGAGCGGGTGAAGGGAATCGAACCCTCGTGTGGAGCTTGGAAGGCTCCCGTTCTACCATTGAACTACACCCGCAACCATGCCCCCACATCGTAGCGCGCGCGCTTGCGTTGTCAACCCGCCTGTGTATGCTCCTGTCCCGATGAATTCCTTGCTCGTCACCGGGGGGCGCGTGCTGGATCCTGCCAATCGCTTGGATGCCGTGGCCGATGTCCTCATTCTCGACGGAAAAATCAGCGCGGTCGGCCCCGGCCTCGCCACCCGCGCGCCCGCCGGCGTCCGCCGGCTGGATGCCGCCGGCTGTGTGGTGTGCGCCGGGTTGATCGATTTGCACGCCCATCTGCGCCAGCCGGGGCAGTCGGCCAAGGAAACCATCGCCACCGGCACGGCGGCGGCGGCGCGCGGCGGTTTTGCCTCGGTCGTCTGCATGCCCAACACTTCCCCGCCCATCGACAACGCCGGGACGGTGGCCCTGATCCACGAGCGGGCGGCGCGCGAGAGCCGGATCAATGTTTTTGTGGCGGGCGCCATCACGCGCAATATCGCCGGCGAGGAACTGGCCCCCATCGGCTCGCTCAAATCCGCCGGCGTGATCGCCATCACCGACGACGGCCATTGCGTGCAGAACAACGAGCTGATGCGCCGGGCGCTGGAATACGCCCGGATGTTCGACCTGCCGGTGATGGATCATTGCCAGGATTATTCGATTGTGACCGACGGCGTGGTGCATGAGGGCTATTGGAGCGCGGTGCTGGGCTTGCGCGGATGGCCGGCTTCCGGCGAGGAGATGATCGTGGCGCGCAACATCCTCCTGGCCGAATTGACGGGCGCGCGGGTGCATTGCCAGCATTTGAGTTCGGCCGGCAGCGTCCGCCTGCTGCGCGAGGCTAAAAAGCGCGGGGTGCCCGTTTCGGGCGAGGCCTGTCCGCACCATTTTACGCTGACGGACACGGTGCTGGCCGGGAGCGAGAAATTCTGGGAAAGCGACGGCCGGGACCTGCTGCCGGGCGCGCCGGAGGAGCGGCCGCGCTGGCCTTCTTATGACACGAATTTCAAGATGAACCCCCCCTTGCGCGCGGCGGAGGACCGCGAAGCCCTGCTGGAGGGGCTGGCCGATGGAACGATCGAAATCATCGGCAGCGACCATGCCCCGCATTGCGATTACGAAAAGGAAGTCGAATTCGATTACGCCCCCTTTGGCATCATCGGTTTCGAGACCGAACTGCCCCTCTCGCTGATGCGTCTTTATCATTCGACGCTCATGCCGCTCTCGGACGTGATCGCCAAATTCACGGTCGCGCCGGCCCGTTTGCTCCGCCTGCGCGACAAGGGCCATTTGAGCGCCGGGGCGGACGGCGACGTGACGGTCATCGACACGGAGCGGGAGTGGACTTACGACGTGAAGGAGTCGGCCAGCAAGTCGCGCAACAGCCCGTTTGACGGCTGGCGCTTGAAGGGCAAGGCCAGGGCGACCATCGTGGGCGGGGAGATCGCGTGGGAGGATTCGGCGGACGGGGAAAATTCGGGTTGCGCATTGCCGGAAGCTGGGGCACGTTGTGTCTGAATAAAGAAATTGCATGAGAAGAATTATATTTTGTTTTTTGACCTGTTGGATGGCGGGGAACCTGGCGGCGGCCGGGGGCAACTGGCTGACGAGCGTGCCGGACGCCAAAACCCAGGCCCAAAAGGAGAGCAAACTGGTCCTGCTGGACTTTACCGGGTCGGATTGGTGCGGCTGGTGCAAGAAGCTGGACGCGGAGGTTTTCTCCAAGCCGGAGTTCGAGGCCTATGCCAAAAAGAACCTGGTCCTGGTCGAGGTGGATTTCCCGGCGAAGAAGGCCCAATCGGACGCATTGAAGGCCGCCAACAAAGCATTGCAGGAGAAGTTCAAGGTGGGCGGCTACCCGACGCTGGTGGTGATGAAACCCGACGGGACGGTGGTCTGGCAGCAGGAGGGCTATCTGGAGGGGGGACCGTCGGCGATGATCGCCAAGCTCGACGACGCCAAAAAGAAATGAGCCTGCGGATAGGTTCGTAGTTCCGCATTCGGACGGCAAAAAGCGCGGGCCTGGCAGGCGCCCTCGCGCAAGGCGTCGCGCTCAAGCCTCGAATTTCTTCAAAGGATTTGTCGCCGGCGATTGTCCTATCATGTCAAAGAAATGCCGCGGGGCTGGAATGGATGAGGAACAGGGCTGGATTCAGAAGAGCCGGGAAGGCGGTCGCCGAATGATGCATCCTCACGGCCCGGGCCGCATTTCACCATGAATAAGCGCCTGATTTACTGGATGGCTGGAGTATTGCTTGCCGGAGTGCTTGCCGCTTTATGGCTGGGCCGCGACCGCTCGCTTCCCGGTCCTGTCACGAACGAGGACCTTGTCGCAGCCGCCATAAAACTGGGGCGGGCGACGCCCACGGCATCGGTCACGGCGGTTCCGATGGTGATGGATTTGCGCCACCCGGTCCGCCTGGCCATTGGCAGTCTTGGCATGAGCAACGAGGAGCAGGATCGCAGGCTCGGCGATCTGGTGCTGGCCGATTTGACCGGCGCGCCGGGATTGACCCTCGTGGAAAGGCAGTCTTTGGATGCCGTGCTGCGGGAGTTGAGTTTAAGCCTGTCTGGCCTGGTGCGGGCAAAGGACGCGGTGCGTGCCGGCAAGCTGTTGAAAGCCGATTGGTTTTTGCTCGGCACGGAGTCGAAGATCAACGGCACCAATGCCGTGGTCCTGGTCAGGGTGGTGGATGCGCGCACCGGCATTTTGAGGGACGCGCAAGTCGTTCCCGCCAATGAGACGACCATGCAACTGGCGGCGGCCATTGCGGCGTTTGTCGGACAAAGCCGGCAGAATGCCGCGCATCCAAAGCTCAGGAATTTTCTGGCCATTGGCGGGTTTGAGGATTTGAGCCTCAACAATCGGCAGGCAGGTTTTCCAAACCAGTTGCGGTCGTACTTGACGGCGGCTTACCAGAAATCAGGCGTGACACTTTTGGAACGCGAGGCTGCGGACACCTTGTTTCAGGAAGTATGCCTCGATTTGGCCGGGTTGCCAGACGAGGGCGGCACGAATGCGCCGCAGCCGGTGCAGTTTTCTTATTGGCTCGTGGAGGGCAGTTATCAGTCGGTGGGGAATTCCACCCCTGAAGTGGAACTGGCGCTTGGCATCTCGGGGATTCTCGGACCTTGGTCCCAGTCGCAACCCGTTCTTCGGGGAGAACCGGGCGAGGCGCTTTTTCAGCAGGTTAAGCTCGCGATCGATGCCCGCTTGAAGGAAGCCAAACCCTGGGTGATGCCGACCCGGTTGAGCGAGGTGCGGGCGCAAATGGGCATGGGCAGGCAACTGGCCCATCTGGTTCAGCATATCACTGAGGATTCCAATTTGACCGTGCCGGAATCGTATGAAAACCTCGACGAACAGGAAATCGGCAGACGCCGTCACAATGAACAACAGGCGATTCGCGCCTTTGAAACCGTGCTGCTTCTCGATCCGACGAATCGCGAGGCGAAGCTGTATCTGGCGGCGTGTTTTCGCAAACGAGAAATCGGGCGCGTGGACGAAGCAAGAGATTTTTATCGGCAGATTATCGAAGCGCCGATACAGGATGAGCGGACCGGCCTTGCGCAACGGGCGCTCGTCGCTTCTTTTCGGTGGCACGGACCGGACGAAATAGCCCGGTGGTTTGCCTCGGCGGCGGAAGCGACCACCCACCCCGCCGCGCGAGCTTTTTACCGGCAGCAAGCTGAACCGGCCGCGTTGGACGCCGCGATTCTTCAGGGTGAAGGAACAAAGGTCGGTGAACTTGCGGAAAAACGGTTGATGGATGCCCTTCGGAGGGATCCGAACGGATATTGGGATGGCACGTGGAGGAACGGCCTGGATGATTTCATGGAAGCGTTTGGCGCCAAGACGAACGCCGGCGCCCAACGTCTGGCGGCACTGCTGCCACAAATGGAGAGCGCGGTTTCCAATTTGAGTCCCCACCTCGTCGCGGCCGTGTTGGCTCGTCAGACCGACACCAATACCCCGGTATTGGAGGAATTCCGAAAGGTCTTGGATCGGTGCATTGAACACCCTGCGGAAATCGCCCAGATCGATCAGTTTTGGGAAGTGGCCAGGTCTTCAGCCTTTGACTGGCTTTGCGAACACAAGCTGTATTCCGACGCGGTAAAATTCATGGAGGGATGCCGGATTGCCAAGAAAAACGCCAAAACCTACCCTTTCAATTCTTTCAATTACGAAGATGAGACTACGCTGGCGTTTGCTTATAAAGGAGCAGAGCGGTGGAAGGACGCACTGGCCATTTTTCAAAGTTTCTCGAACAAGCCCTTGAAGATGCGCCCACCCGTGCAAACCGGCAAAGAAGCCAACGAGTGCCGTGAGAAACTTGGCCTGCCGGCTGTCCATGATCCGAGGGAATTTGAAGTCGGCGGGAGTGCCGTTAAAATGGGCCTTTCTTCAGCTTTTGCAGCGGACGTTGACGGATTGTGGCTTGGGTCGGGCCAGCGGCTTTTTCATCTGGACTGGAATCTGAAAACAAGTTTCTCCGTGTCGTTGCCCAAGGACGCCTCCACGCCCATCCACGCACTTTGTCTCTCTTCCTCCAACATCTGGATCGCAACCGGCGGCGACGGGTTGATCGAATTTGACAAAGAGAATCATCGTTGCCGCCGTTTTACCGTCGAGGACGGTCTGTTGATGAATGCCATTTCCTGTTTGAGCCTTGCTGAGAATCAACTGTGGATCGGATACGGTCACAAGGGTCAACTTGGTCCGGGTCAGATGGGGATTGCTCCCGGCGGAGGCGTTGGCTATTTGGATTTCGTCTCAAATCATTTTATGTCTTTCCAACCTTCCTTGGCCGAGGGCGGCGAGGCTCAAGAAGTTTTATCTGGCAACAGGGTGAAGGAATCGCCGGCAAATCCCACGCGTCGTGTGGTCTGGGCGATTGCGGCAGGCGCCAGCGGGGTGGTCTGGTTTCTGGACGAGCAAACCGCGGTGCGTCGTTTCCAAAGCCGGCAGAATCTCTGGGAGGCAACTCCCATGGTGGGCAGATGTCTCGTCATCCGCGGCGCGAAACTGTTTGTCGGCCAAACCTCGCGGGAGCCCCGAGACCCCCATTCCGACCCCGGCCCGCTTGGAGTCCGGATTCTGGATTCTCAAACGG
>Ga0187874_10002149_pt1 | contig 15662 bp, 8 predicted proteins | sample June2016WEW_16_1_3_FD_132993 | JGI IMG/M metagenome (GOLD analysis project Ga0187874, IMG submission 132993) | Peatland microbial communities from SPRUCE experiment site at the Marcell Experimental Forest, Minnesota, USA - June2016WEW_16_150 | ecosystem: Environmental > Terrestrial > Soil >... | reverse complement strand
TCCGCCGAGCACCCCTCGGCCATCATCAACGGCAAGCTGATGCACGTGAGCCAGCAAGTGGCTGATTGTATGGTCCTGGAGATCGGTCCTTCCTCCGTCACCGTCGAATACCAGAACCACCGCAAAACCCTCACGCTGAGGTAGGGAGTTTGCGGCTCGAAAGCCTCGTTCGGCTACTTGACCCATTTGACGGTGTTCAAATCGACGAATTTGCCGCCGCACTTGCAGTCCGGATTGCCATCCGGCGCCTTGACCGTTTCGCACTTTGGGCAGAGCCATGTTTTGGTCTGAACTTTGCTGGAAAAACGAAACCAATAGCATGAGGCCAAAAGCAACAGGCCGGCCGCCAAGGGAAGAGCGACCCTTCGAGGAAGGGACCCTTGAAAGGGCAAATGCAGTCCGAACCAGACAGAAAACGGGTTGCGCGCCGGAGGGGTGACGAGAATAACCATCACGAGGATGATCCAGATGGCGGTCATGGTCCGCACCTGCCGCCGGCGCCCGAAACGTTTCTCCGCGGAAATCTCTTCAGATGACTTTGGCACCCACATGGGAAGAAAGGCTGTTGGCAGCGGGTTTACGGCGCCGGTTCGTCGGGCGGCGAAGGCGGGCGGCCGTCGGCGCCGGCGCCATCGAGGTCAATAAGAATGTCGCGCGGCTCGGCGCCCTTGCTGGGGCCGACGATGCCGCGCAGTTCCAATTCATCCATGATGCGGGCGGCGCGGGTGTAGCCCAGGCGCAAACGCCGCTGCATGAGGGAGACGCTGGCCTTCTGCTCGCTGCGGATGACTTCGATGCACTGCTGGATGAGGTCCTCGTCCTCGCCGCTGGCGCCGTTCTCCGATTCGAGGGCGCCGCCGGCTTTCTGCAACTGCTGGTGAATTTCCATTTCGTAACTGGGCTTGCCCTGCCTGGCGATGAAATCCACGATGCTTTGCAGCTCGGGGTCGGTGATCAAGGTGCCTTGCAGCCGTTTCAATTGCGCCGAGCCGGGCGGCAGGTAAAGCATGTCGCCCTTGCCCAGCAGTTTGTCCGCGCCCATGACGTCGAGAATGGTGCGGGAATCGACCTTGGCGGCGACCTGGAAGGCGATGCGGGCGGGGATGTTCGCCTTGATGACGCCGGTGATGACGTCCACGCTGGGGCGCTGGGTGGCGACGATGCAATGAATGCCGGCGGCGCGCGCCATCTGCGTGATGCGGGCGATGGCCATTTCGACGTCGGCGGGGGCGACGAGCATGAGATCGGCCAATTCGTCAATAATAACGACAATGTAACTGAGGTAGTCGGGAATGACGATCTCCTCGTCGCGCGGGACGATGATTTCCTCGTCCAACTGGACGGCGAAGCCGTCGGAGCCGGCCTCGACTTTTTCCTTGCGGGCCAGGAGAGGCAATTCGGGTTCGGAGGCGGGAAGGGGCTTGTGCTTGGGCCGGTCGTTGAAAGAACGGATGTTGCGGACGCCGACCCTGGCGAAAATCTGGTAGCGTTTCTCCATTTCGTTGACGACCCAGCGCAAGGCGAGGATGACTTTTTTGGGGTCCGTCACGACCGGCACGACCAGGTGGGGCAGGGTGTTGTATTGCTGGAGTTCGACGACCTTGGGGTCGATCATGACGAAGCGCAATTGATCGGGGGCGAATTTGTAGAGGAGGGAAGTGATGATGGCGTTGATGCAGACGGATTTGCCGGAGCCGGTGCTGCCGGCGATGAGCAGGTGGGGCATCTCGGAGAGGTCGGCCACAACGGCCTGGCCATAGACATCCTTGCCCAGGGCCAGGGGGATGCGGGCTTTGGTGTTGCGCCATTCCTCGGAGTCGAAGACATCGCGCATGATGACTTTGGTCTTGACGGCATTGGGGACCTCGACGCCGACGGAACTCTTGCCCGGCACGGGGGTCAGCACGTTGATGCGCTCGGCCTTGAGGGCGGCGGCGATGTTGCTGTTGAGGCCGGCGATTTTTTCGAGCTTGACCCCGGGGGCCGGATGCAGCTCGTAACGGGTGATGGTCGGCCCCTTGGTGATGTCGCCCAGGGCGACCTCGATGTCGAATTGGGCGAGGGTTTGCTGAATGAGGCGCGCATTGGCCATCAACTCCTCTTTGGATTCGGTGGGCTTGGTGGTGGTATCGGGGAATTGCAGAAAATCCAGCGGGGGCAGGATGTAGTTGCCGATCTTGGGCGGGGCGGAGGCGGCGATCGGTTTGGGTTTGCGCGGGGCGGGTTTGGGTTTGGGCGCGGCCACGGTGGCGGCCAAGGGTTCGGCCGGCTCCGGTTCGGCGGCGGGCGGCGTTTGGCCCGCGGCGGGTTCCTCCACTTTGACGGGCGGAGCAGGCGGTTCGGCTTTGGCTTCGGCGGGCCGGCCAAGAATGTCGGCGGTGGTGGCGGCGGCGACTTCCTTGGCGGGAATGACCAGGCCCTCATCCGGGGGAACAGGCTCTTTAACCGGGGCGGGCGGCTGTTTTTTGGGGCGCTCGCCGGGTTTTCCCTGGGGGACGCTCAAGTCGCGCACGGTGGGTTCGGGCACGGGCTGGAGATCCGCGCCCAAGGCGCCGGGTTCGAGAACCCTGGCGCCGCCGATTCTGCCGGATCGTTCGACTTGCTCCTGCAATCTGCGGGCCTGCTTCTCCAACTCGCGGGCGCGCCGTTCGAGGTCGCTCTCGGCGGGGGTGGAGGCGGGTTTGACGCCGCCGAAGCGGGCGGCCCAAAATTGGCGGCACCATTCGCCCAGTTTGAAATTGGTCAGGTAAATGAGGCTGATCAGATAGACGGCGGCCAGGACAATGGTGGCGCCGACTTTGCCGACGTAACGCAAGATGTCCTGTTCGAGGAACTGGCCGATCAGGCCGCCGACACTGGGAGCATTGAGAGTCTTCTGGAGGTGGTGGAGCAGGCGGAAATCCATTTCAAAGACGCTGGCCAAGCCGATGCAGCAGAGGAGCAAGACCGCGCCCCACAGCCAGCGGCGCTGCAAATAGGCCAGGAATTGGAAGATATAGCCGAGGCCAAACATGAGCAGCAGCACCGGGATCATAAAGGCCCCGATGCCGAAAACCCAAAACAGCTTGGCCGCGACCCATGCGCCCAGCGGACCGCCCAAATTGTGGGGCGGGTTGTTGGGCGGGACGCGGTTCAAGGCCGAATCGAACGTATCATAGGAGAACAACGCGACCATGAGCAGCAGCGCCGCCGCCCCCAAGACGATGCCGATCACATCGTTCAAGCCGTGCGACTGAGATTGCGGTGCGTCTTTGCGAGCCACGATGGGGAATCTAACGCCGGGCCTTGCAAGTTAAAAGCAAAACGTGGCGGAACTTGCTGTCGATGACGGAATGGAATTGAGAATTTGCAGTTCCGATTCCGCCGCTGTCTTTTCTCTCAGCGGGGTCAATCCAACCCGCAGGCCAGGCGGGCGCGGGCGAGGACTTTGCGGGCCAGCGTTCGCGCTTTTGCCGCGCTGCTTTCGAGCACGTGATTGACCGCGTCCGGGTTGGCGGCCAATTCCGCCCGCCGGGCGCGGGCGGCGGCAAAGTAGTTCCAGTAATACTCGAAGAGCGCCTTTTTCAGATCGCCGTAGCCCAAACCGCCGGCGCGCAGCCGCTCTTCGTAATCCCCGGCCTCCGCCGGCGGGGCCACCAGCCGGAGCAGTTGGATCGCCAGGTTTTTATCGGCATCGGGTTTTGACTCCTGCGGCGTGCGGCTGTCCATTTTGAGGGACATGACTTTTTTGCGCAGGACTTTTTCGTCGCCGAAAATCTCGATGGTGTTGCCGTAGCTTTTGCTCATCTTCTGGCCGTCGGTTCCGGGGACCGTGGCGGTCTCCTCGCGGATGCGCGGTTCGGGCAGAACAAAGGTTTCGCCGTAGGCCTCGTTGAATTTGATGGCGATGTCGCGGGTGATTTCGACGTGCTGCTTTTGGTCGCGGCCGACCGGGACGATGTTGGAATCGTAAATCAAGATGTCCGCGGCCATCAGCACCGGATAGGCGAACAGACCGTGATAGGGGGCGAGGCCGCGGGCGATTTTGTCCTTGTAGCTGGTGCATCGCTCCAACAGGCCCATGGGCGTGAGGGTGGTCAACATCCACGCCAGCTCGGTCACTTCCGGCACGTCGGATTGGCGGAAGAGCAGCGTCTTGCCAGGGTCCAGGCCGCAGGCCAGGAAATCCAGGGCGACGTCCAGGGTGTTGCGGCGCCGTTCGGCGGGGTCGAACAGGGAGGTCATCGAATGGTAGTTGGCGATGAAGTAGAGGGCTTCCCCCTGTTGCTGCAATTCGATGGAGGGTTTCATCATCCCGAAATAATTGCCCAGGTGCAGCGCCCCGGAGGGCTGGATGCCGGATAAAATTCGCATGGCGGGAGATATGTTCAATGAGCAATATGCAATTTTCAATGACCAATTTGCAGCGGCCCTCCAGGGCGCGCAGCTCAGTTTTTGGCAGGGATCGGACAGGGTCGCAGGAGGTCCAAAAACCGAGATGTGCCCGCCGGCCCGCCCGACTGGCTCATGAAGACCCCTCTGCGCCCCGGACGCGCGGCAGCGCGTCCCTACCACCCGAAATCTGGTAGGGACGCGCTGCCGCGCGTCCGGGGGTTCCCAAAAAGGTTTCGTGAGCCAGCCGTAGTCGGCCCACCCGGATTCCACATTTTTCTGTCCACATTTTTCTCGACAGAAGGGAAATTTGAATTTAGACTCCCCGCATTCCGGCTTTCAATGCGGGGAGTCTCAATTCTGAATTCGCCTAAAAATTAGATTCGTCTCGCGGGGAAATTATTTACGGATAAGAAGCTCCTAATCGCGCCCTTTGCCGGGCGCAAGCGGTTCGGAGGCCGCGGCCCATTGCGCCAGCCAGGCGGCGGCCTCGCGCTTGAGGACTTCACGGTCGCGGCTTTCCAATCCGCGCGGATCAAAGCGCAACCGCCGGTGCAAATGGAAAATGCGGGGCAGGCCGGGCGAGTCGGGCCAGGCTTCTTCCAGGCGCGTCTGCCACTGGGCCAGCGGTTCGTTGGGCAGGCGCGAAAGCCGGCTGCCGGACAAACGCCGGTCGATGAGATAGAGTTCTGAGTCCAGGCCGGGCCAGACCGGTTCGGGGGTGGCCGGGGCGGTTGAGAGAGGGGACCGTTGCCGGCGCCGGGTGGTGAGAATCCGCCAGATGAGGTAGAGGATGAGCGGCGCCAACAGCCATTCCGCGTAGCGCGCGAAGGAGGTTTTGCTCCAGCGCCACTTGGAGAATTGGAAAAAAAGATTGGAAAAGAAATCCGAAACCGGCTCCCACCACGGCGGCCGCCACTGTTGCGCCGGGTCCAAAGTGAACGGCGTGTTATCGACCTGCTCCCAGAGGCGGGTGTCGCTGTGATAGACCAGCGCCCAGGCGTGCCGATGGCATTCGCGCACCAGATAGGTGTCGCCGCGGCGCGCCGATTCGGGCACCAGGTAGCCGGTGACATAGCGGGCGTTGACGCCCGCCTGGCGGAGCAACAGCACGGTGGCGCTGGCAAAGTATTCGCAATGGCCGGCGCGGGATTCGGTGAGAAATTGCGCCAGCGCAGTCTTCTTATTATTGCGCGGCGGGAGGTCCAGTGTATAAACGAAGCCCTCCCGGAAAAAGCGGCTGACGGCGCGGATTCTTTGCCGTTCCGGCAGGGTGTCCAGCTTGAGGCCGCCGGCCACTTCATCCAAGACCGGCTTTTCATCCTCCGCCACTTTGAGGTCGTCCGGCCCTGGCGGAGAGTCCAGGGAGAGACCCCCGCCATAGCGGGCGCGGAAAATGACCACACCCGGCGCGCCGTCCACGGAGGCGACACCCAAATGATTGGTCCGCAAGTTGGCCGGGAGGTCGTCGATTTCAAAGGTGCCATGGGGCAACGCCAGGGGGCCTTCGCCGCCGTCAAAATAGCTGGCAATCTCAACCTCGGCGAAGACGTTCTTTGGCGGCAGGAGGCGGATGGAGCCGCTGGCGTTGGGCGTCAGAAGGGGTGCAAAATCATTGCTGCCGGCCCACCAGGTCCCGTTCTTGTAGGAATCGTAGGCCGCCTCCCGAAAGAGCGAGGGAGGCGCGGCGGCGGGGCCGGCGCGGACGCGCAAAATGATGCTGCCGGATAGTTGAATCCGGCCAGGCTGCCCGATTTTGGTGCGGCATTCGCGCAGGTCCGGCGGTTGGCGGAAAAACTGGGAGAGTAAACTGCCCAGGCGGCCCTCCAGGGCGTTCTGCAACAGGCGCAATTGCTGATGGCCGATCTGCCCCGCGCCCGCCACCAGAGCCGCCAGCACAATCCAGGCCGGCAGCGAGACGCGCCGCGGTCGGACGCTGGCCAGGGCCAGCAGGATCAGCAGCGCCACTCCGGCGTAAAAGAACCCGTTGGGCCGCGTCGAGGCGCTGGCCGCGGCCACGCAGAGGGTGAAGTAGGCAGAGGAAATATGAAACGACCTCCGGGCCAGGGGACTTTGCGGCGCGCGCCGCACCAACCAGGACAAGGCGCTCAGCGGCATGACTTCGCGCGTCCCGCAGGCCTGCATCAGGACGATCGGATAGAAGCAGAACGGCAGCCATTGCACGAATTTGAAAATGAACATCAGCCGGTCTTCCGTCGAATACAGCACCAGCGCCGCGCCCACGAAGAGCATCCAACAGAGGTCGCAGATGCGGTTGAGGTCGGCGTCGCCAAACTCCCAGCGCGCCCGCGAGAAGGAAGCGGCTTCCAGCGCCGCAGCCATCCCGACGCCCCAAAGCAACAAGCCGGTTTGCCAGCTCCAAAAGAGCAGCGCTCCCGCCATCAACCATCGCGGCGTTTTCATAAGGCGGCCAGCTTCGCCGCCACCTGGCCCAGCGGCAGGACATGAAAATGGCCCGGCTGCGCTGCCATCACCCCGGGAGGCAAGGTTTGGGCCGACGGGGTCAGGACAAAGACCCGCAGCGGCACCTGCCGGACCAGCAGGGAGTGGACGAGCCGTTGGCGGGCTTGGTCCCACAAGAGGAGCACACAAACGCATCCGCTCAAATCGCCGGCGTGGGTCAGCACCAGATGTTCCAGCGCGGCGAAGTCTTTCTCGCGGCAGACCTGGACCGAGGCCAGGATTTCGAGCATCTGCTCGATATGGCCCACGCCGCGTCCGCTGGTGAAACAATAGGCCCGCGGACCGACAAACATCAGGTCCAGCAGCGAATCCTGGTTCTGGATGGTGTAGGCGAGCGAAGCGGCGACCGACACGGCCTCCTCGAAAACCTCCGCGCCACCCGCGTCGTCAAAGGTGTCGAGGATGAGGGCATGGCGGACAAAGAATTCCTCCTGAAACTCCTTGACGATGGGCTTGCCCAGTTTGGCAAAACTCTTCCAATGCACCCGCCGCAACGGGTCCCCCGGCCGGTATTCGCGCAGGGAAACGAACTCCTCCGATTCGCCGACCGACGACGCCAGCGAGACGCCGCCGAGTTGATACTTCATTGTGCCGGGCAGTTCGAAGGCCGGCATCGGGTGGCGCCTGGGCAGGATTAAAACCGATTGCGGCCCCGGAACCTTGTGCAAGGAGCGAAACAATCCAAAAGGATCGGGGCAGGCCACCGTGGTGCCCGTCAGCCGCAGCACGCCCCGTCGGCGGGGGGTCAATTGGGCCGCAATCGAGCACTCGACGGACGGAGGCAGGTCCGGCACCGGTTGTTCGGGAATGTGGGCGCGGAGGTTGCGCGCCATCAGCCAGCGCCAGCGGTAATAACCGTAGGTGCGGTCGATCCAATTGCGCCGTTCTTCGCCCGGTTCCGGCGTCAGGGCAAATTCCTCGAAGGAGGGGCGCGGGTCCGGGACTTCCTCGATCAACTTCAAGGCGTTTTGCCGCCGCCGCCCCAGGTTGCGGACGCTGATCCGATAGTGGAGCGGCTCGCCCACGGAACCGAATCTGGGCAGGAGCCTTTCGACCGAAAGTTTGGGCCGCCCAAACGGCGTGCAGAACGCGGCCGCCACCACCAGACAGCCCAGCACGGAAAAGGTCTGATAACTCAGCGACGCGTTGGTGTCGGCGCCGAGCGCCGCCGCGGCCACTGTTCCGCCCAGCACCATCCATCCGGCCACCGTCACGCGCCGCCCAAAGCGATGGGTGATGGAGGCAAAGGTGAGGTAATTGCGGTAGAGGTAGCGTTTAAAATAAGTCTCCCGTTGCGTCAGGAGTCCGACCGCCGGTTCCATCCGCGCGCCCCAGCCCGCCAGAAAGTTTTGCCGCGGCACGGACATAAGAGCAGGAGGGCGGGTCAGACCGGCACGGGGACCCGTTTGAGGACATCCTCGACCACCTGGCGCGAGGTCATGCCGGAGAATTTCGCCTGCGGCTCCAGCACCACCCGGTGCGCCATGACGGGCACGGCGATTTCGTGGACATGTTCGGGACTGACAAACTCTTGTCCGTCAAAGAGCGCCAGGGCCTGCGCGGCCTTCATCAGCGCGATCGACGCGCGCGGGCTGGCCCCCAATTGCACCCCGGCCGCCGTCCGCGTCGCCGTCACCAGCCGCACCATGTAATACTTCAATTCTTCGCTGATCCGAATGTTTTGCGCCCCTTCGCGCAAGCGCATGATGTCGTTGAGGCTGACGCAGGGGGTGAGCAACTCGACCGGATGCCGGCCGGTCTGGGCCGTCAACACCGCCACTTCATCGGCCGGGCTGATGTAACCCAAATCGAACTGCATGGCGAAACGGTCCATTTGCGCCTCGGGCAACGGATACGTGCCGCGAAACTCGATGGGGTTTTGCGTGGCGATGACAAAGAAGAGCTGGGTCAAGGCCCGCCTCTCGCCATCGACGCTGACCTGGTTTTCCGCCATCGCTTCCAGCAAAGCCGATTGCGTGCGGGGCGAGGCGCGGTTGATTTCATCGGCCAGCAGGATGTTGCTGAAAACCGGCCCCTCGTGAAAGGAAAAGGTCTGGTCGCGCTGGTTGAAAACCGAGACTCCGAGGATATCCGACGGCAATAAATCCGGCGTGAACTGAAGGCGCTTGAAATTGGCGTCGATGGACCGGGCCAGCGCCTTGGCCAGGGTGGTTTTGCCCGTTCCGGGATAATCCTCCAGCAGCACATGCCCGCCGCTGGCCAGCGCCGCCAGGAGCCGCCGCACCGACGTGGACTGACCGCGCATGACCGAGGTGATGCTGGCGCTGACTTTCTGGTAAATCGCGCGCGGAGAGAGGGTTTGGGAGGGCGCGGGGTTGTCGGACGGCGGGGGACGCCGGGAAGGGGCCGGGACGCCGGTCTGCTCAGGCAACCCGGCGCGGGCCTGGTCTGATTGATCCGCAACTGTGGCCGCAGGTTTCATTGTTTCGCCGCACCTTATCAGGGAGTGTCCCCCCATTCAGACGCAATTGGCAAGGCGATAGTTTCGCCCGAATCCTTGGCGGCCCGGCACGGCCCTTCAAAGGTAGGAAAGCCATGCGGAACGCCGCGTCCGTTTCAGGCGCGCAAACCACCGGCAAGCCGGATAAAGCGCCAGCACAAGGCCAATCCACACCAGATAGACCGTCCCGAGGTCAAATCCGGCGTTGGGCGGCACGGGAATGGGGGCGCGTCCGGGGGCCGGGTTGGGGGCCGAAGAGCCAATCGGCCCGTCCCCGCCAGAAAGAAGAAAACCGGCGCGCATAGGTGGGTGACCCAGCGCGTCAGCGCCAGCGCCGGAAAAGTCCGGCTCAAATCCAGCGGGTGGTAGGGGACTGCACAGTGGTACATTCATGCAGCCTTTTCCAGTCCAAGAATGTCGGTGTAGTCACAGCGTGCCAAGCTGATTTTGGAGGCGGGGAATTTCTTGAGTGAAACGCTTTCGGGTGAACCAGCGAGAAATTCCGGCCAGGTGTGACGGAGCGCGTGGGGCTGTTTAAGTGAAAATAACTGCTTTCATAACCTGTTGCAAACCAAGGGTAAGCCGAGCAGTTACTTGGAAGACTCGTTTGCGGTGGGAGAACGTACCGCTCCCCAGTCTTAACAATTGGTCCCCTTTATGCTTGCGGAGCACAGAGACCATGGGATAAAAAGCACCACAAAGTCGAAAATTAGCCGGGTCGTCCGGTCACAATTGATCTGGTCACAAATTGAAGTCCGTGTCGTGAAGAGTTGCGTTCATTTTATGAATGGGAACAAGTTCAGTTGGCTTGCCTCCACCCGACGCGGCCAGAGCGTCCGTGCCGGGGGATGGAGCAGTTGCCCGTTGAGCACGGTCGTTCAAAAAGTTATGAAATCGAGAAGGCAATTCTTGTCAGCCGCTCTGTTTATGCGATTGCTCTGGGCAGCCCTGCTCCTGCTGCCCGCTTTCGGTGCCTCGGCTGGTGCGGTATTAACCAGTTTGTTTTTCTTCAATGGCACTGATGGCGCGTCGCCCTTGGCCGGGCTGGTGCAGGGCAGCGATGGCTATTTCTATGGCACGACTGAGTTTAGCGGCAACACTAATCTCAACTACGGTCTTGGTTATGGCACGGTGTTCAAAATCAGCCCCAGTGGGGCGCTGACCAATCTTTATGACTTCGGCACTGTCACTAATGAGGATGGTGATCCGCTGGATGGCCTATATCCCGATGCTCGGCTGGTGCAGGGCAGCGACGGCTACTTCTATGGCACGACTCAGTATGGCGGCAACATTAATCTCAACGGCGGTTATGGTTTTGGCACGGTTTTCAAAATCAGCCCCAGTGGGGCCTTCAGCAGTTTGTTTTCCTTCACTGGCGGTAATGGTGACGAGCCCGGGGCCGCGCTTGTGCAGGGCAGCGACGGCTACTTCTATGGCACGACTTACATTGGAGGCAACATTAGTCTCAACGGCGGTGAGGGTTGGGGCACGGTTTTCAAAATCAACCCCAGCGGGGCCTTCACCAGTTTGTATTCCTTCAACGGCATTGATGGCGAGGGGCCTGTAGGCCTGGTGCAGGGGAGCGATGGCTATTTCTATGGCACGACTCAGTTTGGAGGCAACATTAATCTCAACGGCGGTTATGGTTGGGGCACGGTTTTCAAAATCAGCCCGAGTGGGGCCTTCACCAGTTTGTTTTCCTTCAATGGCAGTAATGGAGGTCGTCCCAATGGGCTGGTGCAGGGCAGCGACGGCTATTTCTATGGCACTACTCAAGAAGGCGGCACGAGTAGCAGTTATTACCCTAATTGGCGTTATGGCACGGTGTTCAAAATCAGCCCCGATGGGGCGCTGACCACTCTTTATGACTTCGGCGCTGTCACTAATACGGATGGTGCTCCGCTGGATGGCGCATGGCCCCAAGCTGGGCTGGTTCACGGCAGCGACGGCTATTTCTATGGCACGACTGCCGTAGGCGGCTCGACGGACTATAACGGGAGTGGGGCGGAGCCATACGGCTTCGGCACATTGTTCCAAATCAGCCTCGATGGGGCCTTCACCAGTTTGTTTTCCTTCAATGGCAGTAATGGCCGTGCTCCCAATGGGCTGGTGCAGGGCAGCGACAGCAATTTCTATGGCACGACTTATGTGGGCGGCGCGAACAACAATGGCACGGTGTTCAGGCTCACACTAACCGAACTGCCCGACCTCATTGCAACCTCCTTGGACTGGAATACAAACGAAGGGGAGAGCGGACTTGTCTTTGCGTACTCTCTTCAGGGATCTGCCTTGACCAACTCGACCGAGGCAGCCTTGTTCTGGGCAGACGGAACTAACGAATCCAATATTATTACCAACACGCCAATTTACGACGAACCGATCCCTGCTGATTTCGCTGTCGGGACGACCAACGAAGTCCAAGTGGCGGCTTCCTATCTGGCGAACCCGCCAAGCGGAGCCATTTACCTTTTGCTGGTTCTTGATCCAAACCATCTGATCACGGAAGCCAACACGAACAACAATACCCTCGCCCTGGCTTATAGTCCCCTCGAAATTACCATCCAGCCGACCAATCAGTCGGTGCTACCTGGAACCAACGTCGTGTTCACCGTGGCAGCCACGGGGACGGAACCACTTCAGTATCAATGGCAACTCGATGGCAAGGACCTTGAAGACACCGATTTCGGCCATATTTCCGGCGCGACCGATGCGACGTTGACCATTACGGATGTCACCGCCAATGACGCCGGCACTTACTCGGTGGTAGTCAGCAATGACGGCGGCAAGACGAACAGCGAAGACGCCACGCTCACGGTGTTGATTGCCCCCAAAATCACGACCCAGCCGATCAACCGGCTTGTGATTCAGGGAAGCAACGCCGTGTTCACGGTGGAAGCCGCGGGCACGGACCCGCTCAACTACCAATGGCTGCTCAATGGAACGAATTTGGCTGGTGATCCGAAAGGGCACATCAGCGGGGCTACCAGCGAGACGCTGGAGATCAACGAAGTGGAGACCAACGACGCCGGCACCTATTCGGTCGTTGTCACCAACGCGGCCGGCTTCACCAATAGCGTGGTCGTGACGTTGACGGTCGCCGGGATGCAGAGCATGGTTCCGGCATCCGAGTACAATGCCTTGCTTGATTTTTACAACGCGACGGTCGGGACCGGCTGGAAGGACCACAGCGGCTGGCTGGATGGGCTGTCCGCTGAATGGTACGGGGTGGAAGTCACGAATTTGCAGTTTGATCTGGAAAACAATTTTATTCTCAACTCCGGCACTGTACGCGAAATCAGCCTGGAAACGAACGGCCTGTCGGGAAACCTTCCCGGCAGCCTGAACAGTTTCAGCGGGTTGGAAACCCTCAATCTCAGCTCCAACCAGTTGAAGGGCAGTATTCCGGGCGTGTTCGCTTTCCTGACGCGCTTGCAAGCGGTGGATTTGAGTTCCAATCAGTTGACCGGCGCCATCCCGACGGGATTTGGCAGCCTGAGCCTGACGTTGAAGACACTCGACTTGAGCGCGAACGATTTAGGCGGAGGTCTTCCTTTCGATCTTCGCAACATGGCGCAATTGGAAACGCTGGACTTGAGCCACAATGGTTTGACCAATTCGACCAGCGGAATCAGCCTCGGCATCATGAACAATCTCACCCTGCTTGATTTGAGCGACAATTCCTTCAGCGGCGGCCTGACCAATGTCGGCATCTTTGCTCATCTCCAATCCATGGACCTGAGCGGCAATCAATTCTCAGGCACCATCCCGGTCGCCTCGGGGTTTTTCCTCTCCCTGAACGCCGCCACTCTGCAGCATCTGGACCTCAGTGCTAATAATCTGGGCGGCAACATCCCCAACCTGGGAGCATATACCCTGCTGGAAGAGCTGGATTTGAGCGGCAATCAACTCACTGGCAGCATCCCGGCCGATTTCAATAATCTGGTTTTGCTGCAAAGCCTTGACCTGAGCCAGAATAATTTGACCAACGCCATCCCCAATCTTGGCGAGTTGAGCCAATTGAAGACACTGAATCTGAGCAGCAACAATCTCAGCGGCTCCATCCCGGCCAGCTTGTTGAGCCTCCACCAATTGCAGACCCTCAATCTCAGTTCGAACCATTTCACGGGGAACATTTTTCAGTTTCTTTCGCCACTGCAGAGCTTGCAAATCCAGCTCAACGATCTCGATTTCATCACGAACTCAGCCCCGCTCGGAGTCGAAAACAACACTTACATAAACGAGATGCTCAACAACGGCATAGATGTCACCAACCTCCCCCAAAACGGTCCCAGCATTGTCTCGGATCCGCAGGATGAGTCTGTGACCAGCGGCGGGCCGGACCCGTTTTCCGTCGCCGTCCAGGGAGCACCCCTGCTGTATTACCAGTGGCAGCATAACAACACGAACCTCTCCGATGGCGCGCGCATCATCGGTTCGTTAACCACCAACCTGTCCATCAACCCCGTTCAGGCGTCGGATCAAGGTTCGTACCAAGTCATCATCACCAATGCCTACGGCTCTATTACCAGCGATTTTGCCATGCTCACGGTGACAACCGTGGGAGTGAAGCCTCAAATCACCAGCCCCGCAACCAACCAATCGATCACTGTTGGCCAAAACGCCTCATTCTCTGTAACCGCGACCGGGAGCACGCCGCTTCATTACCAATGGTTTTTCGACGGCAGCAAGATGGCGGGAGCCACCAAGACGTCGGTTGCGATCACCGACGCTGCGTTGACCAACGCCGGCTTCTACTCTGTGCTGGTAACGAATGCTTACGGCACGGCGTCCAATTTGGTTGGCACGTTAAGCGTCACGACCGCTCCGCTCTCATTTGCGACCAACGGAGCCGCAATCCAATACACCAACGGAATGGTCGTGCTTCAGATCACCGGTCTGACCGGGACGGGGACGGCGGAAGTCCAGGTTTCGAGCAACTTGACGCAATGGGTTACAATCTCCACGAATTCCGCGGCTTCGGGGACGATTCAAGTCATTGACACCGGGGCCACCAACACGCCCCAAGGCTTTTACCGCGTTGTCGTGTTCCCGTAATTGACAGGAAGCTCCCCTGAGAACGTTTCACTCTCCAGTAGGGGACGTTGGTGAACATCCCCCGCGCATGGTCCAGCGCCATGAGCACCATCACAAACCCACGCAACAAATCCACCGATTCCAACCGCTGGCGGGAAGCCGCGAGTTCCGGCGGGTTGAGGGTGGATTTCACCTTTTTTTGGGGAGCCGTTTCTTGCTCCTGATCTTAATCTTGCTCCTGATCTTAATCTTGCTCCTGATCTTAATCTTGCTCCTGATCTTAAGCTTGCTCCTGATCTTAAGCTTAATCCTCTTGAGGACAAGACTGAGATTAAGATTATGATTATGATTATGATTACAAGCCCGCCATCCGTGTGACGATTGAACAACAACTTGTGGAGGCCGCGCGCGAATTGGCCGCCGGCGCGGAGGCGCTCCGCTTCGCCAAGCCGGTCGCCTGCGTCTATAATCCGCTGGTCTATGCCTGGAAGGCGCACGAGATGTACCTGCGCCGCTTTGGCGGATCGCAAAAGGAGGTCGTTTTTCTGGGGATGAACCCCGGCCCTTTTGGCATGGCGCAAACCGGCGTGCCGTTTGGCGAAGTTTCCGCCGTGCGCGATTGGATGCGAATCCAAGCGCCCATCGGGCGCCCCGCGCGCGAGCACCCGCGCCGGCCGGTGCGGGGTTTTGCCTGTCCGCGCCCGGAAATCAGCGGGCGGCGCCTGTGGGGGCTGTTCGCGCGGCGGTTTGGTTCGCCGGAGAATTTTTTCGCGCGGCATTTCGTTGTCAACTATTGCCCGCTGGCCTTTCTCGAGGCGGGCGGACGCAACCGCACGCCCGACAAACTCCGGCCCGCGGAAAAGGAGCGGCTGGCGCGCCTTTGCGACGCGCATTTGCGGCGGGTCCTGGAACTGTTGCGGCCCAAGTGGGTGATTGGGGTGGGCGGATTCGCCGCCCGGCGCGCTGAAACGGTGGCCTGCGGCTGGCCGCTCCGCATCGGCCAAATCCTCCATCCCAGCCCCGCCAGCCCCGCCGCCAATCGCGACTGGGCCGCGAAGGCAGCCGCGCAATTGGCGGCTTTGGGCGTGTGGACGGACTGAGGCCGGCAGGCGCGCTCGGATTCATTGCGCGATTGGAGGTTGCCGCTTAAACTGTCCGCCGTGAAATCCAACGGGACAGTCTTTCTGGTCGGCGCCGGCCCCGGCGACGCCGGGTTGATCACCGTGCGCGGAGCGGAGCTGCTGGGCCGCGCGGACGTGGTGGTCTATGACGCGCTGGTCAACCGGGACCTGCTCGGCCTGGCGCCGCCGGG
>Ga0187874_10002142_pt1 | contig 15692 bp, 12 predicted proteins | sample June2016WEW_16_1_3_FD_132993 | JGI IMG/M metagenome (GOLD analysis project Ga0187874, IMG submission 132993) | Peatland microbial communities from SPRUCE experiment site at the Marcell Experimental Forest, Minnesota, USA - June2016WEW_16_150 | ecosystem: Environmental > Terrestrial > Soil >... | reverse complement strand
CCATGAATCGAGCGCCGAAGGTGCGGCACAAAATCCAACTTCGGCGAAATTGGATTTTCCAGGGTTAATTTATTGAATATGAAGAATAAGGACCTATTTCAAATATTCCCAATTTCGGAATCGGGGTTTAGCAGGACCTCCATCGCGTCCAGGGACTCTTGCAGCGTCGGGACGGGAACTGAATCGAGGCCGGAGACACGGCGAAGGGTTTGACGGGTTACTTCCACGTATCCTTCGAGCCAGCCCAAGCCGTGAAAAGGAAGCGAGCCGCTGGATTCGAGGCGTGTTTTTCTGCGGATCATCAAAGTCCGGCCGCCTGACCCGAACTCAATCTCATCCGGCTGCAAAAATCTCCAGGTTGCTGCACCTTTGGTGCCGATCACGGTATATTCGAAATTGTTTGTGGCGCCGTGAACTGTTTTTGAAATCGAGGCGATTGCTCGTCTGTCTCCGGCAAATTTCAGGAACAGGTGTACGTGCGTATCCCGATGCGAAGCTCCGGAGTTCTGATGCGATGTCCAACCTCTGCTTTCCACTGGCTTTTCGGCCAACAAGTAGAGACAGATGTCCACCACGTGACTTCCGAGATCGATAAGAGAATCGGAGGGACCGTTCAAATTCAGATCATTCTTCCAGGGCCTATTTTCGGGCGCGCCGCTTAAGGCCGCCTGGGCGCTGGACGACTGCCAATAACGCGACTCGAAAGTGAAAACATCCCCCAGTTCGCCCGAATCGATCATCTCTTTGATGGTTCTGGTCCCCCACATGACTCGGTAGCCGTGAAAAACCGTCACGGGGATCCGGATGTTCCTGAGGGGAGCGATTTCTTCAGGCCTGACACAGACGGGTTTGTCGGCTGCAATTGCGCTGAAATGGTGAGATCCCTCGATGATAAGCTGCGCATGAAGCCCGCTGGGATTGGCAATGAACAAGACATTTGCCGCCTGATCCGACCGGTAGGCTGCGGGGGGATCTCCCCTTTGGACAAGGCGGGCCGGAAGAATGTTCAACTCCGGATCCATTTGTGAAGCGATGGCAAGGCTCTTCAGGATGGCTTGGCCCGCCATCCCTCTTCCAACCAGCACCGGAGCAATCGGTTTTAGTTCCATATTGAACCCCTGTTAATGACTGGCTTTGTGCCTTGGAGTCTACGCGTGTCTATGCGTGACATTCAAAGACTCCAAGAATCAACGGCTCGAAGAAGATTCCATCATTCCGAATGCAGGGCTGAAAGCAGCGGAGAGCGAAGCGCCGCAATCACTGCAACAATCGACGAGACCAGACCTGCCGCTAAAACTGAAATCAGAATTAAGCCCGAAACGGCAAAAGGAAAGGAAGCTCCACGGGATTGGAGCGCCGGAATGACCGCCAGGAAAGCACAGATCGTACCGGAGGTCAGGCCCCAACATACCAATAAAAAATTCTCGTAAAGGATAATACCGGCAAGAGTGCGGGTACGATACCCGACTGCACGCAAGATCGCCAATTCCTGCCGCCGTTCGAGGACGTTGCGCAGCAGAAGGGTTGCTAAACCCATGGTGCCCAAGACAAGCCCAAGCGCTCCGAGTGATTGAAATGTGGACAAATACGCATTTTCTACGCGATGGAAGGCGGATAGTCGTTCCTGGGACGATTCGATTCGGAGCCCCCAGTCCGACAATGCTTCCTGCAAGGGTTCTCTCAATTCGGCCGCTCGGGTCGGCAGGAGATGCAGAAGGAAAAACCGGTATCCCTGGTGTTCTGGAAACACACGAAGGAAATTTGATTCGGAGATCAGAAGTTCGCCCTGAAAGATGCTGTCTTTCAACGCGGCAACCAGGCGCAGCCGGACAGGAGTTCCGCTGTCTCCTCGAATGGTCATTTCGCTTCCGACCGAAAGGTGGAGGATATATTCAATAGTATTTGCGTCCGCGATTGCGGGAATGGTCGAATCCCGTGAAGACGCTTCGAGGAGGCGCCAAGGATTGCTCTTCAGATTCCGGTCAATTGATTTCTGAAATGCGAAACGGCCGGCGGCAATAAACGCATGCGGCGCTCCCAGAATTTTCGGTTCTTGCGGCGCATATAAATTCAGACAGCTTGCGTCATCTCCGGGGCGTTCACGGAACGACACAAAGCGAAGACCCTCCATTCTTCCTGGTCCGAGCGCCGACAGCCCTGTGGCGTCACGTCCATCTTCACTATTCAGGTCGTGAACGATTGGAAGGGCGGATTCCGCAATCAGCGGGTAACCGCCGGTTCCGGAATTCGGCTCCAGTGAGATGCTGCGTGAATCATGTCGGAACGCTTCCATTGAAATGATGATGAATATAGCGGAGGCGATCAGAGAAGCGCAGACGAGACTGCGGGCAGGCCGGTGCATGGCGTTTCTAAGCCCAAGGCGCGCGAAGGCGGGCCAACCGTTTCCCCGAATCGATCGGGGCTTTGTCCGGCGCAGGTAGCGGCCTGTAGCGCAGAGAGCGGATATAAGCAGGAGGGAACCCGAACTAAAGAAGCCCTCCAGCTGCGATATTTTTCCAGATGCTGAGCCGATCAGAAGCAGCGCGGCAATGAAGGCTGAAATAACGGCAGTCAATCCAAGTGCGCGCGCGCGGCCTGCCCGGAGAGCCGTCGATTCGAGAACACCCGCCAGAAGCCCGCGGGGAGAGTTGCGTTGCAATCCCCTCAGGGTCCACAGGATCGCCAAGACCGAAAAGAGAATTCCGGCGACACTCCCGATAAACAAATCATCCCAGGATACGGAAAAACGGAGTCGTTGTGTCCCGACCGCGCCCACCCACCAGGCGCGCAGCCCAAAAATCATAAGCCAGCCGTAGGCAACCGAACCAACCATGCCCAAAATACTTCCGGCGATCGATAGCGCGATTCCTTCAGAAACAAAGATCCGCCGCAAAAACTGAATCGAAAATCCAGCCGTGCGGAGAATGCCGACCTCGCGCACGCGCTGTTCGATCATCAGCTTGAAAAACAAACCGGAAAGAAGAACAGCCGCAGCGATCAGAAACGAGCTGAAATAGACAAAATACTCTCCGAAATCGGTGGATCCGCGGGAAGCGGCCAGACCCTGTTCTTTTATGGCCGTGACTGAAAAGCCGAACTGCTGAGGATCCAGCCGCCTTAGCAGGTCTGCGGAAAACAGCTGCCGGGCTGAATCCGGGTTTAGCCCATGCGGGACTGCGATTCGAATTGCGGTAAGCCTTCCGAATCGGTTGCCCCAAAGCTCCTGTCCTCGCTCCAGCGTAATAAACGCTTTGGGCGTCGCTTTGTAGCGGTTCCAGAAATCTTCGTCCACCTTCCGGATACGGCCGAGGTCCAACGGGAATGGCGGATCCCACGCACTAATGCTTTGTGCTTCGGTAATTCCAGGAATCTCCGGGGCCAGCGAGGCATTCACGTCTCCGGATCCAGCAACAACTCCTGCAAGGTGAAAGCGGGCCGTGCGTGTGATCAGTCGGCCGGAATCCTGCCAGAGATAGTAGTCAATTTCCACCGGATCCCCGATTGAAGCGGCGAGGTCTTTTGACGCCCAGTCCGTAAGCCAGATTGAATCATTTTCAGCAAGAGGCGATGACTTCGGACAAGCACTCGTTACTCCTGAGACCGAGGCCAGTGCGCCCTTGCCGAGATCGGCGGCGGTGATGACAGAATAAGGGATCTCTCGCCCATTGGCCCGGATAGAATTGGCCAGGTACGCATAGAGCGGAGAGGATTTCATGCCTGTGGTAATTGCGGATTGCAGCGCTGCATGGGCCAGCTCATCATCAATAATAATGCGGCTGCTCTCCAGAGAAAATCCCTGGCCGGATGGAAGATCGCGCAGCTTAAGCCCGAGGTCCTCCAGCTTGCAATGGCTCTTGAGGTCGCGCCTGATGGAATCGGATGCGGTAATTCCTGTGGACATCGGCGCAACGCCGGCCTTTCCGGCAGAAAAGAGGATTGCATTGATTCGGGAGGGCTGTCCCAGATCTTTCTGAAGCCGTTTCAGGGGCACGAAGATGGAAAGAATATTTCCCTGGCTTGGGTGCAGGGCGAATTCACCGAGCTTTCCGGCGTCGAGGATTTCTCGACAGTCCAGGCGAATGGTTCTTCCGATGCTGTCGCGCCGTCCGTAAAGCCACTCTCTTGGAATCGACTGCTGAGTCTCCACCCGCAGCAGCAGTCCGTCGCCGGGTCGGATATCCAATTGGTGTGCTAATCCGGATCCTACAAGTGCGGAACGGTCTGCAGGGGGAAGTTGATTCGCAATACCATGAAATTTCCAGAATCGCTCGTCGATGCCATAAACGTTTACGTCCTGCACGCGAACCCGGGTTTTCTCTTGGATGACGATTCCCTTGAGGTAAATGATCGGGCAGCTTTCGGACCGGAACGACAATTGCTCTGCGAGTTTTTCGTCGAAGAAATTGTTGGATGACAAAATGCTATCGACGGATCCGATCCGCTCAAATAGCAAATAACGGAGGCTGTTCCGCACCGATTGTCCGACCTGCAGCGCACCGGATAGCACCGCAGTTGCAATCGCCACTCCGGCTACGATGGCCAGGTTTGTGCGCCAGAAGAAAATCAAATTTCGTATGATGAGTTTTCCCGGCTTCATTATGCACGCTTCTTGTATTGAGCCTTAAATCCCCGGAGGTGAGCTCGCGGGCTCCAGAACGCTCAGACGGGTATCGGAAAGTCGGCAGCGCATCTTGAATTTGGCCGCCACATCCAGGTTGTGTGTAACGACGATGAGGATGTTTCCCTGATTCCGATGAAGGTCAAGGAGCAGAGAAGTGACGGCTACGGTGGAATCATGATCGAGATTGCCGGTGGGTTCGTCGCAGAGCAAAAGTCTGGGTTGCATGATCAGGGCTCGCGCCAGGGCGACGCGCTGTTTTTCACCCCCGGACAGTTCGTGGGGATGATGATCGATGCGCGAGCGGAGCCCAACGTGCTCGAGCAGATCATATGCCCGTTTCTCGACCGTGGGATCCGGCGGCGCCGCCAGAGTTGGAATGAGCACATTCTCGATCACCGTACATTGCGGAAGCAAGTGGTGGTCCTGGAACACAAAGCCGATCTTCCGGTTGCGAAATGCTGAAACCGTCTTCTCATCCATTGCGTAAGGATTTTCTCCGTCCAGCATAACGGTTCCCGCGGATGGAGGTTCGAGCGCACCCAACGCATAAAGCAGCGTGCTTTTTCCGCTGCCGGACGGACCGACAATCGAAACCGCGTCCCCGGAATCGAGCTTCATATCGATTTCGGAAAGCACCCGCAATTGCGCGCCGGCAACCGAATATTCTTTGGAGAGTTTATTAACCTGGAGCATTGATGATTGGTCTCAAATAAAACATGTGCGGACGGGTCTCCAGACCTGTCCGGTTTTTCAGTTCCGATCTTGCCGGGGTGGTGACGGCTCTGGAGAGCCGTCACCACATGCCAAAAAAATAAAGGCTCTCAGCGCTCGGGCAGGCTCTTAGAGTGCCGCCTCGGTCGACTGTTGGTCCAACAGCGATTCGTAGACCTTCAGCGCGGTCTCGGCCATCCGTGTGGCGCTGTAATGGGATCGGACGCTCTGATATCCTCGTAAACCCAGTTCTTTTCTCCTCGCATGGTCTTTAGAAAGCTCCAGGAACGCCCGCGCAAGGTGTTCCGGTTTATCCGGTTCAACGAGCACTCCTCCTCCGGTGATTTCCACGATTTCGGTGAATGCTCCGCGGCGCGGCTGTACCACGGGAATTCCCCCGGCCATGGCTTCCAGAAGGAAAAGACCTTTGGGATCCGCATAATATTCGGGCACGGAAAGTACGCTCAGGTTGTGGAGAAAACGCAACTTGCCATGCCTGTCGAGTTCTCCAAAATATTGAAATTCTCCCGATAATCCCCACGATTCCAGATCCTTGCGAACTCCGGCGAGATAGGACCTATGTTCCGGGGCAAGATATCCGGCTACGTGGAGCCGAGCGGAGGGCAGGTGAGCTCTGAGGATGCGGTAGGCTTCGCAAAGAAAGTGGAGTCCCTTTTCCGGCGTAATGCGTGCCAGATACCCGATCGTAAACGGGTCCGGGTCGGCATCGCTCCTTGCGCTGAAGCCGTCAAAATTGATTCCGAGCGGGACGACATGGATTCGATTACGGTCAATGCCAATATAATCGGCCATGCTCCGGGCTCCGTAGTGGCTTACCGCTATAAAGGCATCCACAGAAGCCGCATGCTCGCGAATGAGGCGAAGAGACTCGCTGCGATAAGGCTCCCGAAGTCCCTCAAGAAATAAATCTTCTCCCTGCAGCGTGCAGCAGACCGGGACATCCATTTCTTCCTTGATGGCAGACGCAAGCGATATCAGGAGGGAGTTCGGCAAATTGATGATATCCGGAGAAAATTCGCGCGAGAGGAATCGCACAAGCCTGACAATCTCCTTACGAAGAACGCCTTTTGTGCCGCGCAGCATCGCAACCGTGAGACTGCCGAGGTTTGCCGGGTCGACGCTGATTCCCAACCGAGTGAGGAGTTTCAAAAGCGGTCTGAAATCGAGGAGGCGGTTCACAAATTGCGGAGACTTGCGAAAGAGCTCAAAACGCTGCTGGAGGTATACATTGATTCCTCCGAGAAAGACCCGGTGAAGGCTGACATTGATTTCATCGGTGCGTGTTGGTGTATAGGTGGGAATCAGCAGGACGTCATGTCCCGCATCCATCAGAGCCTTCGCCAGGACGTTATCGCGCAGGCAGCTTCCGCAGTACATTCTTCCGGCGCCGGCCGTAATGCAGGCAATCCTCATGTTTTCCTAATCCCCAAAGCAATACAGTACACCATCCTGTGATCCGATAACCAGCAAACCCTGACTGCTGGCGGGTGAAGCAGAAAGGGGCGCGCCTGCGGTAAAGTCCCAAATCTTCTTGCCGGAGAGCAGATCCAGTTCGTACAGGACGCCATCGTTGGAGCCGACATAAACGCGATTTCCCGTGATAAGCGGCGACGATTCCACTCTCGCTTTGGTTGCAAAGGTCCAGATTTCTTTCCCGGTGGATCGTTCGAGACAATGCACCATCTTGTCCCGTCCGCCCAGCACCACGCGATCCGAGGTTACGGCCGCGGATGAGTAAAAGGGGAAACTGCGCGTCGGATGTCTGTAGGTCCATTGAACTGTTCGGCGTGTCAGGTCGAGTCCGAGGACCTCGTTGCCGAAGGTCCCCACATAAGCGTGATCTTCCCGCAGTGCTGCAGAGGCTCCGGTATAGGAACCCAGCTGCAGCGAGTAGACTTGTTTTCCTGAAACCACATCAATGGCGCGAAACGTTTCATCGCACCCCGAAATGTACACATGCTGCTGATCGATTGCGGGAGTGCAATGAACCGGGCCCTCTGTGGTGTACTTCCAGATCAGCGCACCGGTGTTTGCGGCCAGACAGTAAAGGTTCTGATCGTACGATCCAAAATAAATCCGGTTGCCGAAGCAGTTGGGGGATGACTTGATTTCGGCGTCGGATTTAAATGTCCAGCGAACCTTGCCGGTGGAAGCTTCCACTGCATGAAAGACGCCGTTCAGGTCTCCGATAAAAACAGCTCCATTGCAAACACAGGGAGAAGATTCCTGCACGGGTCCTGAGGTCTCATATCGCCAGCGCAGCTTGCCTGTGGCGAGGTCCACGGCATAAAGCGAGCCGTCCATCGAACCGAAATAGGCTGCTCCCGAAACGAGAGCGGCGGAAGACTCGATCGAATCCTTTGCCTGAAAGCTCCAGTGCAGTTTAAGCGTTGAAGGCAGCGCAGCGCCACTCAGCCCGGTCAGGGGCGAAGATCCCCGAAACATCGGCCAATCCATCGGACTATCGGCAAGCGAGAAGGATGCGAAAAGCGCAAGGAATAGCAGGAAATAATGACGAATTACGAATGACGAATGACGAATTAAAAAGCGTAAAAGGAACCTGTGGGTATGTTTCAATTCGTAATTCGTCATTCGTAATTCGTCATTTATTGGAGCTGATTGCATACAGCTCGGTGCGGTTCATGATGTACAGCACTCCGTTTGCGGCCACGGGGGTGCTGTAGACGGCGCTACCCATATTCATCTCGGAGATCTTCTTCAGCTCCTTTCCGGCCTGGAAAACGCGAACATCCCCGTCTTCATCTCCCAGGTAGACCTTCCCGTCGGCCACATAGGGAGATCCCCAAATGGCGGAAAGCATGTCGAAAGTCCAATAGGGCTTGCCGGTGCTGACATCCAGGCAGTGCAAAAATCCCGTAAAATCGGCAATGTATACCAGTCCGTCCGCTATGGCCGCCGTGGATATCGAGCGGCGTATTTTGTCGTATTGCCAGATTCGGCCTGCCTCCGTGATATCACCGCGCTTGGTGGCATCAATGGAATACATGTGACCGATACCCTCTCCATTTTCCGGATCCTGACCTACCGCAATGTAAATTTTCGAGTCATAGAGCACGGGTGTGGCAATGGCGTAGTTTCGCGTTTTCGGCCAGACTGCATCTTTCGGATTCAGGTCAAAGGTCCAAAGCCTGGCTCCCGTGCGGGCGTCGAAACTGTACAGCAATCCATCCCCGCCCGGGAAAAATGCCTGGAGTACTCCCCCCGCCTCTCCAACAGACGGCGAAGCCCACTGCCCATGCAGAATGCGATCCCCAGGCGAATTGTCCTTCCATGCAATTTTTCCGGTGTTCTTATCGACTGCAATAAAACTTGGCGCCTTGGGCGCGGAGACCTTCTCGTGATTTTCATCCTGGCCGTTTGAAGTCTCGACAAAAACAAGGTCGCCCGAAATAACCGGTGATGAATTGGCCATATTATGCTGAAAGACTCCCAGCTCTTTCATCATGTCCAGCTTCCAGATAATATCTGCGTCCATTGGGCCTTTATAAGTTTCTTCCTGAAAGGGACCGTCGTTCTTTCCGTCAAGAAATCCTTCGGTATCAAGGCAGAGCAATTCTGCTCGGTTGTTTACGTAATAAAGCCTCTTCCCTTCGACTGCAGGAGAAGAGCAGACGCCCTGTTCCGGCCAGTCGTAACCGGGTTCCAGCTTATCGCTGAGCGCTTGCCACAGGAATTTGCCGTCGGATTCCCGGAAGCACATCAGGACGCCTTTATCTCCGGTGATTTGGGGATTCTTCGGATTCCCATTGTTTGTCCCCAGAAATACCTTGCCGTCGGCAACAACCGGGTTTCCGTACGAGGTTGTGCCGATATCGGCCTTCCACTTGATGTGCTCCCTGGTTTTTATGTTCCAGGTCGAGGGAAGGTTGGTTATTGCGGATACCATGTTCCGGTGAGGGGTTCCGCCCCACATGGGCCAGTCTTGCGAAAAAAGCGGCAGAACGGCAAGGACTAAAATCAAACCCGATTTTGCAGCAAACGTAAATTTCATATCAGTGCCTGTTTGGTCGTTTCATCATCGTGGAGGCCATTATAGCAGTGCTCGTTAAATTCCTGGTTGTAAAAGCCGTGCAGTCCACGAGCACGAGACGTCAACCTTCCCGGCCTAACAGCCCGTGGTGAAAGTACAATAGGCCGCGTTCCGAGCGCCACAGGGACAGATGCAAGGCGGCGCATCGGCTCCTGCTCGCGCCTTGACCTTGCCCTCAAACCTTATGCGCGCGACCCCGTCCATTCTTAATCGCCATTCCGATTCTGCAGCAGGCGAAACTCGGATGAAAAAGGGAAAGTCTGTAAAATTCTCGATTTCGTGATCCCGCCCGTTAGTAAAATCCCCCTTTGAAAAATCGCAGAAAGATTCTTGAACGTTTACGCACCACAATTTTATCAGAAATTAAGGGCGGCTCGATAAGGTGCGGATTTCAAAAACTGCGGCTTATTCTTCTTATCGACCTGAGCCGCCGAGGCCATGGTGTTCCTTCGCCGGTCGGTGCACAGGGAATCCCCCCGCAGGGTACGCTTGTCGTCCGCGGCTTGCGTTGTCTCATTCGAGGGACTAGAATATAATTTGCGTATCATTCTTATTTATGAGTAATCCATTATGGAGAAGAGGGCGGTCGAGAAGAGGATCGAGCAGTTCAGGGCCGCCGCCAGGGAGGCAGGGCTCAAGCTGACGCACCAGCGCATCGAGATCTTCCGCGAGGTCGCCTCCAGCGTAGACCACCCCGACGCGGACACTGTTTTCCGCTCCGTGCATGTGCAGATGCCCACAGTCTCCCTCGATACCGTCTACCGGACGCTTTGGACACTTGAACGGCTCGGACTTATTACGACGCTCGGCCCGCGCCGGGACAGCGTGCGGTTCGACGCCAACCTAAAGCACCACCACCATTACGTCTGCATCCGCTGCGGGCTGGTCAGGGACTTCGAGAGCGAGGAACTGAACGAGCTTCGGGTTCCCGATGCCGCCAGGGATTTCGGGTGTGTTGTAGGTACGCACGTTGAGGTCCACGGCGTTTGCGAGAAGTGCTCCAAGGGCTCGGCCCGTAAGCCTGGTGCCAAGAAATCAGACAAGGCGGCGGTAAAAAAGATGAGGTAGAGATGAAGGAAAAGACCAAGAAGAGAAAGTGACGACCAATTCGGGGGTCCGGTCTCCGACAACCAGAACGCCATCACCTCGGGTCCGCGCGACCCCATGCTGCTCCAGGACGTGTGGTTCTTGGAGAAGCTAGCCCACTTCAACCGGGAGGTCATCCCCGAGCATCGCATGTACGCCAAGGGCTCGGAGGCTTGCGGCACCTTCGCGGTCACCCACGACATCACCAAGCACACCAAGGCAAAGATTTCCAACAATTCACACAACGAAAGGAGTGAGCATTATGAATGAAGATAGCAAGTGCCCGGTAACGGGCCGGGCACACAACAGAGGTACGTCGAACCGTGACTGGTGGCCGAACCAGCTGAACCTGAAGATCCTGCACCAGCACTCATCCCTGTCCGATCCCATGGGCAAGAGCTTCAACTACGCCGAAGAGTTCAAGAGCCTCGACCTGGCGGCCGTGAAGAAGGATCTACAGGCGCTTATGACCGACTCGCGGGACTGGTGGCCGGCGGACTTCGGCCACTATGGACCTCTGTTCATCCGCATGGCATGGCATGGTGCCGGCACCTACCGCATCGGTGACGGTCGCGGCGGTGCCGGAGCCGGCCAGCAACGCTTCGCCCCCCTCAGCAGTTGGCCCGACAACGTCAGTCTCGACAAGGCGCGCCGGCTGCTATGGCCGATCAAGCAGAAGTATGGCCGGAAGATTTCCTGGGCCGACCTGATGATCCTTGCGGGCAACGTCGCCCTGGAATCGATGGGATTCAAGACCTTCGGTTTCGGTGGCGGCCGTGAGGACGTATGGGAACCTGATGAGGATGTCTACTGGGGCTCCGAGACAATCTGGCTGGCTGACAAACGCTACTCCGGTGACCGGGATCTTGAAAATCCGCTCGCTGCCGTGCAGATGGGTCTGATCTACGTCAATCCGGAAGGCCCGAACGGCAACCCGGATCCGATCGCTGCAGCGCGGGACATCCGCGAGACCTTCGCCCGAATGGCGATGAATGATGAGGAAACTGTCGCGCTCATCGCGGGCGGCCACACCTTCGGCAAGACCCACGGCGCCGGCCCTGCGTCCCACGTGGGGCCCGAGCCTGAAGCCGCCGGCATCGAGGAACAAGGCCTCGGCTGGAAGAGCAGCTTTGGCACGGGCAAAGGCGGTGACACGATCGGCAGCGGCCTGGAAGTCACATGGACTGGCACGCCAACGAAGTGGAGCAACAACTACTTCCAGAACCTGTTCGGCTACGAGTGGGAACTGACGAAGAGCCCGGCCGGTGCACACCAGTGGAAGCCGAAGGGTGATGCAGGTGCCGGCACCGTGCCGGCTGCACACGACTCCTCAAAACGTATTGCGCCTTCCATGCTTACCACGGACCTGTCCCTGCGGTTTGACCCGGTCTACGAAAAGATTTCGAGGCACTTCTACGAGCATCCGGATGAATTCGCCGACGCGTTCGCCCGGGCGTGGTTCAAGCTGACCCACCGAGACATGGGCCCGCGCACACGCTATCTCGGCCCGGAAGTGCCTGCCGAAGATCTTATCTGGCAAGACCCCATCCCCGCGGTCAACCACAAGTTGATCGATGCGAAGGACATTGCCTCCCTCAAGGGCAAGATCCTGGCTTCCGGCCTGTCCGTCTCGCAACTGGTGTCGACCGCATGGGCGTCGGCATCCACCTTCCGTGGCTCCGACAAGCGCGGCGGCGCGAACGGTGCCCGCATTCGTCTAGCTCCGCAAAAGGATTGGGAAGTCAATCAGCCAGCCCGGCTGGCGAAGGTCCTCAAGACCCTGGAGGGCATCCAGAGCGCGTTCAACATCGCCCAATCCAGCGGCAAGAAGGTCTCGCTTGCCGACGTGATCGTGTTGGCCGGTTGCGCGGGCGTCGAGCAGGCGGCGAAGAATGCCGGTCACGCTGTGACGGTTCCCTTCACGCCGGGACGCATGGACGCCTCGCAGGAGCATACCGTTGTGGACTCCTTCGCCGTGCTCGAACCGGTCGCGGACGGCTTCCGCAACTACCTCAAGGGCAAATACAGCGTATCGGCGGAGGCGTTGCTGGTTGACAAGGCGCAATTGCTGACGCTGACCGCGCCCGAGATGACGGTTCTTGTGGGCGGCATGCGCGTCCTGAATACCAACGTCGGCCAGACCCAGCATGGCGTCTTCACCAAGCGGCCGGAGGCGCTGACCAACGACTTCTTCGTGAACCTGCTCGACATGGGCACGGAGTGGAAGGCGGTCTCGGACGCCAAGGACGTGTTTGAAGGGCGCGACCGCAAAACCGGCGAACTGAAGTGGACCGGCACACGTGTCGATCTCATCTTCGGCTCGAACTCCCAGCTCCGGGCCTTAGCGGAAGTCTACGGATGTGAGGACTCCCAAGAGAAATTCCTGCACGATTTTGTAGCGGTGTGGAACAAAGTCATGAACCTTGACCGTTTCGACCTCGCCAGATCGTAACATCAATGTCTTTGAGGGCTTCTGAAAGGGCGGCGAAGAAACAGTCAGCGAACATCCGGTTCCAGTGAACGTCATATCGCCGCCGCTGGACCGGAACGCTGGCGTTCCCCTGGGTCAGGTTCCGAAGGAGAAGAAGGCCTGAGACAAAGAGAGCAGTCTATTCCAGATCGTCTGGGGAGGATCCCGATGGGCACACGTGGACGAATGATAATCGACATGGACGTTGAGCAGTTTCAGAAGGTGCGACAGGCTGTTGTTGTCAGCAAGGAATCTGCGATCCGCAAGCTCCAGGGAAACATCATCGTCTGCCCCTGGCAGAAGTTTTGCGAAAACTCTGGGCAGGAGATCTATTCCAGTAGGTCATAGCGGTAAAAGCTGCTATAGTCTCGAAATTGTCAATGGATACATCTCCCTTCCCGGCCTAAACCTCGCTTTCGACTGCCGGCTGTCCACTGCCAACCGCCTGCTGCTTTTCCCTGATCTTTGCCAGCACGCTGTGGCGGCGGCCATAGCTGAAATAAATCACGAAGCCGATGAGCAGCCAGATAATCAGTCGCCACCAGTTTTCGGGCGGCAGGGAAAACATCAGAATCAGGCAGGACAGAATCCCCAGAATTGGAACCAACGGCACGAAGGGCGCGCGGAACGGGCGCTCCGCTTCGGGATGGCGGTATCGCATGATAAGCACGGATGAACAGACGATGACAAATGCCAGCAAGGTTCCGATATTTGTAAGCTCGGCGAGGATTCGCAGGGGCAGGAATCCTGCCATGACACAAACAAAAATGCCGGTAATAATTGTCGACTTCCATGGAGTGCGGAATTTCTCGTGAATTGCCCCGAAAACTCCTTTCGGCAACAGCCCATCCCGCGCCATGGCGAGCAGGACGCGAGGCTGGCTGAGCATCATGACAAGCAACACCGACGTAATTCCCGTGATCGCGCCGATGTCGATCAGGCGCTGCGCCCAGGGCAAGCCCTTTTGCCGAAAGGCATCCGCAACGGGAGCATTGATGTCGATTTGATCGTAGCGAACCATGCCGGTGAGGATCGCGGAAACCGCGATATACAAAACAGTGCAGATAATCAGCGATGTGATGATCCCGATTGGAACATCGCGTTTAGGGTTTATGGCCTCCTCGGCATGAGTGGAGACGGAATCAAATCCGATATAGGCAAAAAAGATGATTGCAGCTCCGGCAAGGGCGCCAAGCGGAGCGCCCCCCAGGCCCGTCTGCCCGAAGAGCGTATGTCCGAAAAAGCTCACGCCCGTGTAGCCATACGGAGCAAATGGAGTCCAGTTTTTGGGATTGATATAAAAAATGCCTACAACGATGACAAAGAGAACGATGAGCAGCTTGACCGAAACCATCGCTGCATTAAACCCGGCGCTTTCGCGGATGCCTTTGACAAGAATGCCGGTGATAACAATCGTGATCAGAATTGCGGTGACGTCAAAATAGGCTCCGGTGGAGAAAAATCGTCCCTTATCCGGATCAAAATCGAAAGGAGCGCTGCTGAATGCCAATGGGATATGAATGCCGATGCTGCCCATCAGATCCTTAAAGTGCGCAGACCAGCCGTGCGCGACCGTGGACGATCCCACTGCGTATTCAAGCACGAGATCCCACCCGATAATCCAGGCGAATAACTCCCCGAGTGTCGCATAGGCGTATGTATAGGCCGAGCCGGCGACCGGAACCATGGAAGCGAATTCGGCATAACAGAGCGCGGCAAAAACGCAGGCTATTCCCGCAAGCGTAAAAGAGAGTATCAGCGCCGGACCGGCCTTGTCGTGCGCTCCCACGCCCGTGAGGACAAAAATTCCCGTTCCGATAATTGCACCAACGCCGAGACTCGTGAGCGTCACGGGCCCAAGAATTCGCCGCAGCCTGTTTTCACCCTTCATCTCCTCAAGAAGGAGTGCGAGCGGTTTTCTTTCGAAGAGCGGATTTGCCATAAGCCTCCATTTTGCAATTGAGACAGTATACAGGATGACACTAATTTTTCTGCAGCAGAGTCTGTCTTGAAAGGTCTTTAAGAGGTCAAGCTTACAAAAACTCCAAGTTATTTTACGCCGGCCTTTGGTACAATCGCGCGCGGCGCCGGAATGAACGGCCAAATGGGAAAATGGAAGGTTCCATAAGCTGCAATTATCGGAAATTCCAAACGCCGATTCCCCCAAAATGCGGCTTATTCCTCTTATCAACCGCCGATCGCCATCATATAAGAGTTTATGGCTGACTGATGCCACCCCCCTCACGATGGCAATACGCAAGTTGTTATTATGTGCTAATCTGTCACAGGCAGTGGCCCGAGCTTTATTAGGAAACTGATCACCTGGCAGAAGTCGCGAAGGCGACATCCAGAACCGGGATAACTTTTCGGCACTCTCATTATGCGTTCATATGAGGCACTTAGCGACCATGATTTCGAGCTGTTTGTGGCGGACCTCTTCGGTACAGTCGAGAATGAACGATATGAGGTTTTCGCACGTGGACCAGATCTCGGGATTGATCTGCGGCACGAACACAAAAATGGAACCTTGGATGTTATCCAATGTAAGCATTACATACATAGCTCTATGTCCGATCTGAGAGCTGCCGCTCGCAAAGAGGCACATAGGCTCGGAACGTGTCAATGATAATGAGACACCTGTGATTCGAATTTAGTGTCGTTTTCAAGAGTTGGACCCGCCTGATTTGAATTATCACTCTGCAGGATGCCCCAGGATCGACGATCTATACCTG
>Ga0187874_10002140_pt1 | contig 15712 bp, 21 predicted proteins | sample June2016WEW_16_1_3_FD_132993 | JGI IMG/M metagenome (GOLD analysis project Ga0187874, IMG submission 132993) | Peatland microbial communities from SPRUCE experiment site at the Marcell Experimental Forest, Minnesota, USA - June2016WEW_16_150 | ecosystem: Environmental > Terrestrial > Soil >... | reverse complement strand
GTGCGGACACCACTACGACGCTCAGCAGTATCGCCATAGTGAATCAAGGCTCGGCGCCCGGTGCGATCCAAACGGTGCCGATTTACGGTGCGGTGCTCAATCCGCAGGATGCTGCGACTTACAGCGTCACGGTGCCAACGATTGGTGCTGGTCCCGTCGGAGGGCTGAGTGGGGCGCAGGTCTGGTACACTGCGACGGGCAGCACGGGCGATCCGCTCGCGGGGCGGATGGTCCAAGACGAGAGTGGCGCGTCGCAAGGGGTCTGTCCGGTGGCGTACTACCCTGGCGCTTCGTCATGGACGATTCAGCGGCAAAGCAGCGTCCCGTTCCGTGTCGGTGACTCGCTCGCGGGAAGTGGCACTTCGCAGGCGGTCGGCTTCGAGTGGACGGGATTCAACACGGTCACGCTCACCGTCGAAGTGACGGCGACCGACGTCAGCAACACCGGCGTCTACACGGCGCGCGTGCGGGCGAGCTTCAAGAACGACAGCGGCACGATCCGGCAGGTCGCGAGCACGCTCGTCGACGACCCGATCTACGACGCGTCGATGGCGGACGTGTCGATCACGCTCACGACGGACGGCACGAACATTTACCTCACGTACACGAACGGTGCCCTCATCGGCGCTGACACGATCACCTACCAGTTCCTGATCACACCGGAGTTCCTCTGATGCACACCCTGAAGACCCCCTACGTGATCACGACGAGCGCGGGCGGAAAGACGACAACGCTCACGGTCGTCGGGTTCGACTGCCGCACGTCGATCGTGCGCGGGAAGACAGAGAGCTGCGCACCGATGTTCTACGACAGCACGAAGAAGCCGGTGCCGGCGGGCGTCGTGCCGACGACAGCGACGCCAAAGCAGATCGCTGCGGCTCGAGCGGCAATGGACGCACTCGGGGGCGGGCCCGCGGGGGAATCGCACGCTGCGCACGGGGCGCGGTGCGAGGTCGCCTACGTGCTGGCGGTGTACGGGATCTCGTAGTTTGGAGCGCCTGAGCTACGGTGGACGACATGCCCATCGTGGATGCGAAGGACAATCCGACGCCGCTCGCGCCCGAGGATCTTGCGCGGGGATACGCAGACGTCGCGTTCGGCTACCACAAGCGGCTTCCTGCGCTCGAAGCGTCCATTGAAGAGGTTCGAAGTATTGCGATCGCGTCGCACGGGATGCACGCAAGGCTCGCCCAGCGGATCGAGGACGTTGCGAGTGCAGTGAAGGCGGGTCCCCCTACAACGGTTCCGACTGTCACGACCGAACCGCCGTTCGAGTTGCGCTATCACGCGACGGCGACGGGCAGTCACGTCACGATCGAGGTGAACGAGCTTGAGCGGATGAAGACGAAGTTCGCGGAGCGTGAAGCCGAGGAGCGGGGCGCGAAGGAAGCGCTCGCGGAGCTGCACGCCACGGAGGAGCGCAGGGCGAAGCAGGCGAAGGAGACCAGGGAGAAGGTCACCCTCGTCCTCGCGCTCGTGCTCGCGGTCTGCTCGGCAGCGGCGTGGGCGCTCGGGCACGTGACGGCATCGCTCGCGCACTAGCCCTCGAGCGAGGGGAGCGGGTAGGTTCGTCGCGATGGCATACGCAGTAGAGCCGCACGCGGTAGACAACCCCGCGCACTCCCCGGTGAACTTCGGGTCGGGGTTCTCCGCGCGCACGCTCCTCAACAGCGAGCGGTTCCAGATGCTGCAGCGACGCGAGAGCTTCGCGGAGTGCACGCAGCATCATCACAAGCTCGTCGACTTCGACGGCAACCTGCGTGCACCGGGGCCCCCGACGTCGGTGCCGATGTTCTCCGCCGCGCCGGCGCCGTTCTTCGCGCCCCTCTCGCAGCGCTACCCCCGCGCGCAGTATCCGCTGGCGAAGCTCATCGACCGCGCGTTCTCGAGCATGCTCTTCGGAGAGGATCGGACGCCGAAGTTTTCCTACCCGGGGGATGATGACGCGTCGGACTTCGCTGAAGCGCTGGCGACGTCCTCGGATCTTTGGGCGAAGCTCTTTCAAGCTCGAAACTGGGGCGGGGGCTGCGGCACGGTGGGGCTCAGCTGGTGCTACAACGAGGGCAAGCCTCGGGTGGAAGTGCACCGCGCGAAGCATCTCTTTGTGCACGAGTGGGCGGACCGGCAAGAGCTGGTGCCAGCGGAGGTGAGCGAGGTCTACACCTACCCGTTCGAGGAGTGGGACGAGAAGAAGCAGAAGTTCGTGATGAACTGGTACTGGTACCACCGGTACTGGGACGCGGACCGCGACATCCTGTTCCAGGCGTGCCCCGTGCGCGTTGACGGCAAGGTCGTCGAACCGGTGTGGATCCCCGAAGAGGTTGTCGAGCACGGCGACGGAGCGGCGCACTTCATCTGGATCCAGAACATCCCGCACGACGAGATCGACGGGCTGCCGGACTACGACGGGCAGTACGACGACTTCAACGACCTCGACGTCGTCTACAGCGTGCTCACGCGCGGGACGACGCTGAACCTCGACCCGACGCTCGTGCTGAAGATGGACCCGGCGCTCCTCGCGATGAGCCGGACCATCGCGAAGGGCTCGGACAACGCGCTCAAGGTCGGTGCTGACGGTGACGCTCACTACCTCGAGATCTCGGGCACGAGCGTGACGGCGGGGCTCGCGCTCTTCGAGGCGAAGAAGGCAGCGATCCTTGAGGTCGCTCAGTGTATCCTCGCGGACCCGAACGAGATGGCGGTCTCGGGCATCAGCTCCATCGCGCTGAAGATCATTTACGCGCCGATGCTCGCGGCAGCGAACGTGCTCCGGAGCACGTACGGCAAGGGGATCAAGCAGCTCATCGGGCAGATGATGCGCGTGGCGCGCGATCGTGAGGACGAGGAGATCGTGAAGCTCCCCCCGCGCGTGAAGAACGAGCCGGACCCGCAGACGGGTGAGAAGCAGGAGGAGCTTGAGGACCGGAACCCCGGCGAGAGCGAAGACCTCGACCTCAAGTGGCCGCAATACTTCCAGGCGACGGCGACGGATCGGACCGCAGAGGTTGCATCGCTCAGCACTGCAGTGGGGGCGAAGCAGATCCTCAGCGTGCAGACGGCGAACGAGGAAGCTGCGAAGGCGTACGGGCGGGACGCGAGTGAGGAGTGGAAGCGGCTGCAGATCGAGAAGCAGAGCGACCACGAAACGGCAGCGGCAGCCTTCGCAGACGCGGACGCCGGCGGGCGCACGGTCGAGATGCAGAAGAGCCTTCCGGACGAGGGGCACCTCAAGATCACGAGCACGGGGGAAGCGGACAAGCCCCCTCCCCCTCCTCCGGGGATGCACCCGGGGATGCCAGGAATGCCGGGGGCCCCGCCGGGGACGCTAGGCGCCCCGGGTGGCGCTCCTCCGGGCGGGGGTGCACCACCGGGGGGTGGCGGAGCACCGAAGCCGCCAGGGGGCGCCCAGGCACCGGCAAACCCGGTCCCCGGGGCTCCCGGGGCCAAGTACCCCATCGGACCGCTCAAGGCACCGAAGCCCCCCAAGTGAGCTTGCGGTTGACCGCAAGGGGTAGAGTCGAGCCGTGCCCGATCCGCTCAGCCCGGTAGACCTCCTCCGCATCGCGCAGACGGATGCGACTTCCTACGCGGAGGGGTCGGAGGGGACGAAGGCGCTCCTCGCGTTGCTTCTGAACGCACAAGAGGATCTCGAGGAGCGGCTAGCTCAGCGGTTCGCGACGCAGTTCGCGCGGCAGAAGACGACCGCGGAGGAGCAGCAAGAGGACACGTTCACGAACGCTCAGATGGAGGTCACGATGGAGCAGCTGCTGCACGTGACCAAGCACCTCGTGAAGCATCTCAAGGGGCACTTCCGGAAGCGTGCGATGCGCGCGGCAAGGAAGGCGGGGCCCGCGACGCTCGAGTATCTCGAAGCAGCGGAGAAGAAGTTCACGGGCATCACGCAGCAGCTCGCGATCGACGAAGCGATGATGCTCGACGCCGCGGTCGCGGGGCAGGACGCGACCATCATGCGACGGCTGATGACGACGCACCCGGACGGCAAGGGGGGCGGCATCCTGCAGCGCTACGGGTTCGAGGTCGTGAACAAGTTCGAGCGCGAGCTGCGCGTGGGCGTCATCACGAGGAAGCCGTTCGCGAAGGTGATGGATTCGCTCATCGAGGAGTCACCGTTCCTGAAGTCGCACCCGCGTACGTGGGCGGAACGCATCGTCAGGACCGAGACGCTTGGCGCGTACAACCGAGGGGCTCACCAGGCGATGCGGAAGGCGAACGACGTGTTGGGCGACATGGTGCGCATCCTCGTCGCGACGTTCGACAACCGCACGGGCGCAGACTCGTACAACGTGCACGGTGAGATCCGGCGGATGACGGAGCCGTTCGAGTACGTGAACTACCTCGGGGAGCATGAGATGTTCATGATGCCCCCGAACCGACCGAACGATCGTGAGGTCATCGTGGCGCACCGGCTCTCGTGGCCGATCCCGCGGAGCTTCCGTCCCCGGAGCACGATCGCCGTTCAGAGCGCGTACCAGCGGCAGAAGCTGAAGTATCACGGTCGTCCGCACGTCATGAGCACGGTGACCGTCAAGGTGCCGCGACCGTCCCCCACGGGGTAGACGTGTCGGATGGGCCAGAACCGTCTGCAGGCGTGGGCGAAGACGCCGAACAAGGGCGGGAGCGGCAGCTTCGACGAGGACAAGCATCCGCGCGACGACAAGGGGAAGTTCTCGTCGACGGGCGGAGGGGGTGGCAGCGAGAAGCCCGGTGGCGCGCCCATCGAGGGCAAGCGTGTATGGACGGACAAGCTCCCCGCCGGGATGAAGGCGGAGACGTGGATGAGCCACTACGACAAGAGCCCGTGGGAGGGGGGCAAGCCGAGTGACGAGCGCTACGCCACGATCCACAAGCCGCTCATCGACAAGGCGCTCGACGTGAAGCCCGCCGCGTATGGCGAGCAGAAGATGGCGATCCTGACGATGGGTGCGCCAGCGTCGGGCAAGTCGTCGGCGCTTCGCGGCATCGACACGAGCCGGTACGTGAAGGTCGACCCCGACGCGCTCATGGAGCACATCCCCGAGTACAAGGCTGCGATCGCGGACAGGAACAACACGTTCAGCGGCGCGGCGAACATGGCGCACACCGAAGCCGCGGACATCGGTGACCACGTGCAGGCAGCCGCGATGAAGGCGGGCAATCACCTCGTCATCGACGGCACCGGGTTCAACGCGAAGAGCATGAGTGACCGCATCCAAGCACTGCAAGCCGCCGGCTATCACGTGCACCTTGCGATGCCGCACCTCGAAGCGGAGGAGGGGGAGAAGCGAGCCCTCGCGCGCGCCAACTCAAGTGGCCGCATGGTGCCGCCTGAGTTCGTGAGTGCGGCGTACAAGGTCATCCCTCGCAACTTTGGGCGGCTCGCTCACCTAGCGGATAGCGCGGCGCTCTTCGACAACAGCGGCAAGGCACCGAGGATGGTCTTCGAGACGAAGAAGGGTCACAAGGACACGGTGCACGACCCCGACTTCATGCGGCACTTCCGCGCGAAGCATAGTGGTTAGACTGAAGGCAGGAGGAGCCCATGCCCCACGAGAAGAGCGACAAGAAGAAGGGACGCGACAAGAAGAAGGGACGCGACAAGATGCTCGACGACTTCAACACCGGCTTTCTCAAGTCGATGCGTGAAGAGAACGAGGAGATCGCGAAGGCGCCGAAGGTCCACGACGCCGCGAAGGGCGAGTACCTTCGAGAACCGAACCCGGCGGACGAGCACTAGCCGTCGGCTTGCGGTCGACCGCAACGCAGCGCTACCCGTAGGAAGCGGACGAAGAGACGTCCCTCCTACGGAGTGGTGCCATGGCGAAGTGGATTCTGCTGAACGAAGTCATCGTTGGCGCGCAGCCCTCCGCCGCGACCGTCAGACACTTCCCGGGCGAGACCATCAACGACGTACAGGTGCCGACGGCGCCCATCGTCGCGGGCGGTGGCATCCTTTGGCCCGCGACCGACGCTGTCGTCGCGAACGCGGCAGTCATCGCGACGAGCCTCAAGAGCCGCGGGCAGGGGCAGTCTGCCGTGCTATCGGACATGCTCTTCGCGGCGGTGCTCTACTCGCTCGCGGGTGGGAACACTGGCGCCGTGCTGGGTTCTGCGTTCGCAGGGACCGGCGCACCGGTCATGCCGTTCGCGGTAGACATCCCCCTCGCGGCGCTCAAGGCGCAGACCTCGGGTGTCGCGTTCAACATCGGTGCGGCGCTCCCCACGAACGCGCGGCTCGTCAGCCCGATGGAGATCGACGTCGTCGCAGTGCTCGCCGGTGCGGGCCCCCTCTCGGCTGCGGTTGCGACCATCCAGAACGTCGGAGAGACCGCGGGCGCGCTCGTCGCGAGCACTGACATCTTCGACGCAACCGGCATCCAGGCGCTCGTGGGGAGCAACCCCTACGGTTCGCGCGGCGGGCAGCAGCTGCAGATGACGGCGACGATGACGGGTGGCACGATGGCTGCGCTCACGGCCGGACACCTCTCGGTCCGCGCGCAGTACGTGGTGCTGCCGTAGGAGGAACGCGATGAGCTTCAAGATCAAGGCGCCGCCGGGGGCGGAGAAGCACCCGGCACCGATCAAGGCACCCGCGCAGAAGACGCTCGTGCCGACGTTCTCCGCGAACGATGACGACGCGCGCAAGAGTCAGTCGCCCGACGGTCCTCGAGCGGGCTACACGGTGCTCCCGAGCGGGCAGCGGGCGTTCAAGGACGAGATCCCGTACCCCCCGCCGGTGGCGCCGCCGAAGCCGATGAAGGTACGGTAGGGACCTCGGTAGGGACCTTGCGGTCGACCGCAACAACGAGTGGAGGACGCGATGGCTGGGAATGGCGACAAGAGCGGTGACGGCAAGACGAGCCCCTTCACGGGCGGCAGCGGCGGCACGGGGAACGATTTCCTCAAGAATCCCGGGGGCGCAGGTGGCGGCTCGGGCAACAACTTCCTTCAGAACCCAGAGGGCAAGGGTGAGAAGGGCAAGAGCAACAACTTCGTCGAGAAGGCGGGCGGATCCATGAGCACTCCGGATCAGAAGACGGGCAGCTACGAGAACAAGACGAGCGTGCCCGCGGGCGGCAAGACGCCGTTCATCAAGGGCGGCACGGAGCCAGCGCCCTCGCGCAAGGACCCGAAGGGCGGGTTCGCAGCTGGGGGTGGTCCGGGCGACACGAAGAAGCCGTACAAGGTCAGCTCGAGGTAACGGCACGTGGGATCTCAGATCCAGGTCAACGGCTCCATCACGCAGAGCCCCCCGAACGTCGTGGGTACGACGATCAGCGCGTGGCCCAACGGCACCGTGCCTGCGGGAACGATCCAGATCCCACTGCTTCTCACACCCTCGCCGAAACAGAGCGCGCGGTGCGCCAAGGGCAGCCGCGTTCTCAATTCGCCGTCGAGCTTCCAGGTCATCAGCGGGCTTGGGGCGACCGACGACGTCACCACGGCGGACACGCTCTACCTGAAGTGCGACGGACCGATTCAGCTGCAGCTCACGATGGTGAACCCTGCGGGCGGGAGCCCCATCGTGAGCGTGGTGAACCTTTTCGGGAGCTGCCTGTTGGAGTTTCCGAGCGCGGGCTACCTGACGGGGCTCGCGGCGCAGGGGAACGCGAACCTCGAGTTCCTCATTTCGGGGCCAGCATGAAAGACGCAGATTGGAAGCCACTGTCAGCGTGTTGGAAGGTTCCCTTCCGTCAATATTACGCGGAGACGTTCGGTGGTTGGCTGCTCGGTTGCTGGACGTGTTTTGGTCGCAACTGTTCGTCACAAGCTTCGAGGTTCGCCGTTGACACCAGGTGGGCCCGCTCGACCGTCTTGCGGGGCGAACCCCGCCCCTGATACCGAAGAAGCCACAACCGAAAGAGGACGAGAGCCATGATCACGCAGCCGTACGAGTCACTTCGCCAGGGAATGAACCGGGCGGATCCCAACACGCTCGCTGACATCATGCGCATCCTCGCGGGTGGCGACGTGATGCGCGCCCTGCCCGTTCAGCTGAACGGTGCTTCCGCTGGAACGACCGGCGCGTGCGCGCAGCAGCTCGCAACGCTCGGGACGGTTGTACTCCCCGAGGACGCGAAGGCTGCGGTCATCCTCCGCTGCACCGTGAAGGCGACGGGCTCCGCGGCGCTCGGCGAGTACACGATCGAGCCCTACGGCACGACCCCGTCGTCGACCCAGGTCGCGGTGGCTCCGAACGGAGACATCGTCTTCCTCGGGACCGACCTCGTCACGCAGGCGGACATCCTCTACCTCGTGAAGAAAGGCGACGTCATCGGACAGCTCGCCTACAGCTCCGCGACGCAGAGCGCTGCGGGCGCGGGCTCAGGCATCACGAGCTTGACGCTCTCGGTGAACGCATCGGGCTTCGCAGCGCTCCCCCCGGCGTACTCGGGCAAGGCGATGCTGCTCATGCAGGCGAACGTCACGGCGGGTGCGGTCACGGGGCAGAAGATCATCCTCGTGCCGGCAACCGGAGTCGTCGCGACCACGAAGGCAGCGCTGTCGAAGGACGGCACCGGCATCTGGCTGAACCTCGCGACGGACGCACCGACGCAGGTCGTCGTCGACCTTCTGGTCTACAGCGGCGCGTTCGGCGGATCGGACGTGAACGCGCTGCTCGAAGGACCGTCGGGCGAGGTCTGATCGTCTCGCGCGGAGGCGCGAAGCGAGGGAGTACAGAGCGCCGGGGGTCATCCTCGGCGCTCTTCACATAGGAGGAGGCGAGGATCATGGCAGGAGAGAGCACCGCGGAGGTCTTGGACCCGACCGCGCAGGGCGGCAGCGCAACACCACCAGTAGCGGGGGGTGCGGCAGCGAAGCCGCCGGCGACTCCTCCTGTAGCCGAGCAGCAACCCCCCGGAGCGGACGGTGGGGATGTCGGCGAGCTAGAGCCGGGCATCACGGAGAAGGGCGGGAGGAAGTTCATCTCGATGCCCTACGACTCGTTCAAGAGCCGCGTCAGCAAGATGGCGCGCTCGCAGAACAAGGCGGATCAGAAAGAGCTGATCAAGATGTTCGGGACGGCGGACCCGAAGGCGCTCGCCGCGATCAAGAAGCAGTTCGACGAGTTCAAGGCGGACGCGGACAAGCGTCAGCGCGAGGAGATGACGGACCGGCAGAAGCTCGAAGCGGACCGCGACGCAGCGGTGAGCGCGAAAGAGGTCGCCGAGCGACGAGCGGAGCGGGCTCGAGACCACGTGCGCATCGCGCGCACGGACCAGCACGTGAATCGCGCGGCGAGCGAGCACGTGGCACCGGAGAAGACGGAGATGGCGCTCGCGATGTTCCGTGTGGCGCTGATGGGGATGAGCAAGCGGCGCGCGGACAAGTTGATCGGTCACGAAGCCGATTGGTTCAAGGCGTTCGTGGGGAAAAACCCGGACTGCGCGAAGGGGTCAAAGACTGCAGCTGCAGCGCCCGTGACGGAGCCCGTGGAGAAGAAGCCGGCGAGCAACGGCATCAGCCCGAAGAAGGGCAAGCCGAACGCGACGCAGCCGAACGCAGCGGGCGGCAAAGCAGTGAAGGACATGAGCGCGAGCGAGCTTCGCGCGTACGCGGCAGCGAACAACATCAAGCTGCCGGTGGACATGAGGCTGCTCGGCTAGTCGGTCGTTTTCTTCTCACCGTCGAGCACGCTCTTCTTCACGCGCTCGACGGTGGCGGTGTGCCCTGCCGCAGCTTCGTCCCAGGTGCAGTAGCGATCTTGCCAGCAGTCGTGCGCGCCCCCGAAGACCATCGTCTCGAAGAGGACGGGGGTGTCGCCGCGACCGAAGCTGTACGGGGGTGTCGCCGCGACCGAAGCTGTGGTCGATCCCGAGGAAGACGGTCGACACGTGGATGAATCCTGGTGATCGCGTGGGTGACAGGGTCGCAGCGGTAGGTGCCGAACATGCTTCCATCATGCCGCGGGCTTGACTCGTGTTCACGCGAGCGCGGAGGATGGGCCCCGTAAGCACGACACCCTGACCACCGAACCGACGCGGGTAGAACAGTCGGGTACCGCAGGGGAGACGAGCGCAGCCGCAAGAGCGACGCGCAGCTGAGCACCCTTCGGAGATTTCCACTCATGGCAAGCGGCATCGTTCTTGGGATTCCCCCGTCCATTCTGCAGCTCGTTCAGACGGGCTTGCTCGAGCGTGCATTCCACGACGCGCTCTTCCCTGCTCTGCTCTACCGACAGGAAGCTCTCTTCGAGGAGTGGGTAGCTCACGTCGGGACCCAGGTGATCATGAGCCGCCCCGGGCTGCTCTCGCCTGCGATCGTCCCGCTCATCCCGGGCAACGACCCGGTGCCGCAGACGCTCACCTACGAGCAGTGGATCGTCACGATGGCGCGCTACGGCTCGTCCATCGACACCCACATGCCGACGTCGGTGCTCAGCAACGCGGACCAGTTCCTCCGGAACATCCAGCAGATCGGGCTGCAAGCGGGGCAGACCATCAACCGCATCGCGCGCAACTCGCTCTTCCAGCCCTACCTGCAGGGGCAGACGATGAGCACGGTCGTGACCGCATCGACGGACACGCAGATCCAGGTCGCGAGTGTGAACGGGTTCCAGAACGTCGTGCAGCCGGCGACGAACGTGCGCCCGTTCGCCGTCAGCTCGGCGAACCCGCTCGCCATCACGATCCAGAGCGGTGCGACGACCCTGACGAACACGGTCGTGGGCGTGCAGCTCAACAACCCGAACGACCCGAACAGCCCAGGCGTGTTGCTCCTCGGCTCGCAGGTCGGCGCCATCGTCGCAGCCCGGTCTCCGGTGCTCTCGACGGTGAGCACGGTCATCATCCGCGCCGGTGGCGGCTCGGGCGTCGACGCGATCAGCGCGTCGGACACGATGACGCTGCAGGACATCAACAACTCGGTGCAGGTGCTGCGCACCAACAACATCCAGCCGCACGATGACGGCTGGTACCACGGCCACCTCCCGCCGATCATGAACAGCGAAGTGTTCGCTGACCCCGCGTGGCAGCGCCTCAACACGGCACTGCCGGATCACTCGAACTACAAGCAGGGGTTCCTGAACCCGACGCTGGGGGTGCTCTTCTACCTCAACAGCGAGTCGCCCACGCCGCAGACGACCACCGGGCTCGTCAGCACGGGCAACGCGGGCGCGCAGTACGCGTTCGACATCGGCGCGGAGGTCACCAACAACCTCGGCGTGAACATCAACCGCACGATCATCACCGGCAAGGGTGCCCTGATCGAGCGCGGGTTCGACGAGAGCCAGTACATCGGCGAAGCCGGTGTGACCGGGAAGATCGGCGAGTTCGACGTCGTGAACAACGGGCTCAGCATCGGGACGGATCGCATCCGGCTCGTCATCCGTTCGCCCCTCGACCGTCTGCAGGACGTCGTGAGCAGCACGTGGAGCATCTCCACTGCGTTCGCAGCGCCCTCCGACATCACGGCGACGTCCGGTCCCGCGCTCTATAAGAGAGCCATCGTGATAGAAAGTGCCTAGGACCCTCCTATCTCGGGCTTGCGGAGTGACCGCGGGCCCGGGGTAGTGCATCTTCGGGTTCGAGGAGAACGACGACCATGGGACGACGTGCGGTACCGGAGCTTCCGGCGATTGAGCAGACGAGCGACGAGGAGCTTCCGGTGTTCGGGAGCGAGGCGGAAGCGAGCGCAGCGCCCGGGGGCAAGCCCTCGAGCTACGTGGTTCGCGAGGGGAACATCCCCATGGTCGGCAACGCGGCGACGCCGATGCGCGCGAGTGCACCGCGCCCCGTGGCGCCCCCGCCGAAGCGGTATCGGGTGATGGGGCTCGAGCACGGCGGCAAGCTGTACATCGACCAGTCGGGACGGACGGCGCGCATGGTGCCGAACAAGATCCTCGACGAGCGGTACTTCAACATCGGCTTCCTGAAGTCGCAGGGATTCACCCTCGTCGAAGTGACGGACGGTGCCCCGCAGATTGGACGAATCCTCTGATGGCAAACGAGAGCGCACCGGCGACACCCGCGAAGGCTTCAAACCTCCGCAAGGGGCTCAACGCTGTCGACGCAGCGAAGGGGTACGTGCGCCCTCACCGCAATGCCGTGCAGCACGTGCGGAACGGGAAGAAGTGTCCCGTGACGATCCTCCGGGCCGACCAGGCGGACTTCCACGCTCGGCAGCCAGGGGTCATCAACACGATCACGTGCTCGACGTGCCGCGTCGTTTCGCCGGCGAGCGAGTTCGTGTGGAACGGGACCGACGAGGTGGTCGGCAGCGCGTAGGGCGGAAGAAGCTGCTTTGCTGGGACGGCGACCTCTTCGAGCGGAGGTCGCCGTTTCTTTGCCCGCGGTGCGGTCGACCGCAAGGACGTCGTAGGCTCGAAGCATGTTGACCCCGGAGGAGCGCGTCTCCGTCAAGCACCACCTCGGTTACCCGAACGCGACCGCGATCGAGACGTTCGTGCTCGGGGTGCCCGCGGCGATGGAGCCCCTCTTCATGCTCGAGGGGGCGATGAATGCGATCGCGCCCGCGGCGGAGGAGCGGCTGAGAGAGACCCTGCGGCGGCTCGAGAAGCTGGATAATCAGCTGGAAGACAACGCCGATGCCGTTCTGCTTTCGAAGGCAGACGAGGTCGAGTTTCGTGAGAACGAGTTCGAGCTGCTGCAGAAGCGATACCGCTACTGGCAGGGTCAGCTCTGCAACCTCTTGGGGGTACCGTGCGCGAACCCCTTCGACGCTCGTTTTTCAGGTAGTGGCGGAGGGTCAATCAACATCGGGGTGTCACACGGCTGACGCCGGATGTAGTGCCGCTGGCGCGTGAGCGGCGAATGCCCAGTGGTTCCGGTTCAAGCATCGGCCGCGCGCGGAACACCACGATCGGTACTCGCTCGAGTTTCGGACGTTTTCACCGTGCGTGCGGTTCGCGTGTACCTTGGCTGTCATCCGCGGCATGATCCGGAAGCGGAGCCAGAGGAGGATCTCCCATGAAGAAGTGGATGCTTGGGCTCGTGGCAGCGGTGGTCATTGCGTGCAGCCCTGCGCAGGTGGCGAACGACATCAAGGTGTTGAACGCGATCGACGTCGGGTGCGCGACGGCGGAGCTGGCGGGCAGCGTCATCCCCCCGGGGACGCCCGTCTCCATCGTCGCGGTGGACGTGGCGATCGCGTGCAACATCATCGACGCGGGGATCCCGGAGCTGGAAAAGATCATCACGAGCTTCGAGTCGCAGCCGTCGGTGGCTGATGCCGGCGCCCCGGTGGCGTCAGGGGCGACCTACAAGCCCGCGGCGTGGGCGGTACCCATCATCGCTGCCAAGAAGGCAGCGCGCGGCGCCAGGGCGCCCCACTAGACGCGTTTTTGGAGAGCCCCGTGAAGGTCCGCCCCATCACCCCCCGCGAAGCGCGTGGGAGCATCCTGCAGAGGGTGGCTCCGATGGTGGACCGCGCGCGGCAGGTGGCGACCAAGACGGGGCTCCGGAGCCGGCGGGTGTTCCTGGTGTGGACGATGTGGGACGGGGTCGAGATCGGCGCGGGGGACGAGGTCGAGCTGGCGCGGATGGAGCTGCTGCCGACGCCACGGGTGCAGGGGCTCGACGCGGTGGCGTTGCAGAGCTTCAGCGCCGGCATCCTGCCCGAGGGGTCGATCAAGGTGGACTGCGTGAGTGTGCGGTACACGGAGGATCAGCTGAATGGCCGCGTGGTGCCACCGACGTCGAAGTGCGCGCAGCCGACGGTGTGGGACCCTCCCCCGGTGAACGGGAGCTTCTTCTACGAGGTCGTCGAGGATGGGCGGGGGGATCAAGAGCCCGTGCGTCAGAAGTACCGTCTCAGCTCTCAGACGTGGCGGCGCGAGGGGCGCATCGCGTGGAGCTTCACGCTCGAGCGCATCAGCGAGGACACGAGCCCGGCGACGGGCAAGAGCCGGTTCGCGCCGGGCGAGCCCTACGGTGGGTAAGAAGGTCTGGGACCTGAACGACGCAGGGCTCATGCTCGGCGAGATCAAAGGGGAGATGAAGAAGGCTGCGCACGCGGGTCTACTCGCGGCAGCGCACCGGATCGTCGAGCACATCGTCGCCAACATCATCCCGAACCTTGACCGTCCCCCGGTGGACCGGGGGATCTACCGCGCGGGGTGGCGCGCGCGGAGAATCAGCGAAGGGGCGATCGTTGAGAACGTGGCACCGCATGCACCGTTCATCGAGTACGGGGTGCGCGCTGCGCACGTGAAGCCCGGGCGCGAGATGATCGACGCGTTGACGAAGTGGGTGCAGAGGAAGGGCATCGGCGGGCGCACTGTCAGCTCGAACACCAAGTCGTCAGCCGGGCTCTTCGGGACGCGCCACGTGAAGGCGAGCACGACTGAGGCGAGGAGCATCGCGTGGGCGATCGCGAAGGACATGCAGAAGCGCGGCATCTTCGCGCCCAAGGGGCTGCAGGTGCTCGAGAAGGCGAGCAAGGACTTCCCCCGGTTCATCCGGGAGGAAGTGATCCGGGAGCTGGCGAAGCTCTGAGGTCTGCGGTCGACCGCAGGGTCACTTCTTCCGTTTCGCCCTGATGGGCGACTCGACGATGACGGCGTGCGGCCCGGCTTCGGCGACGCAAGCGGGGCAAAGGTTTGGCATCGCGCCCTTGCCCGAGGTCCGGAAGACGATGCGCCGCATGTGGAGCATCGCGAGGCTGCCGCAGCAGGTCTGTACCGAGCCAAGCCTCGTGGAAGAGGTTCATGTCGGCGTAGAAGATGTTGCTGCCGAAGGGGGGGTCGGTGAAGACGTAGTCAACCGAGCTGTCGTCGAGGTGCGTGAGCTTGGCGGCAGAGGCGAGCTGGTAGCTGGCATGCTTATCCGGTTGACGCACTCATGAGGGCCTTTCCATTCTGGCGGTACTACGGGGGCAAGTTTCGAGCGGCTCCGCGCTATCCGAAGCCCATCCACGGGACCATTATCGAGCCATTCGCTGGAGCGGCGGGATATGCGCTGAGGTACCCCGACCTCGAGGTCATTCTCGTGGAACGGTATGCGGTGCTGGCCGAGATGTGGCGGTTTCTTCTCGGCACGACCCCTGCCGAGGTGCGGCGCATCCCTGCGGTGGAGCATGTGGACGAGCTGCCTGCGTGGGTACCAGAGGGCGCCCGGCACCTAGTTGGGTTTGCGATGAACAACGCCACCGTTTCCCCAAGTAAACAACTATCGGCGGGGAGGAAGAAGATGACGCTATTGGGGCGACGCTATGAGGGCTGGAACGACGCCCAGCGAGAACGCGTGGCGCTTCAGGTGCCCATCGTCAAGCACTGGCGAATCATCGAAGGAGACTATACGGCGGCGCCAACTGTGCGGGCCACGTGGTTCGTGGACCCTCCGTACTCGAACAAGGTCGGCTCGTACTACGTTCACTCCGATGTGGACTATTCAGCGCTCGCGGCGTGGTGCCAAGAGCGTGTAGGTCAAGTTATCGTTTGCGAAAACGAGGGGGCGACATGGCTTCCGTTCCGGCCATTCGCGACGTTCAAGGCGGGCATCAATGGTTCAGGGTCGAAAGAAGTAATTTGGACGGGAGGCTTGGGTGCATGAACCGGATAAGCATGGTAGCTGGCCTTGTCCGCGAAGCTGCGTAGAAGCAGGGGAGCTTGATCGAAGAGGAGCTTGTCCGAAGGCTTCGTGAAGACCTCGATGAACGGTCGGATCGCCCCGACAGGAACCTTCGTCAGGTAGGAGTGGCAGTTGTAGATCGCGTCCGTCCGAGGGGCGTTGACGACGGCTGGGAGCGCGTTCAG
>Ga0187874_10002139_pt1 | contig 15716 bp, 8 predicted proteins | sample June2016WEW_16_1_3_FD_132993 | JGI IMG/M metagenome (GOLD analysis project Ga0187874, IMG submission 132993) | Peatland microbial communities from SPRUCE experiment site at the Marcell Experimental Forest, Minnesota, USA - June2016WEW_16_150 | ecosystem: Environmental > Terrestrial > Soil >... | reverse complement strand
CCTCTCCTTCAAATATCGTTATGCCCAGCCCAGCTTCTCCTATAGCGGGATTAATGGGGCAAACGGCGCCCCGGCGAGCTTCAAGCTGAACCCTACTTACAACCTGTTCAGCGGCGAATTGGGCGTGGCTTACCACTTCTAATTTAAATTACTTGCAGAGATTTAACAGGCGGCCTGCGGGCCGCCTTTATTGTGCGCCGGGCCTGCACGTCAGCTTGGGGGTGTAAGTCCCCTACCTTAACCCTATGGAGTAGCCCAGGGGGGCTTATCTCTTATCAGAACGAGAAAGGAGCAACTATGGATCTTTACGAAGCCATTCATAGCCGTCGCAGCCACCGCCGCTATCGGCCGGAGATGCCGCCCCGGGACGCCCTGGAAAGGGTAATTGACGCCGGGCTGTGGGCGCCGTCCGGCATGAACACCCAATGCTGGGATATCACGGTGATGGCCGGCAAGGCCCGGGATGAATTTGTCGGCCTGGTCAACCTCTCCATTGAGAAAATTGTCCCCATCATGCAACAAACCGGGGTGACGGAAAAGAGCCAGAAGCGGGTGGTGGCTTTTTTCAAGGACCTGGGGGGCGCCCCGGTGGTCATTGCGGTGACCGTGTGGCCGTGGGGCGACGCCACCGGCGCCGCCAACATTCAAAGCGGCGCCGCTATGATGCAAAACATGCTCCTGGCGGCCCACGCCGAGGGCCTGGGGACCTGTTGGATGACCGCGGGAAGCCTGGTGGAAAAGGAAATCCTGGGGTACTTGGGTAAAACCGACCAGCAGCTGCTGGCCATCACCCCCATCGGCTACTCCGCCAAAGAGCCTCCGGTTCCCCCCCGTAAACCCCGGGAAGTGCGCTGGTTGGGGTTTTAATCCGGAGTGAATTTGCGCCCTTGACGGGTAACAAGTTGGCAGGCCTGGGCTGCCAAGTTTAGGTGGCCTGGGCGTCCCCGCCCGTGTACTCTATTCAGGGTGCGAAACTTGATAAATTGGGATTTGAAAAGGCTGCGGTCTTGGAAGGCTTTGCCATGGATAAGGACGGCCAGGAATCGGATATCGTCTTGATGATCAAATCGCTGGCGCTGGCCGGAAGCGAGTTCCACCATACCTGAGGCAGGCGGGGTGCGCCTTTGAGATTTGCTCTGGCGCCAGCCAATGGCGATTATCTCCGCCGCTGCCCCTGGAAAATTTCTGCGGCCGGAATCCTTTCCGGATCAGGAGGTCGTAATGTCCTACAATACTGTGCTGTTCGCCGTCGAGGATGGGATCGCCACCCTGACCTTCAACCGCCCCGAAAGGCTGAATGCTCTGAATGCCGAAACCATGGCGGAGATTGCCACGGTCTTGGATCAGACGGCCCAGAACCCGAAGATCCGGGTCTTGCTGATGACCGGCCAGGGCCGGGCCTTCATCGCCGGGGCGGACATCAATGATTTTCTCAAATTCGATCCCCTGGCGGCCAGACAATTTGCCGATGTTGGCCAGGCAGTGGCCGCTAAGCTGGAACAATTGCCCATCCCGGTGATCGCTTGCGTCAATGGCTTTGCCCTGGGGGGCGGCTGCGAAATGGCCATGGCCTGCGATATCATCTATGCCTCGGAAGAGGCCAAATTCGGCCAGCCCGAGATCAACCTGGGAATCATCCCCGGCTTTGGCGGCACCCAGCGCCTGGCCCGCCTGGTGGGTAAGGGACTGGCCAAGGAGTTATGCCTCACCGGCCGCATCATTGACGCCGCCGAGGCCAGGGCCATAGGGTTGGCGGCCCGGGTCTTCCCAGCCGCCAGCTTCAGGGAGGAATGCACCAAGGTGGCCCGGAGCCTGGCCGCCAAAGGGCGTCTCTCTTTGCGGGCCGTCAAACAGACCATTGACCGCGGTTTTGACCTGGATTTGAAAAACGCCTGCGCCCTGGAGGCCGATGCCTTTGCCCTGTGCTTTGCCTCTCCGGACGCCAAAGAAGGCGCCGCGGCCTTTCTGGAAAAGCGCCAGCCCAAGTTTTTATGAAATTTTTCGATCTAAAGATCCTTCACTGATCGTTCAGGATGACATAAAAACCCGTTTTTCAACAACCTGATAGGAATTGGTGGGCAGTGCCAACCCTACATCAACTGCAGCCTGCGCCAGATAGAGCTTCTGTGTACTGTTTTCTGTCTCTGTAGGGGCGGGTTTAAAACCCGCCCCTACCTTGCCTTTGACTTTGATTTTGCCTTTCACAGAAAACAGAAAAACAGATAACCGAAAACCGCCTTTTTAAGGCAGCGCTTATGCCCAAGGGGGGAGAGGGAAAAGGCCGAGGCTGGTTGCCGGACCCTGCTGTTAAGATAAGAAATATGAAGAAAATTTTCTTGACATTCCTTACAGGGATAACCTAGGATGGTGCCGAACTCGCAGTGAGCCGGGGGAGGGTTATGCGAGAAAAGCCCCGTCACCGCCGTGTCTGGCGCTACCACACCATCCTGTTTTTCTGCCTGCTCCTGGTCCTGCTGGCGGCGTGCGGCCGCGGCGACCTTAGGTTTCCCACCGAGTACCAGGCTATCTTCCTGGACAATGGCCAGGTCTTTTTCGGCCGGCTCCAGGATGACGGCTCTTCCTACCTGACCCTCCGGGACGTCTTCTACATCAAGCAGCAGGCGAGCCCGGATAAAAAGGAAGTCCAGAGCCTCCTGGTGAAAAGGGGCAGCGAGTGGCACGCCCCGGACTTCATGCGGATCAACACCCGGCACATAGTGCTCATCGAACCGGTGGCGGCGGACTCCCGGGTGGCTCTGCTCATCCGGGAAGTCCAGGCGCATCCGGCCGAGGCCGCGCCTGCTCCGAATCCCGCAGCAGCTCCAGTTCCATCCGCGACCCCATCGCCTGCGCCCGCGGCTCCCGGAACACCGGTTAACAAGAAGCCTCCCGCGCCCCAGAGATAATGGGTTGCCGGCTGACTCGAGGAGGATGGTGAATATGGGAAAAAAGACTCCGAGAACTCGCCTTTGCTGGTGGCTCCTGGGAGCCATTTTCTTGCTGGCGGTGGTCCTGGCGCCGGGTCCGGCTGCAGCCGATCTTACCGTGGACGACGGCAACAGCCCTTACTCGATGACCACTGACATTACTAACGCCAATGAATACATCGGCACCAGCTCCTCCGGTGGCGTCCTCAATCAGGGGGGCTACACCAACACCGTGACCACCGGCCTCAGGGTGGGCCTGAATTCGGGGAGTAGCGGCACCTACAATCTGAGTGGCGGCACCCTGACTGGCGGCACCGGTACCCCTAGCGGGTTTGAGACCATCGGCGTGAACACCGGCAGTAGCGGCACCTTCAACCAGACGGGCGGCCTTAACACGATAGCCGATAACAACCTCAACCTGGGCCTGGATCCGGGGAGTAACGGCACCTACAATCTCAACGCCGGCAGCCTGACGGTCAGCGGGAGCAGCTCCACTTCGACCGGCTACCTCAACGTGGGCAACTCCGGCGACGGCTCCTTTAGCCAGGGCGGCGGCACCGCCACGGTGGCCAACGACATTAATCTGGGTTATGCCACCGGGGCCAGCGGCAGCTATACCTTGAGCGACTCCGGCAGTCTGTCGGCTGCCAATGAGCGAGTCGGCGAGTATGGCAGCGGCAGCTTTACCCAAAGCGGCGGGACCAATAGCACTACTGGAGATGTGTCTCTGGGCCACTGGTCTGGGGCCAGCGGCACCTATGATTTAACCGGCGGCACTCTCTCTGTGGGCGGCAATGAATACAGCGGCAGCCACGGGTCTGGCACCTTCATCAATAGCGGCGGCACCGATACAGTGACCGGCAATCTTTACGTGGGCTTCGCCGCGGGCAGCAGCGGCGCCTACAATTTAAGGGGCACCGGGGTCCTTTCGGCGACCTATGAGGAAATCGGCGGCTCCGGCACCGGGGCCTTCACCCAGAATGGCGGCACGAACAGTACGACTGGGGATCTATCTCTCGGCCGCTACGCCGGGGGCAGCGGCACTTATAATTTAAACGGCGGCAGTCTCTCGGTGGGCGGTAATGAATACAGCGGCAGCCTGGGCACAGGCAACTTCACCAATAGCGGCGGCGTCAATACCGTGACCGGCAGCCTTTATGTGGGTAGTGGTACAGGCAGCAGCGGCACTTACACTTTAAGCAACACCGGGACCCTCTCGGCGGCTAGTGAATACATCGGCAACTCCGGCAGCGGCGCCTTCACCCAGACGGGCGGCACCAATGCCGTATCCGGCGACCTTACTCTGAGCGAGAACTCCAAGGCCAGCGGCAGCTATAACTTGAGCGGCGGCCTGCTCGATACCGCCGATGAATACGTGGGCTACGCGGGCACCGCGTCCTTCACCCAGAGCGGCGGCACCAATACGGTGGCCGGCAGCCTCACCCTGGGCGATACATCCACCGGCAGCGGGGCCTATAACTTGAGCGACAGCGGCTCCGGCAGCTATCTCTCGGTGGGCGGCCCGGAGTATATCGGCTACTCCGGCAGCGGCAGCTTCACCCAAAGCGGCGGCACCCATACGGTGACCGGCAGCCTTTACCTGGGCTACAATTCCGGGGCCAGCGGCACCTATAATCTAAGTGGCAACGGCAGCCTGGCCACCGGTTACGAGTATGTAGGCAACTCCGGCAACGGCGCCTTCACCCAGAGCGGCGGCACCAACACGTGCGGCCAACTTTTCCTGGGCGAAAACTCCGGGGCCAGCGGCACCTATAATCTAAGTGGCAGCGGCAGCCTGGCCACCGGTTACGAGTATGTAGGCAACTCCGGCAACGGCGCCTTCACCCAGAGCGGCGGCACACATACGGTGGCCAGTGAACTCGACCTGGGCGAAAGCTCCGGCGGCAGTGGCACCTACTCGCTGAGCGCCGGGAGCCTCATGACCGCTTATGCGGTCGTCGGCGACAACGGCAGCGGCAGTTTCACTCAAAGCGGCGGCAGCCATACGGTGAACATTTCACTCACCCTGGGCGAAAGGTCCGGCGCCAGCGGCACCTACACCCTGAGTGGCGGCAGCCTCTCGGTGGTGAGCGCCGGGGAGTATATCGGACAATCCGGCACCGGCATCTTCACCCAGACGGGCGGCACCCATGCCGTATCCGGCAACCTCTATCTGGGCTATTCCGGTGGCAGCGGCACCTATAACCTGAGCGACAGCGGCAGCGGCAGCATCCTCTCAGTGGCCGGCTCGGAGTACATCGGCAACTCCGGCAGCGGCGCTTTCACCCAGAGCGGCGGCACCCATACGGCCGGCAGCCTCAACCTGGGCAACGCCCCCGGCGCCAGCGGTACCTACTCGCTGAGCGGCGGCAGCCTGGCGGTCTCCGTCTCCGGTGGCGAGGTGGTAGGCAACTCCGGCAGCGGCAGCTTCACACAGACTGGCGGCAGCAATGCGGCGCCCGGCGGCCTGACCTTGGGCGCCAATTCCGGCGGCAGCGGTACCTACTCGCTGAGCGACAGCGGCAGCGGCAGCACCCTCTCGGTGGGCGGCCCGGAGTATATCGGCTACGACGGCAGCGGCACCTTCACCCAGAGTGGCGGCAGCAACACGGTGAACACCGATCTTAATCTGGGCTTTCATCCCGGCGCCAGCGGCACCTACTCGCTGAGCGGCACCGGCAGCCTGGCGGTCTCCCATAACGAGTTTATAGGCGACTTCGGCAGCGGCGCCTTCACGCAGACCGGCGGCACCCACACGGTGAGCAGTGACCTTATCTTGGGCAACAACTCCGGCGCCAGCGGCACCTATAACCTGAGCGACACCGGCAGCCTAGCGGTCTCCGGTACCGAGTATGTAGGCAACCACGGCACAGGCGCCTTCAGCCAGACCGGCGGCAGCAACACGGTGGTCGGCGCCCTTATCCTGGGATATAACGCCGGCACCGTCGGCACCTACTCGCTGAGCGGCGGCAGCCTCTCGGTGGGCGGCACAGGTTGGGCTGTATCTGAATACATTGGTGGTTACGGCAGCGGTATCTTCACCCAGAGCGGCGGCACCAATACGACCAATACCCTCGGCCTGGCGGTCTTTGCCGGCAGCAGCGGTACTTACAACCTCCAGGTGGGCAGCCTCTCGGCCGGGACTGTCAGCCTCAACGCCGCCGGCAACTTTAACCAGACCGGGGGCACCTTGGATTTCACCACCTTCAACCAAACCGGCGGGATCGGCACTTTCACCGACCTCTACCTGGGGAGAAACGCCGGCGCCAGCAGCAGCTATAATTTAAGCGGCGGCACCGTCACCGCGGCCAATGAATACGTGGGCTACTCGGGCAGCGGCAGCTTCACCCAGACCGGCGGCACCAATGCAGTGGGCGGCAGCCTTTACCTTGGCTATAATGCCGGGGCCAGCGGCACCTATAGCTTGAGCGACATCGCCGGCGACACCCTCTCGGCGCCTAATGAATATATCGGCTATTCCGGCAGCGGCACCTTTACCCAGAGCGGCGGCATCAATACCGTATCCGGCAACCTCTACCTGGGCTATAACTCCGGGGCCAGCGGCAGCTATAATCTGAGCGCCGGTCTCCTGGACCCCACCGATGAATATGTGGGTTATTCCGGCACCGGCACCTTTACCCAGAGCGGCGGCATCAATACGGTGAGCGGTGACCTCTTCCTGGGCTACAACTCCGGGGCCAGCGGAACCTATAATCTGAGTGACAGCGGCAGCGGCAGCTATCTCTCGGTGGATGGCTCGGAATATATCGGCAACTACGGCACCGGCGCCTTTACCCAGACGGGCGGCACCAATGCGGTGAGCCTCCAACTCAACCTGGGCTACCACTCCACCGGCAGCGGCACCTATAACCTGAGTGGCGGCAGCCTCTCGGTGGGCGAATATGAGTCGATTGGCGAAGGTGGCAGCGGCGCCTTCACCCAGACGGGCGGCACCAATACGACCGGCGCCCTCATCCTGGGCGATAGCGGCAGCGGTACTTACACCCTGGGCACCGGCGGCAGTCTCTCGGTCACAACCGTTGAAATTATCGGTAGTTCCGGCACCGGCGCCTTCACCCAGAGCGGCGGCACCAACACGGTGAGCGGCAGCCTTTACCTGGGCTTCAGCTCCACCGGCAGCGGTACCTATAACCTGAGCGACAGCGGCAGCGGCAGCACCCTCTCGGTGGCCGGCGGTGAATTTATCGGCGAAAGCGGCAGCGGCAGCTTCACCCAGAGCGGCGGCAGCAATGCAGTGAGCAATCTCATCCTGGCCGATGAACCCGGGGCCAGTGGCACTTATAATCTGAGCGGCGGCAGCCTCTCGGCGCCCTATGAGTATATCGGCAACTACGGCAGCGGCGCCTTCACCCAAAGCGGCGGCACCAATACCTCCGGCGAGCTTTACCTGGGCTATAACCCCGGCGGCAGCGGCACCTATAACCTGAGCGGCGGCAGCCTCTCGGTGGGCGGCAATGAGACCATCGGCAACTCCGGCAGCGGCGCCTTCACCCAGAGCGGCGGCACCAACACGGTGACCAGCAGCCTTTACCTGGGCTACTATTCCACCGGCAGCGGCACCTATAACCTGAGCGACAGCGGCAGCGGCAGCACCCTCTCGGTGGCCCTCTATGAGGATATCGGCGTCATTGGCACCGGCGCCTTCACCCAGAGCGGCGGCAGCAATACGGTGGGCGGTGATCTCTACCTGGGCGATAACTCCGGCGCCAGCGGCACCTATAACCTGAGCGGCGGCAGCCTCCAGGCGGCTTCTGAATATATCGGCAATTCTGGCAGCGGCGCCTTCACCCAGAGCGGCGGCACCAATACGGTGGCCGGCAATCTCTACCTGGGCGAAAGCTCCGGGGCGAGTGGTAGTTATAATCTGAGCGCCGGCCTCCTGGATCCCACCAATGAGGTTGTGGGTTTTATCGGCAGCGGCGCCTTTACCCAGAGCGGCGGGACCCACACGGTGACCGACAGCCTTTACCTGGCCTTCTTTACCGGCTCCAGCGGCACTTATAATCTGAGTGACAGCGGCTCCGGCAGCACCCTCTCGGTGGCTAGCTCAGAGTACATCGGCTATGAGGGCACCGGGACCTTTACCCAGACGGGCGGCACTCATACGGTGAGCGAGGGCCTCTTCCTGGGCGATATAGCCGGCGGCAGCGGCACTTACACCCTGAGCGGCGGCAGCCTCGCGGTGGTCGGCGGTGAGTATATCGGCAATTCCGGCAGCGGCGCCTTCACCCAGAGCGGCGGCACTAATACGGTGAGCGATATCCTCGTACTGGGCAATGCAGCCGGCACCAGCGGCTCCTACACCCTGAGCGGCGGCAGCCTCTCGGTGGGCGGCGGTGAGTATATCGGTAATTCCGGCAGCGGCGCCTTCACCCAGAGCGGCGGCACCCATACGGTGAGCGGTGGCCTCTACCTGGGCAATGCAGCCGGCACCAGCGGCTCCTACACCCTGAGCGGTACCGGCAGCCTCTCGGTGAACGATGAGTATATCGGCAACCCCGGCAGCGGTACCTTCACCCAGACGGGCGGCACTCATACGGTGAGCGATGTCCTCTACCTGGGCAATGGCGGCAGCGGCACCTACTCGCTGAGCGGCGGCTTCCTAAACGCCTACACGGTCAACCTCAACAGCGGCGGCAGCTTCACCATGACCGGCGGCACCCTGACCGCCACCACCTTCAACGGCAATCTCACCAACGGCGGCACCGTCAAACCCGGCGACGCCCCCGGCACCATGACCGTCAACGGCAACTACACCCAGACTGCCTCCGGCACCCTGGTGGAGCAGATCGCCTCGGCCAGCAGCTATAGCAAGCTGGTGGTGACCGGCAACGCCAGCCTGAACGGCACTTTGGATATAGAGCTCCTGGGTGGCTACATCCCCGGTTACGGCCAGAAGTTCACCGGCATCCTTACCGCCGCCGGCGCCGGCGGCGTTTCCGGCACCTTTAATACCATTATCAACCAGTACATCACCCCTACCCTGTATTGGCAGGTCTTGTACGGAGCCAATAGCGTAGACTTGCAAACTAACGGGGCGATGGTCGCCAGAAACTATACCAATCCGTCCCTGAACCTCACCCACAACCAGTGGGCGGTGGGGAACATGCTTAACAGCGTGGCCGGCGTGACCACAGGTGATCTGGGTACGGTCCTGAACGCCATCGACAGCCTGACCAGCAACAGCGCGGTGGCCAACGCCTACCAGCAGATCTCCCCGGAGAAGGCGGCGGCCCTGTCTACCCTGGCCTTTGCCGGAGCCAATCTGCAAAAGAGCACCCTGTCCCGGCGGATCACCGACCTCCGCTTCGGCCCCGGAGACGCCGGCCTCGGCGCCGGGGGGCTCGGCTCCTTCAATCTCAACTACGCCCAGGGGGAAGGCCTGATGGTGGCTTCCACCGCCTCCAGCCTCACCGGGTTGCTCAGCGGCCAGAAAGACTCCGGCGCCATGGAGAAGCCCTGGGGTGTCTACTTCGACCCGGGTCTGATCCTCGGGGGCCAGGGGTCCTCGGTGGACCAGACCGGCTTCGATTTTACCATGGCCGGCTTCACCGCCGGGGCGGACTACCGGGTGTGGCAGGATCTCCTGCTCGGGTTAAATACCGGCTACACTTACACCAGCGCCGGTTTTCGCGGCTCCGGGGGCTATGTGCATGGTAATACCTGGCCCCTCACGGCCTATGCGGCTTACCTGCCTAAGCCTTTTTACGCTTACGGCTCCCTGGGCTATGCCTTGAATCTTTTCAACCTGGAGCGGGACATCAACTTTGGCGGCCTGAGCCGCGCCGCCAATAGCTCCACCACCGGCAACCAGCTCAACGCCTACGGGGAGACGGGCTACGACCTGAGGGTGAACCCGGTGGTGCTGACCCCGGCGGTGACCCTGTCCTACTCGAAACTCTGGCTGGACGGCTTTACGGAAAGCGGCGCCGGGGCACTTAACCTCACGGTGGGCCCCCAGAACGCCCAATCGCTGCAAACCGGGGTGGGCGGCAAGATCGCGGTGCCGATGCAGCGGAACTCGGTGACGGTGACCCCCCAGGCGTACGCCTTCTATCAGCATGAGTATTCCGACAGCAGCCGGACCCTGGACGCCCGCCTCAGTCAGGTTGGCAGCGCCTTCCCCTTTTTGACCGGGGAGCCGCACCGGAATTTTGCGGTGCTGGGTGCCGACGTCACCATCGCCACCAAGAAGAACCTGAAGGTGCAACTGGATTACAACGCCGAGGTGGGCCGGGGCAACTACACGGCCCACTATATCAGCGCCGGCCTGCGCTGGCAGTTCTGATAAAGGCGGTTTTCGGTTTTCGGTGAAAGGCAAAATCAAAGTCAAAGGCAAGGTAGGGGCGGGTTTTAAACCCGCCCCTACAAAGACAGAAAACAGTAAACAGAAAACAGGAGAAAAAATGTAGGGTGGGCACTGCCCACCAATTCCTTATCAGGAACTTGTTTGTTGCTCTGATTAATAATGGCACTAAAGGCCTTCCAGCCCGCCGGACTGAGGAGGCCTTTTTAGCGGCCAGCTTTCAGCTTTCAGCGATCAGCTTAAAGCAAAACCTGGGTTGCCTTTAAAGCGGTTTTCTGTTATCTGTTTTCTGTGAAAGGCAAAATCAAAATCGAAGTCAAAGGCCATTTAGCAGAGACAGAAAACAGTAAACAGTAAACAGAAAACAGTAAACAGGAGAAAAATTGTAGGGTGGGCAGTGCCCGCCAATTCCTTATAATAAAAATGCCCAGTTACCTGAGATCCAAAACCTCGGGCGGCGCCTTTTTCTTTACGGTGGTTGCTTTTCAAAGAAGGAGATTATTCGCAGACCCAAAAATTCGGGAAACATCTGGATTATATTCCCTTCAACCCGGTGGAGCACGGCAAGGAATTGGTGCGCAGTGCCCGACCTCCATTAGCTGTGAAAGGCAAAATCAAAATCAAAGACCCCTTAGCAGAGACAGAAAACAGAAAACGGAAAACAGTCTTGGTCATGCCGAAAACAGAAAACAGGAAAAGCAAAACAGTCTCCCCCCTGCGCCTCCATTTCACCTGGAGCAGGTTCTGGCGCACCACGGGCGGCTTGCAACTGCTCCTCTGCCTGTTGTTGGCCGGGGCAACCTTGCTGGCATATATCCAGGTTAAAGACCACGATTTCATCACCTTCGATGACGACATGTACGTCACTGCAAATCCCATGGTCCGCGCCGGGCTCACCTGGCCGGGGGTAAAGTGGGCCTTTACCGCGGTGCACTCCTCCAACTGGCATCCCGTGACCTGGCTGTCACACATGCTGGATTGCCAGCTTTACGGAATGTGGCCAGGGGGGCATCACCTCACCAATGTCTTTTTCCATCTGGCCAACACGATTCTCCTCTTTCTCTTCTTTTCCCGAGTGACCGGCGCCCTCTGGCCCAGCGCCATGGTGGCGGCTCTGTTTGCCCTGCACCCCCTGCACGTGGAGTCGCTGGCCTGGGTCTCGGAAAGAAAAGATGTCCTGAGCACTTTTTTTTGGCTAGTCACTATGTGGGCTTACGGGGCTTATGTGGCCGTACCCTCGCTCAGGCGCTACCTGGCCGTAGTCCTTTCCTTTGTCCTGGGACTGATGGCCAAACCCATGCTGGTCACCCTTCCCCTGGTGCTGCTCCTCCTGGATTACTGGCCGTTGGGCCGGATCGCAGAGGTGGCCCCGCCTCGGGGCGCCATCGAGGGGAGCCCGCCACTAACAGGGCCACCGAAGAAAAGTTACTGGCCGCTGATCAGGGAAAAAATCCCCTTATTCGCCCTGGCCGCCCTTTCCTGCCTGATTACCGTGCTGGCGCAACGAGGGAGCGGCTCGGTGATGCCCCTGGCCATCCGGCCGCTGGACGCCCGCATCGCCAACGCCCTGGTCGCCTACCTGAAGTACGTGGTGAAGCTGCTCTGGCCTTACCCCCTAGCGTTCTTTTATCCCCTGGCCCCTATACCCTGGTGGCAGGCAGTGTGGGCCGGCCTGGCCCTGGCGCTGCTGTCGGTTTTCCTGCTCTACGGGGCCCGGCGCCATCCCTACCTGGGGGTAGGCTGGCTCTGGTATCTGATCACCTTGGCGCCGGTAATCGGACTGGTCCAGGTGGGAGGGCAGGCGATGGCGGACCGCTATACCTATGTGCCGTTTATCGGTCTGTTTATCATCGCCGCCTGGGGGATTGCCGAGGCCACCGCCGGCTGGCGGCACCGGAAAACCATCCTGTCCCTGAGCGCCGCGGCGGTGCTCCTGACCTGTCTGGTCTCCACCTGGATGCAGGCAGGCTACTGGCGGAACTCGGAGTCCCTCTACTTCGAGGCTATTCGCGTTACCGGGGACAACTACATGGCCTATCACCATCTGGGCATGGCCTACACCGACCAGGGCAAATTGGACCAGGCCATCGCCGCGTACAAAAAGTCCATTGCCGTGGATCCTTCCTATTCTCATGCTTACAATAACCTGGGCGTCGTCTACGCCAGACAGGGTAAGTTCAACGAGGCGGTGGAGCAATTTAAGCTGGCTATCCGGCTCTACCCTACCAATGTCAGCTTTTACCGCAACCTGGCCCTGGCCTATAGCCAGCAAGGGAAAAAAGCCGAAGCCGAGGCGGTGCTGGAGCAGGTGAAGTGGCTTACCGGGAAGGGGAAACCATAGTCTGGTGCGGGGTATCCAAAATTCAGGGGAAAATTATTTTTACCGCGCAATTTATGGTACTATGTCGTCGATGAGAGGAGGCGGCTTAAGAAATGGCGCCTTGGGGAGATTCTCACCGAAGCCAAGAAGTCCCCAAAAACCTTTTTGGGATTGCGGTGGCTAAGGCTGCTGCATAATCCCGGTTCAGAGAGGGCCGCATCTTTCCCGAGCATCCAAGGGGCGGGTTGTCAAGCCGTCCTTGCTTTGATAAGACCCCGCCAATTCTTTCCTCCAGGAGAAGCCATGTCTCATTACTATGAGGAAAACGATCTGGAAAGGTTTAATGAGATCGGCAAGCACCGCCCTGAGCTCTTCGACTACTTCATGAACTATTACCAGGGGGTCATGGCCGCCGGGGCCCTGACGGTGCGGGAGAAGGCCCTCATTGCCCTGGCGGTAGCCCACGCGGTGCAATGCCCCTACTGCATCGACGCCTATACCCGGGCCTCCCTGGAGGCCGGCTCCAATATGGAAGAGATGACCGAAGCCATCCACGTGGCCGCGGCCATCCGGGGCGGCGCCACTCTGATCCACGGCATCCAGGTCCACAATGTCGTAGCGAAGATCACCATTTAAGAGCGACATTCATGGTGCCTTTTGCCCGAAAGCTTGAACAGATCGGTTACCCGGTTCTCAGGGCCGAGCGGGTCAGCACCCTGCAGGTCAACCTGGGCTGGCGCTGCAACCAGGCCTGCCATCATTGCCATCTGGCCGCCGGCCCCGGGCGCCCCGAACAGATGGGACCGGCCACAGTCGAGGCGGTCATCGCCGCCGTGGCGCGCTGGGCCCTTCCGGTGGTGGACCTGACCGGCGGCTCCCCGGAGATCAATCCTCATTTCGAATACCTGGTGGGCCGTCTGCACCAGTTGGGCACCCACCTCCTGGTGCGCTGCAACCTTACCATTCTCCTGGAACCCGGCCGCGAGCACCTGCCGGAGTTTCTCCGGGACCACGGCGTGGAGTTGGTCTGCTCCCTGCCCTATTTCCTGGCGGACCCGGTGGACCGCCTGCGGGGTCCGGGAGTTTTTCACAAAAGCCTGGAGGCCTTGCACCGCCTGAACCGGGTGGGCTACGGCGCCCCGGGCTCGGACCTGCAATTGCACCTGATGTACAACCCCGGCGGCGCCTATCTGCCGCCCGCGCAGGGCGCCCTGGAAGACCGCTTCCAGCAGGAGCTGAAGGGCCGCTACGGCATCGCTTTCAACCGCCTCTATACCCTGCTCAACATGCCCATCGGGCGCTTCAAGGGATACCTGGAAGGATCGAGAAATTACGAGCGCTACATGGGGAAACTGGAGGCCAGCTTCAACCCGGCCACCATCACCGGCCTCATGTGCCGCAGCCTCCTCAGCGTTTCCTGGGAAGGCCGCCTCTTCGACTGCGACTTCAACCAGGCCCTCGACCTGCCCCTAGCCGCAGACCTGCCCCAGACCATCTCGGAATTCAACCTCCCGAGCCTGGAACATCGAACCATCCACCTGGACGACCACTGCTACGGCTGCACCGCGGTCGCCGGCTCCTCCTGCGGGGGGAAGCTGGTGAGGGAGTGAAGGTATGATTTTGAGGGGAGGGCCGGGGGAAAGGCAGTTGCCAGTGATTCAGTTATAAACCCAGATACCATCTAAACTCCGGTCATACTACAAGCACTGGAAAATTTTATCCAGGCACTCCACCGGCTATAATAATCCCTCTCGACGCAAGCGCGCCACGACCCCGGCCGTTGATTGGCTCCGGTCCATGGTATAAAAATGTAGCCCCGGCACACCAGCGCCGATCAGCTCTTTGCATTGTTCAAAAGCAAAGTCAATGCCGAAGTTGAGCAGCGCCCGGATATCGCCCTCCGGCAAGGGGCAGGAATCAGAGGGCGGGGAGAGATGATATTGCAGGGAGGAAGATGCGTGGTGGGTGCTGTGGAAGGTTGAGGGGAACATTTATAGGGGGAAAAAGAATTAATTTGCACGTAATCTGCACGTTGACCTACTAATGAAAAAGGCAAGCCCGACTCTTTATCGGTAACTTGCCTTTATTATTGCCATTTACTGGTCGGGACGAGAGGATTTGAACCTCCGACCCCCGCTTTAATGCAACGGGCCTGACAAGACTATTTGCTTCGAGGTGAAAGTAACCGTCTCAGGACGGCTTGCCGTGGTGGTGGTTGACAGCCCCGCAACCTTCGGATATTTTAGAATTTTTAAGAACCGGCCTCGGCGCCCGAACGCCCCCCTAGTGGGTGCACCTTCTTCGAGCCTTAACCATGGGGACTCTCAGCGATCTCGTGCAGTTCATCTTTGCCGGATTGACCGGCGGGGCGATTTACGCCTTAGTGGCCCTGGGCTTCGGAGTGGTGCATAACACCATGGGGATCGTCAATTTCACCCAGGTGGATTTCGTCTCCCTGGGCGGCATGCTGCTGTTCAGTGCCCTGTTTGCCGCGGGGCTGCCCATGGCCGCCGCCCTGGCCGTTGCAGTGGCGGGAGTGGCGCTAATAGCCTGGTGGGTCGAGGTCCTGGGCCTCCGGCCATCCCGCTCCCAGAGCCACCTGGTGCTGATCTTCCTGACCATCGGCCTCTCCATCATCCTGCGGGGAGTCATGAAGCTCATCTGGGGCAAAAACCGCATGGCCGTGCCGTCGCTGTCGGGAGAAGAGCCGGTCCGCTGGCTCGGCGCTACGATCCTCCCACAAACCTTATGGATTCTGGCGCTTACTGCCGTGGCCATCGTCTGCCTCGTTCTGTTCTTCCGGAAGACCTCTTTGGGTTTGGCCATGCGGGGAGTGGCGGCCAATGCCGAAGCCGCGGCGGTGGTGGGCCTTAAAGTCGGGCAGGTCAAGGCCCTGAGCTTTGCCCTGGCCGGCGCCCTGGGGAGCCTGGCCGGTTGCCTGGTGACCCCCATCACCACCTTGAGCTATGACGTGGGGGTGCTGCTGGGACTCAAGGGATTCGCCGCCGCCATCCTGGGTGGGTTCGGCTCCTTTCCCGGGGCTATTGCCGGCGGGCTGCTCCTGGGGCTCCTGGAAAGCCTGGGCGCCGCCTATATCAGCAGCGCCTATAAGGACGTCATCGCCTTTGTCGTGCTCCTTTTG